>Ga0310691_10000475_pt1 | contig 75284 bp, 67 predicted proteins | sample 176DNAGHGlowgp2_FD_203887 | JGI IMG/M metagenome (GOLD analysis project Ga0310691, IMG submission 203887) | Sheep rumen microbial communities from Palmerston North, Manawatu-Wanganui, New Zealand - 1766 DNA GHGlow gp2 (v2) (version 2) | ecosystem: Host-associated > Mammals > Digestive system >...
TCGGCTTTCCGCAGGATAAGGAGGCAGAGATCGCAGTCCGCACTGTCATGGAGTTCCGCAAAACACACGATATACAGGTGATATTCAATGTTTTCAAGGAGGACGATCATGAGATTTACAAGAGATTACTCGGCAGAAATTGACCGTCTGAAAAATGAGATCGAAACGGCAGATGCAATTGTCATCGGTGCCGGTGCAGGACTTTCCACCGCCGCAGGCTTTACCTATTCGGGAGAGCGTTTGCAGAAGTATTTTGCCGATTTCGTGGAGAAATACGGCTTTTGGGATATGTATTCGGGCGGTTTTTATCCATTCCCGACACCGGAAGAACAGTGGGCGTACTGGTCACGCTATATTTACATCAACCGCTACATGGACGTAGACAACGGTACATACAAGCGCCTGTTCGAGCTTGTGAAGGACAAGGACTATTTTGTCATCACCACCAATGTCGATCACCAGTTCCAAAAGGCAAGGTTTGACAAGCACCGACTGTTTTACACGCAGGGCGACTACGGGCTTTGGCAATGCAGTGAACCTTGCCACCAAAAGACCTATGACAACGAGGAAACGGTCAGGAAGATGTTTGAGCAGCAAAAAAATATGCGTGTACCCTCCGAACTTGTACCGAAGTGTCCAGTCTGCGGAAAGCCCATGAGCATGAACCTTCGTGCCGATGATACCTTTGTTGAGGACGATGGCTGGCACAATGCGGCAGAGCGTTATAACGAATTTCTCTGCCGTCACGAAGGACTGCATATCCTGTTCTTAGAGCTTGGCGTAGGCATGAATACGCCTGTCATCATCAAGTATCCGTTTTGGAAGATGACCTATGCAAACCCGAAAACGGTCTATGCCTGCCTGAATTTCGGTGAAGCGTATGCGCCTGATGAGATCAGAGGTCAGAGCATTTGCATCAATGGGGATATTCATGAGGTGCTGAATGTCTTAGCTTAGCATCAAAATCGAACTTGGCAAGCACGTCCTGCACGTTGGCAGAGAATCCTGCGAGGTAGTCGCGGAAGTTAGCCTCGATGTTATCGGGATCAGCGCAGAGCAGGTCGAATGTGTATTTACTTGTATTATAAAACTGATAGCCGGAAGCCTTGGTGAGGAAGCCGTCGATAACTGCGAAGTTCTTCTTGCTCTCATACTCGGCTAACACCTTATCATGGGTAGGCAGCAGACAGTCGTGAAAGCGCTTCACTACCGTCATAGGGAGGATAACAAGACCGTACTCATGCGGCTTGAACGGTCCTCGAAGCATATCAGCCACGTTCCATATCATAGACGCTTTCTCAGCGATATTTGTTCCGACTACTGTAAATCTTTCGTTTGCCATGTTCGTTTCCCCTTATCTGAATAGACATTTATTCAATTAATTATACCATAGATCAGGCGGACTTGCAAGAAAATAGTATACAGAACAAGCGGGGCATAATGCCACGCCATCTCTTTATAATGCAGCTAAAAAAGAACCGCCCATACGGATATTCTCCGCATGGACGGTTTCCTTAGGTTGTTATGTTATTTCCTGCTCCTTTGAGAAGTATACATCCGCCGTATCGGTTCCGCCTGTGGAAACGTAGGCGTAGTACTCAAGAATCAGCGAAGCACATCAGGTCAAAGTAAAAATGAAGTTCGGAGAACAATCTGATTACATATATATCAATGTAATCAAAGTCCCGAATGAAGGCTGGAAAGTATCAGAAGAATTCCTTACTATGGTTATGGGTGGCTCAGACAAAATATAGTTTGAAAGTACTGATATTTCATGTTACAGGAGAATATACTAAAATAGGTCATTCATTTATCAATCATCGTCAACAATCTGAAATTATACCAGAATATTGACATTTTACCTCCGGAAATGATATAATAATGACACGGGTGAGATACAGTTTAACACAGGAATCATCGGGCGGCAGATTGCTATAGCAGCCGTAAGATGATTCCTGTTTGTTTTTTACAGTGATTCTTTTAACGGACAGGAGGGAATCATTTAACACCGAACGGCACAGAAGCAGGGAGAGGCCGTCCGGAAAAAGGCTGTATTACGCAGCTTCCATTCTTACTAAACGGGGGAAAATATGTTTAAAAGATTTTTATCACTGCTCACAGCAGCAGCCACAGTCACTGCTTACACTCAGGTCATTCCGGCGCACGCAGATGATGCACCGTCTGTTTATCCGTATACCATTTTCACAGGCTCGGATGCAGAGGGCGCTCTCACGATCAACTCGGGAAATGTGTGCATAAATGGTAATGTTGCAACCAACGGCACCATAGCCGCCGCATCTGCTAATTTCAACGTGAACGGTCAGCGTACTGAACACGCCGGCGCTGAGATGATCCTTATCAACAGCCGTCTCAGCCAGACCTTCTTCGAGACTGCATCAACAACTCTTGTGAACGGCGACTACAGCGTGGAGGACGTCAATATCTACATCAATGATCCTCTCGACGTTACAGGCGATATCGACCTGACCGGAAATATCGACCTCAATGCGGGTATCCGCTCGCTGGAGGACATCACGATATCCGGAAATGTCGAGAACTCTCGGAATGGCGTTATCTGCTCGCAGACAGGCGACATCATCATTGATACCACAAACGTTAACTTCTCCGGACTTATCTACGCTCCCTACGGCGATATTACCATAGATTCGGATAATCTGAACCTGAACAGTGTTATTATCATTGGCCAGACGGTCACCATAACCTGTCCGAACCTCAATATGAACTATTCTCCGGTCATAGGACAAATAGTCGGCTCGGTCTCCACTGACAGCGGCGATACAGATCCTGTTGCTGACGGTCAGATCATCGCCATGGGCGACTATGATGCGGAGGCAAATGCTATAGATATCAGCTGGTACACTGAAAGCACTCCCGCCTCCTTTGAGATACTGGTCTCCGATGACAATTCAGAATATACCTCTGTCGCTGTCGTAACGGAAGGAACAGAATATCAGTATCCCATCGGTGACGGCTTTGATACCCGGTATTTCAAGGTCAGCTATACCGACAGTGAAGGCAACGTCAACGAGTCCATTCCCTTCTACGTGGAGAGAACCGAGGACGGCTACGAAGTAAAACTCCTTGACAGTGACGGCGATGAGCTGCCGGATCTGTATGAAAGCATCATGGGTACTGATCCCCTGCTTGCCGATACAGACAACGACGGCCTCACCGACTATCAGGAGATATGTCTGACCGGCACTGATCCTGTGAAGGCCGATTCCGTCACCGAGGGCGTATCTGATGCCGATGCCGATATTGACGAAGACGGTATTTCCAATTCAGAGGAAATAGCCCTTGGCACCGATCCCCGCTCTTCCGATACAGATGAAGACGGTCTGAGCGACTATGACGAGATCAACACACATCATACTGATCCTCTGAACGAAGACACCGACGGTGACAGTATCATGGACGGCTCAGAGTGGAAGATAGGCCTTGATCCGACAAACGGCAGCACTCATGGAGTACCTGACGGCGAATACAGCATTGAGCAGACCGTAGACTCTGACAGCTCAGTGTTCGCACTTATCAACACCGCTGACAGTCCCTATGATCTGTCCGTAAAGATAAATACCACCGGCTGTGCAGAGGACGAAATGACCGTAACTGAGAGCGGTTACGCTCATGCTATCGAGAATGAAATGATAACCGGTCAGAGCGTTGATATCAGTATGCCGGAGGGACGCACAGCTGAGACTATGCGTATCTCCTTCAGCATCAGGGACGATCAGGTCGGAAACAAGCTGAACAAGTACACCGACTGTGAGGAGCTCTGCGGTATAAAGCGTTTCAATGTCTTCCATTTCTATGAAGGCGTGAATATGCTCCTGCCCATGGAGACCTCATTTGACACAGAGAACAATGTGGTGTATACTGATACTACAGAGCCCGGGACATACTGCCTTGTTGATATGGAATACTGGATGGACGGCCTTGGTATCGAGCCGGCAGGTGCCGGTGAACCTTCCAATGGTTTCATGACGATGCAGGGAGCATCTATCGGCGATGATGATACAGTTATTCAGAAGCAGCGGTTTGACGGCAGAGACTATGCACTTATCGAATCGGGTATGATCACATGGTCTGAAGCCAAAGCTGCCTGTGAGAATATGGGCGGTCATCTCTGCACTATCACCAATGCGGCAGAGCAGGCGTTTATCGAGAGTCTGATAAGCAATGGCTCAGCTGATAACTATTGGATCGGCGCTACAGACCATGATAATGATACTGTTTGGGAATGGGTTACCGGTGAACCCTGGGTATATACTCATTGGGGGAACGAGCAACCATCTGATTCTTACTATCAAAGCGAGGATTACGCAGGAATCGCACTCACGGCATATCCTTGGGCAGATACAGGCTTCTGGAATGATTTCAGGGATGATGATCCTATTGTCAATGGTTATATCTGTGAATGGGAAGATGAAGGAAATGCAACTCAATACACTATTCTCATCCCGTCAAATTGGAAAACCATAACTCTAAATGCTCCTCTTTCACCTGACAACTACATTGATACCGACACAGATGAACTGACCGATTGGGAAGAGGTAAAGAGCGAGTTCCTGACGCTGCTTCCGGATGGCTCATATAAACTGCCTACTATCAGTGAGCTTTTGCCGCAACTGAATTTCTCGTCCATTCTTGGCAGATTTTCTTCAAGCAGCTATTCTCCGGCACTTAACACCGCTTGGAGCAGATCCGTAATTCCCGTTAATTCTGATCCTATAATGATGGATTCAGATATGGATGGGCTCAATGATTTTGTTGAATCTTATGCTGGCTTGGAACCACTTGAAAACGAGTCACTTTCTAAAATTGCTTTGAAAGTGAATAAATTCTTTGAATGGAAGGAACTCGCTAAAGATTATTCCTGGAATTATATTCATAATCTTGTTCAAGCGGATATAGTTAATAGATACAGTCCTTCTATGTTAAGTGAGGTAAGCCTTAAATCCAAGAGAGGGTTATATGTTAAACGGATTGATTTATTATATCGAGGAACAAAAAATGAAATCTGGGAGGTTAAACCTGCCTCGTATCAGTATTCCCCCAATAGAGAAAAAGGTCTTGCTCAATTATATGGGTATAAGATATTAGCTAATCAACCTCAGAATGGCTTAAATGTTGACATCGGCAGAGAGCAAATTACACCTGGACATATTGAAGTAGCTGATTACAGCATTGATTATATTAACAATCTGAACGGCCTGATCACATATAATTTTCAAAGAAAGAAAAAACAGCCTGATCCTGTTTATGAATCGGAAAAAGAAACAGCGCGCCACCTTGTTCCAGCAGCAGATATGACACAACGAGTTGCAATAGATTGGCTTATTAGCATTGCTATCGTATGTGATAATGATCCGGCTATATTCGGAAAAGCGGTAATTAATGGTATGAAAGATATAGTTTTACCGCCATACGTATATGATCATGCTGAAGAAATCATCGCAACCGGAGTTGAAATGGGAGGCGTTGCGGGCGTTATGTATATAATATTCTATTTAGCGCCTTTGTTTGCGATTGCTGCATAAAACACAATATCATTGGAGGTATTATAATGGCATTCAAATCAGAATTCATGAAGGTATTCAAGGAAGGGCTTGAACCATACGGTTTCCAGAGAATGAAGGGGACGGACTTCTTCGGCAAGCTTATCAATAATGAAATACTTCTCTATGTTTCTTACAAGCAGTACAGCCCACCCGACCGGGGAGTAAAGGCCTTTGATGTTATCGCCGGCGTACAGACTATCTACAGTTATGATCTCACAGAGCACCAGCTTATCCTTTCATCAGGCGGTCTGATCAATCATAATATTTCCTGTGTTGATAATATCAGAGTTTATTTTGAATATACAAGCGAGACACAATCTGATGCGATAGATAAAGCATTTAAGAGTATGATGAAAGTTATAATGCCGATATTTGAGGAAGTCAAGGATCTTCCTTCATGTCTCGAATACTTGTTTACGTTCAACTTCGGCTGGCTGCATCCTCTTGACAAAATGTTTCGTGATTCGATCCTGCTGATCGTGGCTGATAATCATGATTCCTTTGAATACCGCTTTAACAAAGCAAAAGAAGAAAGACTAAAGTTTTATAATGGAAATGAGTCTAATCCTGTTTATCAGACATGGCTCGAGGAGTTCCCACCTGTTCTCCATGAACTGATAGACAGCCGTGACCGCGTATGGGCGAGCAAGGAATTACAGGATAAGGTATTCAGTGAAGCCAATCGTCGTGCTGAAATTAATAAGGCTCAGCTGCGGAAGTACGGCTTTGATATCTGATTTGTTGAAATATTGACTATGGCGGGGCGTAATGCCCCGTCATCTTATAACAAAACATCTGCGAATGGGAAAACGAAGACATCGAAGGAACAAAGTACGAGGCCTTCATCGCTACCCGCTGGAAGATCATCACCATCGATACTCCGCTTTCGCCTGACAGTGATAGCCTTGATGCTAACGGAGCACACATATGCGCTTTAGAATATCCAAGTGAGGTTACAATCGAAGAATCGAACGCTCTTGAATATGTATTTGAAAAACTGATTGGATTAAACGAGGAGGATACATGAAAAAAAAAGCATTACTTATCCTTGCTTCAGTAATAATGCTTGCATTATGCTGTAATTGTTCAAATATAAAACACAGGATCAAGATGGAAACCGGAGACGTTTTTACAGTTGATTGTGATACATGGGGGGAATCATACATAATTGAAAACTATCAACATAACTTTTGGCGCGCTATCAAATATTACGACTCTAAGGAGGATCTGAGTCTTATCTGTGATACGAGTATTTTTAGGTGCTATAGGTTTGCAAATTCAAAAGAGAATTTTTATATTTGCGGACTTAAAACAGACGGGAACTATTTTTGTATAGATTCATCTATAACTGATTCACCAAAATGGTTTAAAGAAGAATATGGTGATGATTTCCTTAAAGTATTTTTAGCAGATAAATACATAATGCAGGTCACGATGGACTATATGAATGGCACTTATCACGACGAAATCATGAATATTGCTCAGAAACTTACATCAGGAAACTATGAAGGTCTTGATAAATACGGTCTTACAGAAGAAATGATAAACGACAAGGAATCCATTGACGAAAAGATCAGCATAATGGAGGAGTATCTGAAAGCGATTAAGGAACAGCCAAGCACTTCCTCATCCGTGCAATAATCACATCTGACAAATAACTGAACCAAAGACTATGGCGGGGCGTTATACCCCGCCAGCTTATAACAAAACATCTGCGAGTGGGAAAACGAGGATATCGAAGGAACAAAATACGAGGTCTTCATCGCTACCCGCTGGAAGACAATCACCCTTGATACTCCGCTTTCGCCTGATAATGATACTGATACAGACAGAGATACTCTTACAGACTGGGATGAGGTAAAGAACGAGTATCTGACGCTTAAGGATGATGGGACTTATGAACCCAAGCCTCTCAGAATGCTGATGCCAGATTTAAGCTTTTTGACTATATTCAGACGCTTTTCTTCAAGCAATTACACTCAGAAGATAAATGATATTTTGGATTTGAAGGTACTTCTTGTAGATTCCGATCCGACGATGGTTGATTCGGATGATGATCAAATGAACGATTATAATGAATTCATAAATGGATCAGAAAGATTAGCCCAAAATTTTTTTATCTTAAAAGAAGATTATGATTACGTTAAAAATGCTTCAAATTTCGAAGCGCCTTTAGTTGCGTTTGAAGATGAAAACAATGTTTTTGTATCTTCAATGTACTCATTTGGGAATTCTTTCCTAAGTGGAAATGGTGGTAATTATGAACTAGATAGAAAAGCAATAATTGAATTTGTCAATCTTGTAAAATCTAATGATTTAATGAATCAGAATAATGATATGGCAGATTTGACACAAAATGTATTTGATGGTATAGTTGCTAATCTCGATGCAGGTTTATTTCTGTTGAACAATTCGCATACAACAAGTTCTAATAAAGATAAGGAAGCACTAAATGAATTAAAATCTATTATGCAACGAAGAAAAAAAGAAATAAACCAAGTTTACCGTCCAGAGGCCATCAGTAAGGAAATGTACTATAAACAAATTGACGATGCTATGGCATTATATAATGATGCAGCTATGAAATATGATGTATTAAACAAAGAACTTAGAATCAAGAGTTTAAGGTTTAAAATTGCAGAAGCTTCAAATCAACTTCTAGGATATATCATAATTCCAATAGATGCTTATTTTTCTGCCAAAGATACTATTCAAGTATACTCTGAATTCTTTGATAGTATTAGAGAATATGAAAGTACAATAGAAATACTTGATATTATTATTAATCATTCATCATCAATAGACCCATCAAATGTTAAATCTGCAGCAGTACATCTAAAAAGCTACTGTGTTCAAAATTATAATGAATCAGTCTCTAAAGCATTTGAAGCGATGAATTCTGCTGGTGGTATAATATCAAGTTCAGTTTTCTATACATTGTTATCAAAGATTCCGGGCTATGGTGCAGGTGTTGCAGGAACTCTCGGATTATATACGCTCATATCTAATATGGATGATGTTTCGTTACATCATGAGTATACTTGTGCAAAAGAACAGATTGCTAACACGTTAGCCGTTGAGAATAATAATCTGTTTCAAGTCTCAAAAAACGAAACATACGTTTATTCTTCGCCTAAAGAATACACAAAAGGGAAAAAACTATTTTATTATTTGATAATGGCGAGAAAAACAGCTGAAGAATCTTGTCTTAATTATTTTAAATCAGAACCATTTTACACGGAATGGATAAATAATGATTGCATCGTTTTTAGTGAAAAAGCTATAAGCAATCTTAATACCATCCAACAAAAGTATTATGCATAGGGGAGATTATTAATGGATTATGATATTGCAATTACAATAATAATAGGTTTTTTTACTATTTTTTGTTTAGTAAAACGAATAAAATATGACTATATCAAAGCTCAAAATAATCGAACAAGATTGCACAAAGAAGAACCATTTATTTCAAGGATGCTTGAGCTCAGATTGATTTATGGTTGCTTGATTATATTAATAGGAGGATGTATAGCATACGCATATTTTAGATTAAGTGGAAAGTTGGATAATATTATTCCATACATCCCCTCATATTTCGGTTTCCCATAATGAATAAACTTAGACATGGAATTCTCCTTTCTTAGCAATGATTATATCTCGCAAATAACTGAACCAAAGTCAATGGCGGGGCATTATGCCCCGCCAGCTTATAACAAAACATCTGCGAGTGGGAAAACGAAGACATCGAAGGAACAAAATACGAAGCCTTCATGCATATCACTTGGACGGCTACGCTTACTGCAGCGATTGCTATCATGAAGAAGTGGATAAGAACAGAAGTATCCACGACTATAGCTACAAGCCTGAGCCTATCTTCTATGGCGATTCTATGCGATATTTCGATGTAGAACTCGAAATAGACGGAGCTGGTAAGGACAGCGACAACGCGGACGAGATACTGTCAGTCGGTAACAGGAACGATGAAGTTATCTACATCAAGAGTGATGTTAGTCTCGATGATGGCATGGAGATCGTAAGCCATGCTTCATTCTCTATGATGATAATTCCGCATTATCAACCCAAAGCTCACATTGCATCATAACTGTCTGCACAGCATCCTCCATTCCTTCCGGAGGGTACTTATGCTGTTTTAGCAGTTTCTTTATCATCATACGCATACTTGCACGGGCTGAGTCTTTTTTCTGCCAGTCGATAGTCCTGTTCTTACGCAGAGTCGCTGTCAGCTCCTTTGTTATAGCTATAAGCTCTGCATTCTCATAGAAATCTTTTACAGCCTGATGCTTTGTCAGTGCGTCATAGAAGGCCAGTTCATTCTATATGCCGTCATTTCCCAAACAGCTGTATTGTACTTAAAGTATCTCCCCGTTATGGGGAGACCGGATGTTTGCTGGCTTTAGTATAAGTTTGATTAGTACACATCCACGGTTGATACGCTGATGTGACCAACGGTACACGGTAGATGAAATGACGGTACAAATATAATTCACATTTTTATGTTTTATACTTGAAAAGAATTATGAATATGATATACTAAAATAAACAGAAAAAAATATTCAGAACCGGTGAGACTTTTCGCGTTCTGAAAAGACTAAGTTACAAAGGATAATTCTATAGAAGGAGATTCTTTATGGATAACGGTGCAAGTAGCTACCGCCGTTTCCTTTCCGGAGATAAAGAGGGGCTTGCTGAGATAGTGCGTGAATACAGCGACGGCCTGATTCTTTATATAAACAGCTTTGTCCAGAATATCTGTATTTCAGAGGAGCTCATGGAGGATGTCTTTGTTGAGATAGCCCTCAGAAAGCCGCAGTATTCCGGCAGGAGCTCGTTCAAGACCTGGCTCTATGCCATTGCAAGGTATACTGCGCTGGACTGCCTGAAACGGTATTCCCGCTTCTCTGACAGGCAGATGGACGAGATGTATGACCTGAGGGATGAGTTCGACCTTGAGAAAAGCTATATCAGAGATGAACAGAGAATAACTCTTCATCAGGCTATGTCAAGGCTGAACAAGGATTACAGTCAGGTGCTGTATCTGGTTTATTTTGAATCATTCAGCTATTCTGAAGCCGGAAAGATAATGAAAAAGACGGAACGGCAGGTCAAGAACCTGGTCTACAGAGCAAAAAAGGCTCTGAGAGAGGAACTCAGGAAGGAAGGGTTTGAATATGAAGAGCTATGATGAAAGGATAGAAAGCATATTCCGCAAGTATGACGAACGACTCGGTGAGAAGAAACGCAGGAGAGCCATAGCAGTACGCAGTGCAGTATCAGCGGCCGCCTGTGCAGTCGTTATGCTTGCTCTGAATCAGGTATCGCTTCTGGCTTACGGCGAGAATATGTTCAGCCGCATCTATCGTTTTACTGGCAGGGGCGTTGCTATACATCTTGAAGAGGAGAGCCGGAACAATACCCTCCCCACAGGCTCCTCCGTCATCACAGGCGAAGATATAAAGCTGCCCTCAGCCGAGGGAGACCCCTACGGCATCAGGAAGAAGTGCGCGGAATACGGCCTTCACCCCCTGACTCCCTTCTACATACCCGAGGGGTTCAGGCTGGTAGAAATAGAGACCGAGAACGATATAAAGATAAACGCCATAAGGTTCGCTTTCAAGCGTGGGGATGAGACGATAGACCTGGAATACGGTCAGTACAAGACGGATGAAATGGTCTTTGAGATACCTGCTGATTCAAAAACCATCACTGAAAGGGAGATATGCGGCCGGATGTTTGCGGTTATCCATGAGGAGGATACCGTAAAGGCCTTCTGTGCCGATGACAGGATGCTGTACGGCATCTTCACAACCGGCCTTGACAGTAAGGAAGCAGACAGGATAATAGATTCACTAAGCTGAGTTATCAGGTCAGGAGGTAGTATATATGAAAATAGCAAACAGAATCATAGCGGCCTTTATCGGCGCATTTACAGCAGTCAGCACATTCACACCGGCAGTGTCAGCATTTACAGACGGAGTACATGATACAGACGATATGATAGAATCAGATATCCACTTTTATCTGTGGTCAGAATATGCCCCTGATTACACAGGTTACAGGATATATTACAGCGAAGAAGAGGACGCATTCTATGGTATGGCAGACAGCAGCGATATGGAGATAGTATACGTACCGGCAGACGGTGTGACAGTTGATGACATAGCTGCTGCCTTCGAAGAATACAAGAAGAACGATCTTCCGGATGAAGAGGAATCAGTGACTTCCTACGGCGAAAAGGAGATCGTGAAAAAACTCGGTATCAATGAAGAGGGAGGCGTGATATCCACAAGGATAGAGACCATGGTTCCGGTGCGTCTTATAGCAAAATTCTGCCAGAAAAATGCAGAGCTTTTCAAAGCTGTTGAATACAGGAACAGAATATGGTACCTGCTTTCGATCAGCGAGCCCTTCAAAATACCGGATTACGATACAAGGTCAGCCGGAGAATACTTCAAAGAGCACGGCCTTGACTGGGAGTGTAGTAACTGTTCTATCAAACTGAGCAACATCGGCGGCAAGGGGTATAACTACATCGACGGCATAACGATAGATTTTCCCGAGGATATGACGGTATATGAACGGGCTGAAGCTGCTTTCTCAATGCTGGATGGCAAGAAAACGAATATTCTTTATCCTGTGATTACAGCAGGCAGCAAATGCTCATGGGAGAGCACCGATATGCTGAAGATATCGACAGAAGCAATCAGAATACCGCCGACAGAACAACCCACCTTCGGATGGGAACTGTATTCTACCGTTAAAGGCGATGCAAACAACGATTTCAAGGTAAATATCGCAGATGCGGTGACAGTTCTCCAGTACATTGCAAACAACAAAAAATATCCGCTTTCTGAGCAGTCAAAGCTGAATGCGGACTGTGACGGAGTCCTCGGCATCACTGGCAGAGATGCTATAATGATACAGAAGATGGATGCGGGGATAGTGTAAGGTTATAAAGAGAATTTATAAAGGAGGAAAAACTATGAAAAAGGCGAACAAAATAATTGCGGCTATGATGTCCCCTGCTCTGCTGATTTCCGCTTTTTCCGCCGTTTACACGGATAAAAGCACACCGGTCTTTTCAACTAACAGCAGCAGGATAACTGTACAGCTTTCAGAGGAGATAGCCCGGAACGAGAAAGAGCTCTATACTGTATGGATATTCCTTGATGATAAGGATGCTCCGGACTTTCTGACTCTTGCTTCGAATAAGATCAGTCCGATAACTGAGGAAGAGATGAACGCATACAATTCCTTGTCAGAGGCAGAACAGACTGAATTGCTGATAAAGGAAAAACTGGATATAACAGAAAAATACTATGAGGAAAAGAATAACGCTGCTATTTCTTCACTTGGCATAGATAAAGAGTGCATAAGCTATACCAGCAGATATACCGCATCATTTATATGTGAGCTGACAGGAGCAAAGATCATGGAGATCTCCGAAAATGAGATAGTAGAAACCATAAGCCTTTATGACAGCGAATCACCTACGGAGCAGGCATCAGTATCAGGCAGGATTACAAATCTGAATAATGAAATGATCACTTCCGTTTCAAAACACGACTCCCTTGAAGATACTCAGGATATGACAACAATGATGGAGGAAGCCTCCATACTTCCCGGTGACGCAAACTGTGATTACAAACTCACTGTCGCTGATGCCGTAGCCGTACTCCAGTACATAGCAAACGCAGAAAAATACCCTCTCAGCCCTCAGGGAAAGGTTAACGCCGATATCGACGGTGTTCCGGGAATAACCGGTACTGACGCAATTGCAATCCAGTGCCTTGATGCAGGCGTTGAGTACGTTCCCAAGGCTCAGAAAAAGCGCACCTATTCCACAAAGGAAGAGCTTATCAGCCTTATGGTGTCAGAGGACGAAGATTTCTCTGAACATGGCTTTATCTATGCACCCGGATACAAATTCGATGCAGTTCTTAATGCCGGTAATGCCAGCACTAAGGACTACCTCATCATATACGGGCTGGATCCTGAGGACTGTAAGCTGAACGAGTATCGCTGGGGACATATGCCTGAGAACATTGTGATAAATACAGCTGATTTCATGTATGCGCTCGAGCCTGAATTCTACAGTGGTTCAACATATATGCCGGCAGCGCTGAAGGAAGAATACAGGATAACCAGCGAAAGTGGAAATTCACTTGAGGTTATCATCTTCATTGACGAGACTGCACCTGGATTCATGTATGAAATGACCGACGAAAGATGGACAGCCTCCTATGGATTCAGCTATTTGCCCTATGTATTCCCCGATGGAGCAGGCAGTAAGTGACAATTTCAAGCAGAGGAGCTTTGCTTCCTTAAATTACCAAAACCTCCCGGTTCATAACGAGCCGGGAGGTTCTTCATAAATCCACTTCCGGTATTCCGACAGTTCCTGTGCCGGCCTCAACAACGAACTCACCATGCCGCCCATCGCGGGCGGCTGATATGTCGGATTTGCGTTGTTCCGCTCCTGCAAACCAATTGTCCAAATGCAACAAATCCCTGCGTCATCTTTTGTGCAAGGCTACAAAGTCATAGTCCAAACTGTAAGAACCGGCATTTATCCGCCATATATAGAAAGGGTAATAAGGCATTCCCGATAAGATTATCGATGATTGACATAGATACGATTATATGTTACATTTAAAGAAAGTCACGGATAACTGAGGTGATTCAATGATCGAAAAAGAATTATGCTCTCTTATTATGGAGAAATACTATCCTGATGTGTACAGGTTCTGCCTCTCCGTACTGAAGGATGAAAATGCGGCGCATGACTGCACTCAGGAGACCTTCCTTGTTTTCTTCAGAAAGAGACATAAGCTCGATGTAACGGATAAGATGCTGGGCTGGCTTTTTAATACAGCAGGCAATGTAATAAAGGACTACCGGAAGCGCAACTCTGTAAACTATATCCCGCTTGATGCGATTGCAGATATCATACCGGACAAGGCGGTACATACGGAGGATCCCATGGAGATCATCCGCAGATGCCTTGACAGCGAAGATGCGGAGCTCTTCATAGAGTATCTTGACTGCACCGGTACAGATGACAAAAAGGCGCTTGCGCAGAAATACGGTGTGTCGGTGGGATATCTGTATACAAAGATATCAAGGCTGAAAATGGAAATAGTCAGGTATATCAATAGTGAAATCTGACAATTCACGTATCCTGTATTTGTGCAGTGCTACAAAGTTCAGATAATATCTGTAAGAAACGGGCTTATACGGCCATATATGTATAAGACCAGAGAGAAAGCGGTGATAATATGAAGAAGGAAGAGTTTATTCAGAAACTGAATACCATGGATGCTGAAATGGAAGCCGAGCTCAGGGAGATGCTTGACGAGGAGATGAAGAAGCCCGTAAAGAAGCGTGATGCCGCCATGATAGCGGAGCTTACAGGGGCGATCACCGAGATATGCGGATTCAGCACAGAGAACATCTGCAACGATGAAAGCATCAGTAAGATATCCGGCAAGGTCACTGAAACAGGCCGGAGGCGTAAGAGCATCAGCGTCAGGCGCATCTCAGCCATTGCCGCCTGTGCCGCCCTGCTTTTCGGGCTGAATCAGGCATCTCTCAATGCCTACGGAGAGAATGTTTTCAAGCGTGCATATCACTTCACCAAGGGCGGAGTAAGCATTATGATAGGCGAGAACAACGATACCGAGCCGACCGAGCCACCCACAGCCCCGCCTGCAACAGGCGCAGCAGCGCCGGAAGAGGAGGTCATAGAGCTGCCTACCTATCCGGGAGATCCTTATGGTATCAAGGCGGTTTGTGCAAAATATGGGATTTATCCTTTGACTCCGACATATATTCCTGAAGGATTTAAATTGGTTGAAGAAATAGAAGATGATACTGGACATTGCACCGATCTGATTTTTAGATATGAAAAAGAAGATGCCAAAGTAATCGTTTGTTATACAGTTTATAATAAAGACGATGTATCAGTTGGAATTCCTATGGATTCTTCTAATATTCAGGAAACAAACATTAATGGAAAAGTATTCACAGTTATAAAGGAGGATAATCAATTAAAATCATTTTACACTGAAGATAGGCTCTGGTGTAGTTTTTTTACTTTCAATGTTGATTATTCTGAAGCTAATAGAGTATTATACTCGTTCAATTAATGATAAGGAGATTAAATATGAACGATAATAGATCTACTGGGTTAATTTTTAATTACGACCTATCAATTGATGTTGGTACAAAGAAAATTCATATTTGTGCGGAAACTCGTGGTTCATCAACAATGAATCAGATTGGAATAAACAATATACATATACAGAGAAGTTCGGATAATTCGTATTTCTACGATGAAAAAACGACTTCTTCCGATTATGCATATTCAGCAAGTTACTATAAAAGAAGTGATTATCCCGTTTCTGTTTTGGGCGGCTTTTACTATAGAGTAGTACTTGACCACTACGCCTATAACGGCTCAACAAGCGAAAGTATAAATCATACATCAAATTCAGTCTGGATAGCATAAACCGATTTTAGTTATAGAGAGGAGGCGATACCAATGATAAGGAGCATTTACATGAGAACATAGGAAAACAATAATTATTTCAAGACCTGAAGGAGGTTTATTTATGAATAAGCGTTTTATTGCAACATCACTTACGATGATAATGACACTTGGACTTACAGCAGCACAGTGCTGCAGTTCGGCTTTTGCAGGCGAAAAGGAACCGACAGAGATCATATCTAAGCGCTCAGAGTATGAAAAACACTTTGACAACGGCGATGGCACATATTCTGCTTATATCAACACTGTTCCGATCCACTACCTGGACGGCGATGAGTGGGTTGAGATCGATAACTCCCTTATCAAAGACGGAAAGGGCAATTACACCAATTCGAGCAGTGCTCTTCATATCACACTACCTTCAGTATTATCAGATAAAGATAACGGGATCCATCTTGCGTACAATGGATATTCACTTGATGTTTCGCCTGATTCAGAAGTGATAGATTCAGCAGCAATAATCACACAGCCTGAGCAGAATGGCTCAGCTTACAGCCAGCTTCCCAAAGCGGCTGCTGATGTATTCGGCAGAACGGTATCATCTGTAAGATATGATTCTGTTTATGGAAACAACGACCTCAATATCGAAATACGGCCGGATTCGGTTATTGAATCCGTAGAATTCGACAATAGTGAAGATGTTCCTGAAATGCTTTCCTTTAAGTTAGCATCTGAGGAACTTGTTCCGGAAGAGAATGAAAATAACTGTATTTATCTTGTAAACGGCAGCGGAGAAAAGGTGTTTGAGATACCGTCCATTATGATCATGGATTCGTCAGATGATCCTACGGCGATCCCCGTTCCTTTTGAGATAACAACAGAGGAAGACGGATATCTGTTGAGCCTGTCTCCTTCTGATGCTATAGAGAATAACAACGGTATCAACTATCCGCTGATAATGAGTACAAGCTATTCCACTCAGATCAACGCCTCAACATTTTATAACTCCGAATATCATCCTAATAACACATACTATGATGACTATATACGCTTTGGAAACAGATCCGGACATGGCTACCAAACATATGTATCATGCAGCAATACTTTTGGTGGATTCGGGCAGTATGCTACAATACTTGATGCGGATTTTATGATGCGTATGGAATTCAATAACATCACAGAACCTAAACCCTGTGAGCTCTATTCAGTTAACTCACAGCCAGTGAATTGCACTTGGAACAATGCGGCTACACTCAATTCCTACAACACAAAGATTTCCGATTTTACAACTTCGGCAGCTGATACATACTTATGGGTTGGGGTTGATTTTACAAAACTTGCTCAGTCATGGAAGAACTATGCTGATTCAAGCTATGCTGTCGGCGTTCCGGCTTACGGCTTTAAGATAGTGACAACTTCTTCACCTGCAGCGACTGTTTCCGCAACCTCTGAAAGAGCAACAAACTATCATCCCTATTACTCTATCACGTATTCTATATCATCAACCTATACACTTGATTATGCACCTCAGAAGTATGACAACATTATTGATTCTTCACATGGCAGTATATACAATTTCCAGAATCGTATGAACTGTTATGCGTATGCATTACAGATGTATAACAGAGGTGGTTATCAGAAGTTAAATCCCGGACAGATCGGCTTGACTTACAATCCAAGCGCCTCGACGTGCAACCAGCTTAATAGTCTATATTCTTCACAAACCTCTTTAAGCAATTTCCAGGCCTTCACACAACAGCAGTTGTTTTACGATGCTTTAAAGATGGACACAAGCATTGCAACTATAACCCTTTCCAACAATAATCAGTTTGTTCTTCCGTCATCTTATGACGAGAGCAGTGAAAGAATCATAGCAATGAATTGCGGCGGTATTTATAATCCTTATAGCTCCACTCCCGAAGGATACGATTTCCATTTCTACGTAAGGCACGGAAACGGAACTTGTGGAAACCCAAGTCATGGATCAACTTGCAGCAAATGGTCTCATAAGATGGCACTTGGTACGGTATCTGATAAGATTAACAATACCCTTCTTTGTGATAATAACATCGCAACTCTCGCTAAAAGTGCATCACGAACATATCAGTCAATATCAGGTACAATGACTGTTAATTATAATTCAACACCAAAATTCTATTTCATCGAGCAGGATACAAATCTGTACAATTCTTGGTATACATACGTTTCATCGACTGATACTGTTACATTTACAAATTAAGCAAAAAGGAGGAAGGCGAGCAGAAATAAACATAAAGGATGAAATGAGAACACGCACATATAACAAAGGAGGAAAAAGCATGAAAAAGACAAAAAGATTTATGGCGGCTATGATGGCCGCAGCAATGCTTCCCGCGGGAAGTATGACGGCAAGCGCAGGTGACTATTCCGATTTCGAATATAGTCCGATCGAGATGACATCTACATACGAGTACATAATCCAGAATTATGTAGAACCGACAGAGGAGACAGAGGTCGATATGTCTCTCTTCGATGATTTCGTGCGCTACAGCCTTGAGATCACTGATTTCGACTCCCTCTCCGAGGAGCAGCAGGAGCTTTGCCGTTTCATTTACAAGACAGAGCGTTCAAGCGACATAAATACAGTCTGCCTGCGAGCAAGAGAAGAGCTTAAAGGAACAGCAGTCGGCAGAGCATCATTCGATGATCCCGATCCGCGCCTTAATATCCTTGAACCTGTTCCCGCATACTACTCCGCACGTACAGACATTCCCCGTATATTACCGGATATACAGAATAATGATCCTTCAAAACGAATCATAGATATATCCGAGTACTGGCTCAATGATGAAGGTACAGAACGTGTTATTGCAAACTTTGATAACACAAGCCAGATCGTTAAAGTACTCTTCACCGACGAGCTTCCCGAGGGCATGAGATATGACGAGGAAGAAAAGACACCGGGCGTATTCCAGGCAGCCGACGGTAGTTATGTTGTGACAAAAAAATATAACATTGAAGGCGAAGCAGCCTATGAGACATACACCTCAGATATATGGGTATATGCTCTTCTTCCGGACGGCAGCGCTGTCATCGTAGACTCCACTCTCCCTAAAAACACAGAAGAGAAGATAGACGAGACCATCACATACCCTGCCGAGCTTGACGGGCATCCGGTAACAGGTGTATTCCAGGCTCTGTCATTTACAGGTGTCACACGAATCATTGTTCCCGAGAATATACGCTATATCAACGGAGTAAGGAATTTGCCTTACCTCGAGGAAGTTGTTATCGACTCACCCGATATGACACTTTACAGCGGTTCCATTATAAGTTGCCCTGAGCTGAAAAAGGTGGATATCAACGTAAAGGAAATAGTCGGAAAAGCATTCAGCGACTGTGAGGCTCTTGAAACAATTAACATTACCGGATCAAAACGTATCCCTGCATACGGATTCAGCTACCTTCCCGCACTGAAAAACGTGAACCTGCCCAAGGATCTTGAGTATGTCGGACAGGGCGCATTCATCGGCACAGCAGTAAAGGAGCTTGCGTTCACAAGTTCATTGAAGCTCTCCGGTCTTATCGGTACTATCTCACCGGCTCGTATTATACAGGGTGAAGTGATTGATTCACTTGCAGACCAGAATGCAATACTTATCGCTGAGAAGGACTGCGTTATCAAGGGATTCAGCAATACCGAGGCAGAGCGCTATGCCACATCACATGGCATGACCTTCGTTGCCCTTGACGGCGAAAAGGGCGATATCAACAACGACGGCGCAGTAAATGTTGCGGATGCAGTTACCCTCAACAGCTTCCTGCTTGCAAAGAAGAATTCCGTCCTCACCGACTGGAACGCCGCCGACCTCAACAGCGACAGCTCCGTTGATTCCTTCGATATGGTTTCTATGAGAAATAAGATAGTAAGCGAGTAAGCCTCCTTGAATTACCCAATATATCCCGGCTCACACCGAGCCGGGATATTTGTATAGTTAAATATAAAATATTTCGCAGCACACTTAGACATTGTACGGCTTTTCGTTGTATAATAAGTAAAGAAAGAAAAGTTTCGGATTCCTCACTAAAGGAGTTTACGCATGGATAACGGTGCAAGTAGCTACCTCCGTTTCCTTGGCGGTGATAATGACGCATTTGTGGAGCTGGTCAGAGAGTACAGCGACGGCCTCACTTTATTCATCAACACTATCGTCGGCGATATACATATCTCAGAAGAGGCCGCGGATGATGCCTTCATGAAGCTGTATGTAAACAGGCCGAAGTATAAGCCGGAGTATTCATTCAAGACCTGCCTCTATACCATCGGGCGCAATACGGCACTCAACTATCTGAAAAAACTGAAAAGGCACAGGTTTTCCCCTGCGGAGGATCTCAGCTATATCTCGGATGAAACGGATATTGAGGCAGAGTATATCAAAGGCGAAGACAGGATCATTATCAGCCGGTGTATAAAAGCCCTCAAAAATGAATACGCGCAGGTGCTGTTCCTTGTTTATTTCGAGGGACTGACGGTGGCTGAGGCGGCAAAGGTCATTGGCAAGAGCCCCCGTCAGACAACTCAGCTTCTCTACTGCGCGAAGAAGGCTTTGAAGGATGAGATGGAAAGGAGGGGCATAAATGGACAGATTTGAGAGACGTGCACAGGCGATCATGGAACGCGGCGACAGGATAATTGCGGATCGTCAGAAAAAGAATACAATGATAAGACGTATATCGTTTTCAGTATCGGGCCTGTGTGCGGCGGCGCTTATCGTCATCGGCATATGGAAGAGCCCTGCCCTTCATCGTGTCCCCGAGATACCGCAGTTACCTGAGACTGTGACGACTGAGGCGGCTGAGACAACAGAGCCTGCAACAGAGCAGACCACCACTCCGGCAGAGGAGAAAACGACAAAACCGAAGAAGACAGAGGCTGCCACTGAGGCAGCCACAGCCATACCGACAACAGTAGCGCCTGCGCCGGAGACCGTCCCCGCAGCTGCATCAGCGGCTCCGGTGAGAACGGAAGCGCCTCAGGCGGTGCAGACACAGGCGGCTGTGACAGAAGCACCGGCGTCAGCTACGGAAGCGCAGACGGCAGCAGAGATACCGGTGAGCACAGCAGAGCCGGAACAGCCGACAGATCCGGTGCAGCAGCCGGAAGAGGGTGAAGAACTTGCGACAGCACCTCCGTTGCAATGCCCTACGTGGGCTGTTACAGAGCCTGCATTAGGTGGAGGGGCTGCAACACCGACCGTAACACAAGCACCATCTCAGCAACCCGTTGTTCCGAGAACTATAGCGCATAATAACAACGGCGGAGCATCCGGCGAGGAAACACACACAGAGGTTTCCGGTACTACTCCGGTGCAGAACCCGACAGAACCATCGGTATACGTTCTCCCGACAACACCTGATGACCCGAACGGCATAAAGGCTGTGTGCAGAGAATACGGTCTCCCGGATATAGCACCTTCATATATACCGGCCGGTTTTGAACTGACTGATCTTTTCCTTGATGATAGTTCACTCGGAACAGAGCTTATATTTACATATACAAGGAAGGCTGCCGACGGAGGTTATGAGTATATATCGCTGTTTTATGGTATCAGCAAGCAGCCGGGGAACTTCTCATATTTTGATATGATCATACCGCCGGATGATACAGAACTCAAGGCCTTTGATATAAACGGACATGAACTCCAGTACTATTACAGCAGCAGCGAATCTACGCTGAAAGGATTATACATGACAGATGCGTTTTTATTTAATCTTTACACGACCGGTCTGAACAAGTATTACGCCGAACGTGTAGTAAGGTCTGTTTCATAAAGCAGATGATACAGCTGGCTTATAAAGGAGGAAGTATTATGAAAAAGGCGAAAAGATTTATCTCAGCAGTAATGTGTGCAGCTCTGATGACAAGTGCAGTTCCGTTTTCGTCAGATGCTGTATTCAGCCTGCTTCCGGAAAACAAACTTGAAGGCTATTTTAAGCTTGAAAAAGGAAGGTATGAATTCCTTGAAGAGTATTACACGGAAGGGATCACGTGGGATGCTCCGAGCCATATGAACGGTATTGAGCTTTATATGAGCGATAATACCGCATGGCTCATAAGAAAGAAGCCGGGAACTATCCAGATGAGATTTCTTCTTGGCGACAATTGTAACAATGATATTATCTCAGAGAAACTGAGCAGGTATGTTTCTGTTGAGGATTATATGATATGGTCAGAAGGCAGGGAGACAGCGCTGCCTGAGAATTATGCCATTACTTCGCTCTTTATCTTTGATACATCAATAACCATTGCGGATATGAAGAGCTTCTGCAAGGAGCTTACTGCCACCGGAGGTGTGGCAGAGATCATAGCAACAGTTCATGCAGACTCAATCGATGAATGGCGACGTGAAGGGCTTATCAAATCAGATCTTCTTGCTTTCTACCTGAATGAAGAGGATATAGTTTCTGATTATCTTACTGAAAAAGGCATTGGCTTCAAAAAGAAAGAACTAAATAAGGTGCTGATAAACGAGAAGCCTGATTATTACTCAACAGCGATACAGTTCGTTCCCGACGAAGAAATGTCTCAGCTCGAAAAAGTAGCACTGTTCAACGATATATACATAGATTGCAAGCTGGATGAGCGTGATAATAAAGCTTATACAGGATGGGAATACCTTCCTATTGTCGGAGGCCATTCTGTTGAACTCAATGTATATGACTATGCGGACGGTGACGCAAACTGCGACGATAAGGTCACTGTTGCTGATGCCGTGGCAGTCCTTCAGTATATAGCAAACAGGGAGAAATATCCCATGACAGCACAGGCGCGCTTCAACGCCGATATGGACGGCGAGGATGGCCTGACCGGCGAAGATGCTATAGCCATTCAGAAGATAGATGCAGGAATAGTGTGAACGATTCCCTTAAAAATGAGGAGCAGACTATGAAAAAGACAACGAAGATAATTGCGGCGATTATGTCCGCTGCCATGATGATAACAGCAGTTCCGGCCGTTTCATTTGCGGATTTCCTCGATGAACCGGTCTACAGCAGCGAGGAGGATATCACCGCTTCCTACGGCGGGGGCGGGATAAATATAAGCAGAGGCAATGACGGTACAGTTTACTTCATAACCGAGGACGGCATACTTCACAAGTATCAGTGTGTAAGGCTATACACGGAGCTACTCCCAGTCAGTGGCAAGACCCTCGATGCGGATATGATAAACGAAAAGCTCGGCAGCTTCGGTACTGCCGCATATGAAGACGGAGTATGCAGGGCGCAGATAAAATTCTGGGATAACGCTGAAGCCTATCGTATACTAAGGAGCATCGGCGATATCGCCGAGATACGTGATACCTATGAAATCTGGAAAAGGGAAGAAGGAAGTTCCGGCCCCTTCTTCACCACATATCTGTTTATCGACGGAGACATTGAAGATGAGGCATTTATTGCAGAATATCCCGAGCTCGGCCTGAAAGCTCTGACGCCGGATAAGAACACCTTAGCGGCCGGATACGATCATGTCTTCATGACCGACCTCCCCCTTGCCTATTTTTATGACACAGGCAGCAACCCCGGCGGCTACGAAGCGGTCAAGAGACTTATAGAGAGCGGATACAGATTTGATTTTGGTTGCACATCGGCCGAGATAGCGGACATGATCCCCAGCGGCAGCAGGCTAATAAAGACGGTCTACCGCCGTGCGCCATGGACGGACTTTGTCCCCGATGAGCTGCTGAGTGAAAATACAGAAGGTATGATAAGGCTCAGTGATGATTACGGTCTCTTTGCCAGGAATACCGCAGGCATGAACGCTCCCTTGATATACGCTTCTTCCGACGGCAGGAAATACAGGGCATTCTATGAGCAGGACGACATGATTAGATACCTTGATATCATCTGCGACCAACCATTTACTTTCCAGCATGAGGCAAGAGAGGCTGCGGAGAAATACATAGCGGACAACGGTATCAGCGCAGAGATAAAGGATGCAGATATGACAGGCGTAATAAGCATATATCAGTCCGCCTACAAGGAGGGCTTTGCCCTTGTGTTCTCCGATGATACGGATATGGAAACAAGGATAAAGACTGCGGCGGCTATAACAGATGCAGCGGAGGCAGAGCCTGACAGCAATCAGCTTCCGGTGATGATGAGCTACGGGCTTGCATATACTTCCATAGCTGCCCAAAGAACAAGAGGCGACACCAATGCGGACGGCAAGGTGAATGTAGCCGACGCCGTGGCAGTGCTGCAATACATAGCAAACGCTGAGAAATACCCCCTGACTGCACAGGCGAAGTTCAACGCTGACATCGACGGCGAAGAGGGCATAACCGGTGGTGATGCAAAAGCTATCCAGATGATAGATGCAGGAATAGTGTGAACGATTCCCTTAAAAAGGAGGGGCAGACTATGAAAAAGACAAGGAAGATAATTGCGGCGCTTATGGGCGCAGCCATGATGCTGACAGCAACTCCTGCAGCGGCAAGCGCATATAAGGTATATCCTGATATTCAGAGCGCATTGGAAGGTATGAGCGAAGGGGCTGTTATCGTTGATACGTATTACAAGGCGAGAGATTCGGAGGCAGCATCCTATCTTGTGCTTACAAAAGAATGTTCATTACGGGAATATACTGAATCACAGCCTATCGTAAAGGTTGAATTCAGAGAGGGCTATGGCCCCGAGAATATCAAGCTCAGCGGAGATACAAGGATAGGATACGAGGATTTTGAGAAACTTCCGGAAAACGGACGCGAATACCTTGAAGCTTTATTTGGCGATAAGGCAGGCTCTGGATATTATCTGTCCGCCGTTAAAACAGCCGATGTCAGAATGGCTGTTGCGGAAGCAAAGAGATCTGCTGCTGTCAGGGAGATCTGCATGGTAACACCTTTAGAACAGTTTCGACCCTTTGACAGCATCTCACGGATAGCTGTCAATACAGATATGACTTCCAGAGAGTTCGCAGCGCTCTATCCTGAGCTTGGATTAATAGAATCAGATATGCAGGTTGAAGAATATGACCTTGTATTTGATCTGAGCAATAACATCCGGCCGAGAATGGAAGAACCCGGCAAGGCTTATGATGCTATGGTAAGACTTGTTGAAAGCGGAGTTGAGCACAGGATAAACTATGGCATGGTCGCTCAATGGGAAGGCGGAGATCATGTAACAGCAGCACTGATGGAGGTATGTACTCCCGGCGACGCAAACTGCAACGGTACGGTTGATATAGCAGATGCTGTGGCAGTTCTCCAGTACATGACCAACGGTGAGAAATACCCTATGACAGCGCAGGGCATTTCCAATGCGGATATCGACGGCGAGGACGGTCTGACAGGCAGTGACGTAAGGGCTATACAGATGATAGATGCAGCGGTATGGGATGAATAAGACCTACATCAGTGACGGACTGAGAAGGAGAAAGCATTATGAAAAAGACACAGAAGATAATTGCGGCGCTTATGGGTGCAGTCATGATGTTCTGTCCGTCAGCACTGTCTTCCGGTGCAGTTGATATCCCCTTTGATGAAAGTCAGCTTGACGGATTCACAAGGATTGAAAGAGGGAAGTATGATAACCTTGAGCCTATCTTTGCTTACTACGACACTGATACTGTCTACCTGCCCGGCACAGAGATATATGTCAGCGATACATCTGCCAGGTTGAAGATAAAGTTTTCCAGTGGCATGAAGCTGAACTATCGTCTCAGCGATGGCGCAAATGAGAAGGATGCGGAGACGCTTATTGATTCCCTTGGTCTTACCTCCGCCCACATCATAACGCATAATAAGGAATACAGCCGCCTTGCATTCTACTGAGACAGCGTAAGCACCTCTGAGTTTAAAAAGGCATACCGCGCCCTGAAAGAAAGCAGTTTCATCAGCGAGACAGCGGTGAAGTTCGCATCCGCTTTTACAGTAATTGAATTCCGCCCCGCCTGTATCAGTGATGATTTTCTTTCCTTCCAGACAGCCGACGAGGAAAGGGTTGAAAAATACCTTACCGAGAAGAAAATCTGGTTTACGAAGGAATTCATTTACAGCGAACCATACGAAAACGAGGATAACGCAGCGGTTTGCAGGGCTATACGGTTTATCCCCGAAAAAGAGATGACGCAGCTTGAAAAATTAGCCCTCTTTGACGAGATATACAAGGTGCTGGTGTCAGAAGATAAAGACGCCGTGTACAGGTATACATGGGGACATCACGATTTTCCCGATTACTCAGGTGGAGGCATCAACATTTCGGATTACACCGATGGTGATGCAAACTGCGATGATAAAGTCACAGTAGCCGATGCTGTTGCAGTTCTCCAGTACATTGCAAACAAGGAGAAATATCCACTTTCAGAACAGGCGCAGTTCAATGCATATATGGACGGCGAGGACGGTATTACCGGCGGCGATGCTATAGCTATTCAGAGGATAGATGCTGGTATATCAGATATTGAAGCTTAAAGGATGAAATGGTGATACAGCCATTAATATAAAGGAGGAAAAAACATGAAAAAGACAAAAAGATTTATGGCGGCTGTAATGTCCACAGCAATGATGCTTGCTTGTCACTCTGAAACGGCAGCAGCATGGACAGTTCCGCATAAGCCCGGTCACGAATCTGATGTTTATTCATACAATGAACTCATTGAAATGACCGATGAGCAGTTATCAGAGATCATTGATGTTCCGGAATTTGCTAATGATATTCTTTCTGAAGAAGAAAAATTCAGATCCAGCCTTAATAATCCGCCTTCTATCTTTACCGGCGATAATTATGAAAGCACCGATTACGCAGCGTATCTGTTTTATCTATCCGGTAGAAGCATACCCTATATGTCATTCGTAGCCGATACCGATACTCCTCTTGATTCTGAATTTGACCCTGCTAAATACGGTTATCCGTCCGATTGGACTGTAGAGCTTGTTGACGACAGGAATGGTGTTACACATTTCTATGGATACCGTGTTCTTATCCCTGTAGAGATAATGACCGATTATGAATCATATGTTCGTGTAGTTGAAGGAGAAAAATATGCAACTAAGGCATTACGTTCAGATAACAGTTACGGTGTAACTCAGTACTACGGACTGTTGTTCCAGTTTAATTCATGGGGAAATCAGCCGGCAAAAATACAAGGAGATGCCAATTGTGACGGCAAGATTACTGTTGCTGATGCAGTAGCCGTTCTCCAGTACATAGCCAACGCAGAGAAATACCCCATGACTGAACAGGCGAAGTTCAACGCAGATATCGACGGCGAAGAGGGCATAACCGGTGGTGATGCAAAAGCTATCCAGATGATAGATGCGGGGATATGGGATGAAACATGAAACATGAGAAATAAGATAGTAAGCGAGTAAGACCTCCTTAATTACCACAGCCTCCCGGTTCATAACGAGCCGGGAGGTTTTCATTTATCAGATTCCGGTATTCCGACAGTTTCCTTGCCAGCCTCTGTTACGGATTCACTATGCCGCCCATCACGGGCGGCACCTATACTATCTAAAGGAAGATTTATTGCATGAGCAACACTTCAGGCATTACATTACGGCTTTATACGGAATACTATAGCACATCCGTCAGTTTTTTCCCTATATATCGCAGAATACAAATAGTGATATATACGGAAACATGATCAACTGCCAACGTAAAACAGGCCCAAAATCCACTTATTTTGCTGCATAGAGTATGGAAAAGATATATTATCAGCACCTTTTTTATATGCTCTTTTTCTTACCCAATAGACGCCACATCTGGCTCTTGCCGTATGGAATGGCGTATGGAATAGGTCTGAAAAACGCCTATTTTACGCGAATTTCATTTCAAGGCTCTGAAATCATGTTCACATTCAGGGCAAAAAGAAAAATGGCTGAATCCCGCTATTCTACGCGATACAGCCATTTTTCTCTTTAACCATTCTGGCGGACAGAGAGGGATTCGAATCCTCTGCATTTTCGCATCGTTTAAGCCTATATTTCGGGATATTTAATATCATCAAACAGTGCCGTGTGATTTTCGTGTGACCACATTCCTTATGCAACCTCACCTGTCTTTTTTGTGCAAGCGCCCCTTATAACATCATACATATAATTGTCGAACACTTTAAGGCTGTCACGAACTCTCTGTTTGGGAGTCCTTATGTAGACAGCATCGAGCACCTTAGAGTTAGCCCAGCCTCCAAGCTTCTCAAGAACTTCCTTCTGAACGCCAAGTCCATTCATGGTAGTTGCGAACTGCGCTCTCAAGTCGTGGAACGTCATCTTCATCCCGTGCTTCTTTAACAACCTATCATAGCGAGCCTTAATGTTGCCATAGTTCTCGTTTATGATGAAATCGTCCGCATTCTTATGTGGTACCGTCTGAATAAGATTGTAGATATAGTCCGGAAGTGGAACATCTCTTGTCGATAACTCGGTCTTGTTACGATCTTCAAGGACATCGTGACCATTTATACAGACTCTTGCCCGTCTGACCTTTATGTATCTTCCATTATCGTCTTCGTAGATGTCGCCGAACTGAAGACCACGAACTTCTGAGATACGCATCCCACCGCACCATACCGCAAGTAAACATGGCAGTTCCACAGAAGAACCGATTATTACTCTCAGCACCTTATCAAGATCCGGAAGCTCTGCCTTAACACTCTTTGGAGGAAACCTAAGTTTACGTACAGAAGGAAGCTCAACTTCAAATATTGATGCCGCACTTCTGATTAGGTCATATGCTGACTTTATCGACTTATAGCCCAAACCACGCTCAGCGTCAATATTGATCGCTCTCTGGATATCTATTATCTTTAAATCAGTAATATAGTATCCTTGAATTGACTGAAGCCTGTTCTTTGCAGCAACCTCATAACCATAGAGTGTGGATGCAGCAATTAAACTACGTTTAGAGTCGATATATGCATTAACAGCCTCTCTGACAGTGATTTTTGTCGGGGTAATGTCTACATGAAGTCTTTTAAATTCCTCTGCCATCTTAATTGCTTCCCACTCTGTTTTAGCGGTAAACGACTTCACTATTCTCTTTCCATTTTCGTCATAACCCGCTATGACCTGAACGCGGTAATTACCTGAATTAAGTCTTGAAGTTTTCATTATATCCACCTTTCTAAAAAGGTGGTACAAAGCATACTGCTATTATACCACCTTTCAGTGCAAATGTAAAGAGGGTTACAGAGCCATCAGTTCATTGAACTCCATGCCCGTAACGTAGAGCAGGTTATCCACTCTTCCAAGCGTTATGTTTTCGGCAGACTTGTCGTACTCATGCAGAGTGCGTTCTCCAACCTGAAGGTAGGAAGCGAGCTCCGCATCACTGATATCGCGCAGGTTCTGCCAGTAACGAACCTTACACCATATACGCTTATAGAGCGTTATTCTTTTTGTGTTTTTAGCCATCATTTTCACCTCCTTCAGAGCAGCCGCAAGGTTGCTCGTCATCATTTTTATCATTATTGGGAGCATGCTCAAAGACAACAGTCCTGCCCTTGAGCGTTGTTATAACATTCTCGCAGCGATAACGGCTATAGAACGGTCCCTTGTCGAAACAGTTACCTTTTTGAAGAGAATCAGCCTCATACTTATCACATCCGAAGCGATCAGCATAACGGGCAAGATCATCACCTTTTGAGCGGTAGCCACGAACTCTGCCACAATTGCCGACTACCTTACCGAATGGAGTAGTCGAGTCAGGATAGGATTGAGAAGCGAGGAGCATTGTTACACCGTGTTTGCCACCCTTGCGGAGCAGAGTATTTACAGCACCTTTCTCGTGAAGATAAAGATCCTGTGCCTCATCGATAACTACGGTATACTTCTCGTAAGGGTGACACTGCTTGTAGCCGTAAAGAATTTCGAGCATGATGTCGATGATTTCAGAACCTTTCTCAACTCCGTCAGCACCAGTAGATATAACTATGATATGTTTACCCTGAGCCTTGGCAAATTCACCCCAGTTGTTCTTAATCTGAGGCGTATCCCTGAGATCATCTAGAACAGCATCTATCTTGTAACGGAGCTTGCGATGCGTTTTGTCGCCTGATGGCTCCTCTTCATCGTGAGCATCATCCTCATTGTAAATGTACTTCTCGATATCGCTAGCGATAACGTCAGGATTGAACTTCATCTCCTTAAGAAGATCCTTAACAGCGTTCTTGATTATCTGCTCCTCATAGCTACCGAGTGTTCTACACATCATCGCAAATATTCTCGTTAGTCTGTCCTTTTTGTCCTTGTACCCCTGGCAGCCACGCAGATCAAGTAAGTCTACCGGCAGTCCGTCATCGTAGATATTCCAAAAGGAGAAATAGTTCTCCCTCAGTTCCTTTCCAACATGCTTGTCGATTTCTGTCGGAGTAAATCCGCCGGTCTGATCGAAAATTATCACCGCATCAGCTCCCTCAAATATTACCTTTTGGAGTGCTCTGTTAACAAGAGCAAAGGTCTTGCCTGAGCGAGTAGCTCCGAAGTATACCTCATGAAAGTTATCGTCCATATCCGGATTGAACACATATCCTGCGGCTCTTGTACCGTCTGCGTTATACAGTACAGGGACAAATCCGTCAGGGTATTCGCCGACGTTGAACCAATATTCGTTGTCGATTATATCGTCAACATAAGCCTTTGCCTCGGCATTCAGCACGGATCTTGAATATGAGAACACTTCAACATCCTCAAGAACTCCGGCATCATATGCGACTTTGAGTTTACGCTTGTTGGTGTGCTTGCCCTTCAATAAGCCTTTTCCGTTTAAATGTTTATTCATTTTTACAACACTCCTTGTATGTAATTTGGGTATAATGACATTATTAACTACGTCATCATCCATATTTATTGATCTATCATTTTCTGCAATAAATGCAGTATGATCGTCAGAAGAATAGTACGGCGGACCGTACTGCTTTGCGATAGTCAGTTCTCCGCTGAGAATAGCACTGCTGACCGCCGACTTGAACTCACGGCAGATAACATCTGTCATAGTTGATCTCGATGTAGCTTCCGTTCTAAACCAGTGTATGATAGACTGCATCTCGATATCGCTTATGATATGCAATTTACTAAGGATATGAGCTGTTGCTAACGTCATAATCATGGAGTTAGTAACTTCAGTATTCTTGAAGCTGATAACAATACCGAGAGCAAACTTTATTCCTTTGCGGATAAGCTGTTCAATTGTGTCAGGGTTACGCCCAGCGAACTCGATAAGTGCATAGTCGAGCATTCCGGACAAGCGCTGTATAACCTCAATATTCTTAGTATCAAGCGCGAAATCACATGACAGGTAATACACCGGGAAATCCTCTGGAATAGTGCCAGGTGAATCTGTCAGTAGAACAACAACCTTACGGGTATTATTCTCCACTCCGTTCTCGCGGTTGAGCTCCCAAAGTATCTCCCTGAGTCCATTATCAATGGCACGTTTGTCCTCTAAAAGTCCAGCAAAGGAAAGGAGGACGGTAACATCGTTTGAAGTTTCCAGTTCCCTTCTGACCTTTATGATACGATCTGTCAGTGTCTGAATGACCGTCGTGGTATAGTTTTTACGCTTTGTCAGCGCAACACCGACTTCCTTCGCAGACTCGGAATTATACACAAGTGCGAAGGCTCTGTCGGGACGCAATCCCTCTGCTTCAAAGAATGGGAGCAGGCAGCTCGATGTACGGATCGCAGTCAGCAGCTTGGCTTCCATACAATCCGGCAGAGCCTTACGATACATTGGTGATACTGTCTCGAGAGAAAGATCATGATGAAGGAGCTTGTGCTCTTTGACTTCCGCTGGGAACAGTTCTTCAAGACCGGGAATCACCGACTCATAAGAGATGTAGATTGACTCGCCGCTCTGAAGCTTTACCCAACCGGCATAATTAGGAATCGTGAGAAAGAGCTTGTTGGGACATTCACGCATAGCACGCAGAAAGCTCTCATAGACCACTTTAACATCAGTCTTCAGCCCCTTTCTGGCAAAGCGCGTTTGCTTCCTGAATTCCTCATAGCTAATGTCCCCATTCGGAAATACTAATGGTGTGCGCTCCCCTTTGAGTGTGACGATGATCGTCTCACAGCAGCCGATACCTTTTGGATTGGCGATCAGAATAGATGTCGGGTTAAAGAAGCTCACAAACTTCATCTTCCCGGTATTCCTGTTGACCTCCTGCCACTCAAGAGAGTAAGCATTCTTGATCAACTGATTCTCCTCATAAAGAGGATCTGTCGAGACTGAGTCAGGAACATAATCAGCTGGATTAAGCTCCATTCCATCAACAGTAAATGTCTCGCTGATGAGCGAGGAAGATGTCGAGATCTTAAGTCCCTCTTTGCGAATTCCTTCATTCTGTAGCTGCTCGAGAACTTGAAGCTGAAACTCATCCTTGCGTGCGGTGAAGAGCTCTTCTGCCATCGATACAGCCAGCTCCTTCGCCCTACTTTCGACCTCTTTCTCATGCTTCTCCATGAGACGCGTATAATCGAAGTAATCGTCGATTTTGCCTAAAGCTAGCTCCTTGAAGCTGATATTATCTTCCATTATTATCTCTCCTTATTCTAGATTAAAAAATGATCCCAGGATCATTTCCTGGGATCATTATATCATGTATCGGCGTAAGAGTAAGTAGAGTAAAGCCCCTTATTTTTTTTGGGGATCATTGTCATACTTTCCGTAGAAGAATAGATTGCCGTCGTAATCGTAGCGAAAACTCAGAGAGCCTTCCAGCTTTTTCCCTTTCGTATCTATATTTAAACTGTAAGTGAAGTCTTTTGCACCAGTAGTTCCAGGGCTATATGATTCACTTATCATACTTGCTATATCATTTGCAATTATTGAGAATTGGACGTTGTTATCAAGTCCATAAGCAAACAGAAACTCTCTGAACAGATTATAGATACTATCACTTTTCTCTGCGAAAGCAAAAAGCCTGACACCTAATCCATGCTGCACAAGCTTCTGCTTTAATACATCCCTGAACGAGTGCTCAGCGGCAGCTGCAACATCTGAACTGATATGAGCAACAGCAACTAAATGGAACAGATGATCGTGCGCCCCTTTTAAATAGGTACGGTTGCGAAAACTGTATATGTATTCTTTGATCCTGCAAAGATTCATCTCAGCTTTGTTCTTCGCCGCTATCATATCATAGGCACCGTAATTGCAGGCGAACCTTGTTTCTATTCTTCGTATCCAGACGTGTACAAGCGCAGGTTCAAGCTCGTCCTCCTTTTTCTTCAGCGCTGAAAGAAGTGTGGTGTATGCGGCGTTATAGCCTGAATAATCGATACGGACCTTTACACCTTTGCCGTTTTTCTTCAGATGGATTATTTCCTGAACGATGGTGACAAACAAGGCTAAGGGGAATTTTTCAGAAAAATCTGTGCCGTCCTTTTCATTCATCAGCCAGGCAGATACTGTTGAGAATTTATCAAATGCGTATTTGTAATGCTTATGATCCTCCTCAGGTATCTCTTCAAAATAGGATATTAGATCAAATATATCTTGTGCCTCCGCAGATCTGTCAGACGAGTCTAAAGCCTCTTTTAGGTATCCTACTGCTGAAACCATCAACGGTCTATTCTCATATTTACGGAAAATTGTTGTGTACTCCTTGTCAGGAGATACTTTGACATCATTAACCTCGTTGACGCGGATACCATCTGTACTATAGCAAAGCTGTCTATGCGTCAGAAGAATATTAAAGAATGTGGACATAACTCCATCATCAGGGTCAAGTGATAGCCTGTTACTAAAATCAAGATTATCAAGGATTGATTCAAGAGCAGCATTGATCCTCATCAGTTCAGTATATGCGTTATCGGCGTCGGCTAAAGCCATATCCGAGAAGACATAGTCAAACTGCTTCTGAGCGAGATGCTGCCATTCCTTTTCTATTTTCTCAATCATATTGATGCGCTCATCTGCGTCATATACATTAGACTTTATATCAGAGAAGAGATAATCCAGAACTTCTCCATACTGCCCACCTCCTGAGTAGTATGTCTTAATGTTCGACATTCGTGGTTTTGCAAGTATATCTATGATCTTTAGTCTGAACCGACATAGAGTATCGATCCTTTTTTCTTCTTCTGATGCATACTCCTTCTCACAGTATTGAGACTTCAGATATTTAGGAGCCCCTATTTTCTCGATGACGAACAACTCCTTCAAAAGCTTAAGCATTTCAAATTTTGCTTCATCTGATTCAGCAGCCATTTGTTCTACATCAAATTGCAGTAAACTCAGAAGCTTATCGATCAGACCGGAACCCTGCCGGTTTTTAAACTTCCAAAGAATGTTTTCTCTGGTAGTGTTAATTAGATTAAATTCTTTGTCTATTTCATCTGCTAGTTCATTTAGGCTAAGCTTACAGCCCTCTGTCAGTGAGGCATTTATATCATATTTTCCCATAGTGTCCCCTCTTTGTATGGATTATTTAAGTAACAGCAAGTGGAAGGCATTGCGTATCAGAATTAAGTTTCCTACAGACAATTACGTTTTTTTTAAAATTCGAGTTGCAAAAATCCGAAAAACGGCCTGTTTTTACTAATTTCCGGGATCGATTTTTCAGGAAAAACGTAATCGACGAGGAGTTTTTCATTTTTTATAATTCTAAGCTTATGGATCCCCGCTTTCGCGGGGACATACTTAAATTCATTATTTTGCTTAAATTACCACAGGCTGACAGTAACACACATACTATAGTGAGCAGTATCAGGGCTGTTTGGTTCTTCATCTTAATACTCCACCCGCTCTCTTTCGTAATACACTTCCCCGCCTTATGAATAGCCTATCGCTCCAGTATATCGCGGGAAGGTCAGCGCCGCGGTCGTTTCTGCCGTTAACACTGATCGTTTCCATTCCTCTTACTATTATATCACATCAGCTTGTAAAAGTAAAGATACACACACAATACACATTGGTGTGCAATTATTTTAGTTGATTTCACAATAGATGTGTGGTATAATAAGCAAAGGAGCGTAGGGGGTATTTCCCCGAGGCAATTATCAAGGAGGTTTGGTTTATTATGGATATCAAAAAGGTTGTAAGCTTTATTCTTTCAGCGGTGATGACGCTTAGTTTCACCACGCCGTATCTGGCGAAGAATGGGACTGTTGTGGCGGTGAGTAACGCTGCTCCTCCGACGTTTATGGAGAGTGAACCCGAGATCATCGCGGATTCGTCCCTTGGCAACTTCATCGTCAAGGCCATGAAGTCAGAGGATATTGTCGAGGCAGGTGAACAGGATTCGGAAGTTCAGTACAGCGGTGATTATGGTATTGAAGACATCACTTATGATCCTGACACAAACACGCTCTCCCTCTTCACATGGCAGGAACAGGACTGTTCAGCCATCGTGGGATTCTATACCGATGACGGTAAACGTATGTACTCCTCGGAAAAGGTGAATATTTCACAAGGCAGCGAAGTAACTACGATCAACCCGGACACCAGCAAACTGCCTGGGAATTTCCTCATAGAAGCTTATCTTATCAATGACAAGCTCATGCCCCTTAGTAATTCCTACGTCTACAACAAGATGACCAAGGAAATGCAGGAGATACTTGCAAAAACAGTCAACGATTTTGATCCTTCGCTGGTTGTGCAGATCGATGAGACCGATGACACCAACAACTTCTATGTCCTTAACGACAACACCAGGCTGATAGAAAGTACTTCTGACACAAATACCATCGTTTCAGCTGATTTTGAAACAGGTACCTATATATTCTCAAACATCGATGACAGCATGAGAGACCTTGCCGCAGGTGATATTTTCAGTGCAGCTACCGATGAGGGTGTAATTGCGGCTGAAATCGAAGCTATCACCATCGACAGTGACACAGCTACAATAGTCGGCACATCTGATAAAGAAGAGCTTTTCCAGTTCATTAAGATCAACACGTCTGAACTGGATCCGTCGCTGTTTGAGGGATACACTCTGGATATGAGCCAGGCGGACGAGGGCGTTTCCCTGTCAGACAAGAGCTTTGACGAGACGCCTATCCCCGAAGATGATCCTGCGGACATAGAAGCAGAGTCCGTAAGCGGTCAGGAAAGCTCCGAGTATCATTATATGGCGATCAAGAGTTACTCTCCTGCGATCGTTAATCTTAAAGGGGAGGAGCAGGCAAGTGCCAGCCTGAAAGCAGAACCGACCTTTACAATTGCAAAAAAAGAGGCTGGGGCAAAGGGCAATGGCTTCAAAGGAACGGTCAGTTTTGTGGTATCAATGCCTATAGAGATCAAAGCGGAGTTCTATTTTTCCCTTGGATATTCTTCATTTGAACTGAAATCAGGCTATGCCCTTAAGGCAAAGGGTTCTGCAAGCATAAGCGGCGAATTAAAAATCCCCCTCGGATATATGGATTTACCTTTAGCAGGTGTTCTTCACTTAGGTCTATTTCCAAAATTCGTTGTAAAGGGCAGTGTTGAGGCGTCTGTTACATATCAAAAATCATTCAGCGCAGGCTTCAAATGGGATACAAATACACGGGAGCTCGATAAATGTGACGGTCTGAAGGTAAAGGTCGAGGACAAGCTTGAAGTGAATCTGGAAGCGACCTTTTTCATAGGTCTTGAGCTTGATTTCAAGGGTTACATTATAAGCATAAAAACCTGTTCTGTCTCATTTCCGCTGGATGTTGGTGTAAGAATCAAAGCGAAACTACCGATAGCGTTTTTGAAGGTTACTGATACCAATGGACTGGAAAAAGGTGAAACCAGTGAAGGAGCATTTCTGCACCTTGTAGAGGGCTCCACTGAGGAAGCACCTGATACTTTGTATAACTGTGATGCTTTTGTGGAGATAGATATAGATATCCAGATCAAGCTCAGCGGCGAATTGAAGATCGCAGACTATGACTGGAATCCGTTTAAGGACAAAATGAAGATCAAGTCGGATATACTTGAGTACACAAAGAATATAGGTAAATTCTATTTTGTGAAGTATCCCGACAAAGCGACCGGTAAAAATAAATATGACTTTGGAAAATGGGGCACTCTTAAAGGCAAGGATTATATCCTCTACAAAACTACCGTTACTGTGTATGACAAAGAGCGTCAGCCACTGAGCGGGGTTTTAGTCAATAACACTATTGCCACAGATGCCGAAGGTAAAGTAGTATATTATCTCCCTCCGGGAATATATGAATTCAACTGTAGTTATTATGGTCAGCCGGGCAAGAAAAGAATAGAGATAACTAATAAAAGCAGAAAGATCTCCTTAATCATTGGAGACGATTCGTCTGCTTCCGGCAGTGACTCTCCATATAAGCCAGGCAATCAATACGAACCCACCGATCCGAGAAGTCCGGAAGCACAAAATTCTCTGAAGTACCTTTTCTGGGAAGAGAATGACGAAGGCGGTATTACGATTACGGATTGTGATGAATCGGCTGTCAGAATAACGATTCCAAGAGAAATAAACGGTAAGCCTGTGACGAGAATTGGAGATTGGGCTTTCAATAGCTGTTACAGCCTCACCTCTATTACTATCCCAGACAGTGTGACAAGTATTGGAATTGGTGCACTCTATGAGTGCGAAAGCCTCACCTCTATTACTATTCCGGACAGCGTGACAAACATTGGAGAAAGTGCTTTCGCTCTCTGCTACAACCTTACCTCTATTACTATCCCAGACAGCGTGACAAGTATTGGAGATGGAGCTTTCTCTCAGTGCGATAGCCTCACCTCTATTACTATCCCGGACAGTGTAACATTTATTGCATATGGTACTTTCTGTCTCTGCTGCAACCTCACCGATGTTTCCCTCCCGAGTGGCGCTACAAGTATAGGAAGTCGCGCTTTTGAGGGCTGTAACAATCTTACTGATATCATCATTCCGAGCAGCGTGGGAGGTATTTGGAATGAAGCTTTCCGTGGGTGCGATAGCCTCACCTCTATTACTATCCCGGACAGCGTGACAAATATCGGAGGAGAAGCTTTCAAAGACTGCGAAAGCCTCAGATCAATAACCATTAAAAATCCGAATTGCACAATAGATGGTTATGAACAGACAATATGCAACAGATATGATTCCGAGACTGATGAATGTTTCTTCACCGGCACAATCTACGGCTACGAAGGTTCCACCGCACAGGCATACGCCGAAAGGTATGGGTATAACTTCGAGCCTATCGGCGGAGCATCATCAAAAACTCTCACAGCAAGCTCTATGCCCCGCATAAACGCCGATGCACCGAAGGAAGTTGAATGCAACTTTACACAGGAGGTCACTGAACCGGATATCTACAATTTCTACGTATTTGCCGATGAAAACGCAGATGATCTTTTAGCCGGCGGCAATCTGCTTTACATAACACAGGTACAGGTGACAGAGGATAATCTTACCGTGGAGATACCGTATATTCTCGGCAGCGACTACCCTGATAAGGTCGAAAGGCTTGTTCGGTTTGAAGCACCAGAGCCCGATACGACAGGTGAAGAGGAGGATGATCCGGAGGAGACAACACCCGTCACATCGACCACTGACAAGCCTGTTACTTCTACCACCACGGCAATTGAAACAAAGCCGACAAATACCACAGTAACTACAATCGATACAACAGTCTCCAATGCCGTATCGACCACTGCTGCAACATCCTCTACAGTAACACATGAATCTGCTACAGATACTACGGCCACAACCGACAGCGGACAGGAAACTCAGACAACATCTATCGGTGATATCAACAGCGATGGTGTTGTAGATTCCTCAGACGCCTCCGAGATACTCATGATCTACGCACAGGTATCCACCGGCGGCGGAGATGTTCCCGAAGAGACCAAGGCCATAGCCGATATTAACGGCGACGGACTTGTGGATTCAAGCGATGCTTCGCTGATTCTGGAATACTATGCCTACGTTTCCACAGGCGGAGGCGACAGTGCGGAGGAGTATTTCGGAAAGTCTGCCTGACTGAAATAATGACAACGCCGCCCCCAAAATGGGGGCGGCATTCATATTACTGTGTATCATTTGAAGTAAGCTTTCTCAGCAGACGATACTAAACCGATACGGCATCTATAATGCACTCGATTTTAGTCAGATCCATATCACCAAATACAGCCGCAAGATACTCGCAAATCGTAAACTGCTCCTCTGACCATATCTCTTCCCCGGTCTCCTGATCGTATAAAACGAAATAGGAGTAGCTGAAGTCGTTGGTAAAGGCGGAATTGAGATGCCTATACCTGTACTTCTTAAAGAAGGCATTCAGTTGAGGCATATGTACAGTCAGATCATATTGATACCTGACAGATGAATCGTCAGAGCGGGTTCTGTACATCTCCACTCCCCTGCCGACAGATTCAAGTGCATCACGCAACACCTTATCAGCTTCTGCACTGTACAGTGAATCACATACTCGTACTCGTCAGGAAACTCTGGGATATACTCAATGTCATCTATATCTCTGTCTTCTGAGTCACATGACATAATAAATGATACTGCCGAATGCAGATCGTCATGGGTACTATACTCCGGAGTCTCTGCCTTTGCATCATAGAAGTGCAGGCGGAGATCTCGGCGGGATCTGTCTCTATACGCTCAAGCGCCTCAACAGGTTTACCGATCATATCAAATATCTGCTCTGTGATTCTGATATCATCAAGTCTGCATTTCTTAATCATAACTGCCTCCCTGCAATCAAGTTATAATCACCTTCAAACGCATGACCTGCAGTGCTCCGACACATTACTAATGCCTGATCTAAGGTTCCATGTTTGTAATGATAATGGGCACAGCATCTATCATTTCCCTCTTGCTGTCCCATGACAGCCTTCCGAAAAATGACAGAGAGCTAAAATGTCCTCTTGAACCTAATCTGTATCCGGAAGCACCGTCCGACTTGCGGCGATGTACCCGAAGATTGTAGTCTGCAGTATTGATATAATACCTGTTGAAGTATATGTAGACAGGTATCTCCCTGCCGCCGTATCTAAAACGGGTACGGACACCATCGGGGTTCCAGCCAAAGTACAGATAGAAAAGCTCAGATACCGTAAACGCCGCATAAACAGGCTTATTATCCTTTTTAAGCGCATTTACAATCTCCTCAGGGGTACAGTAAAGCCTGCCTTGTTCCGCTAAAAGCTTCTCCATTTCTTCTTTAAGATCCACCACTAAATGGCTGTCCTCCGGATCGAAACATGAGAGCAGAGTATCGGGGAGCTCCGCTCTTTCGATGTGCCTTCTAATGGTATCCGTATCTGCTGTGAAATAGTATCTGTTGTCGAAATAGCGTTTCTGTCTTGTGAGAGCGTCGTATACCTTGTGGTATACGACCTGATTGGGATAGTATTTGTAATCCGAGAATATGGAAATGCCGTCGTGAGAGAAGAATTCCAGTATGGCTGCGGCACAGCCTGCACTTCTGCTCTGTCCGTACTCACACTGGCAGATGATGTCCATTCCGGCTGCCAGAGCCCTGATAATGAACGCCGCCATGTCGTCTGCTTCGGGGAAATAGGTATCGTAGGTGTATCCCTTTTGCCTGAGCACCTCAAGATCAAGGTCATCTAACTCGCTGTAGAAGACCATATCGCATACGCTGCTGTAATCCACATGGGTATAATCCTCGTCGATACGCTTTATCGCTGGATCGTAAAAGCTAATGACTGCAGTATTTCCGGGGAATGAATCCCCGGCTATAATACACTTGATTGCTTCTCTTGAGTATACTGATACGGTCATAAGCACCTCCGCTCATCAATCAAAACGCCAATGTCGCCTGGAAATCCTGCGATCACTTCTATGATAGCCTTCACAGAACTTCTGAAACCACTCATCGAACTCGTCTATCTTGATCTCAGGACCATCATCTGTTCCAGCGTGATGCGGTAGCGGGATAAACAGAACGCCGTCGCCGTAGAATCCTCCTCTGAAAACCGTACAATCATATGAAGAAATCGTATATATGAGTGCCTGCATAAACAGCATACAAGTATTCCATTCACATGATTTCAGACCGACCGGCGTTTGGCAATGCAGCATAGTATCAATACGATTCAGATAGCATACGATTTTAAGGTCCTCACAGTCCATATCATATAATCCGATATATCGGCTGAGATACGCCCAGACCTATTTGAAATACGACTTGAATGCATCAATGCTGAAATCTGCATCATGCAATAATTTCCAGGAAATCTGCTCTGATCTTTGCAGCAAAGCCTTTCGCTGATTGATGCGTTCAGCGTCAGGTTCAAGCTGCGCATGGATATATGACTGTGTAATGACTGCGAAATCTCCGAAGAATCCGCGAATGATCAGACGGTCTTCCAGTCTGCGATACGATTCTTTCTCTGATGAAGTCATCATGAAGCGCTTGCCGGATTCGTAGAACGCATTGAAGAGAAGAATCAGCTCGTCCTGTGATTTCTCTTTTTCTACAATCCACTGCATATCGTCCACCAGAAGAACATCCGCCTGCATATACTGTTCACGGAACTGTTCTGCTGAACCGCCGATGATGATGATATTGGTCAGAGAAGAAACCATATCTGCCGCAGTTGTGAGGATAACATGAAGCTCAGGGGAATCCTGCTCAATCGCATTTTTGACAGCATAAAGCAGATGTGTCTTGCCTGTTGCTGTATCACCGAATATTGCAAATGGCTTAGAATCGGAGTTCTCGGCAAACAGCTTGGCTTTCTCATAGGCCTGGCTGTTAGCTTTGGTGACCTCAAAGCTGTCGAATGTGAATGTATTATCTTTCTGGATAGACTCCATAATCACCCTCCGTTTGTTGGCTTTTTATTCAATGAGAACCGATACAGTTTTTACAAAATCCTCTTTGTTCTTTCCCTTCTTTCTTTCAATATCCGTTACCACAGACGCTGTACTATTTCCAATCAGCCAGAAAACCATATCAACGATAAAAGTCGGTGTCTGATTGTCCTCAGCCATTTGATTGATTGCCTTAAAAATCAGTTTATCGTCTTTTTCCGCAAGTCCAAGATTGGTAAAAATATATGAAAGGACATTATCTGGCTTTGCAAAACCGTTTATGCCGATATCCTTCAGCCAGTTGCAAGCCATTTTGAAACTCCAATACGGTATTTCTGCGGCAATTTCTTCTGCCAGCGCAATGCGCTCGTCAGCATTTTGCTTACACTCGAAATATCCGAGCATATCCTCTGCTGAATCAAACCTCGAAATATACGCAGCAATCCCGCAGACATTTTTAGCATATTTATTCCATGAATTATTATCGTTATCCTCGCCTTTCGAGTCAATCGAGCCCCTAAAGCAACGATAGAGCTCCTTATAGCGCTCATCTGTTTGTCCGTCGCCGTAAACTGCATAAACCTTCTTATAATCAAGGTCAAAAAGACAACGCTTGATGGTATGACCGTTGCTGCCCTCTTCTCCGTCTCCGTATCCAATCACTCCGCCAAGAATGGTCTGATCGTTTATGGAGCGCACAGCGACTTCAAATGCCTCCTCTAGAGAATGTATTTCTCGCTCAGCAAGGTAATGCTGATATTTCACAGAATTTGCATTCTGCTCAAGATACTGCTTTGCAGCTTTAAATATCACACGGTTCTTCTCATGAATATCCATACTTAATCCTCCTGAAAATTCGTATCTAAATTAATAATCTACTTATAATTGGCTTGAAACTAAAACTTTCACTGACTATTTTTTACTCTGTCTCAACAACTGTATTATTTGCGAGATGTCATGAATGTTATGATACAATCCGCATAAAACCTATTTATCCATTTTACACAACCTCCTTCAAATCAACGTCATACGGCATATCAATCACGCATTCCAGTTCCTCAGCATTTTCAATGGAAATCCCTTCGTCTTTGATATACCACAATACATGATTCAAAATACTGCTGTAAACGCCGTAATCCGGCTCTGTTTCTCCCTCTCGGTAGCAATGCAGTATTTCTTCGATTGGCATATCATCCTGTTCTTCCTCGTCGAAATCAAACTCAACTGCATCACGGAAGAAGAGCTTCAGCTCCGGTATATGAACAGTATAGTCATATTCGCAGACCATACTGCGCCCCCAGCCGAGCGATTCCTCTGTCGGGTGAATCTCATAGGTTCGCAACGGTTCTTTTACAGCTTCACGCAGTCGATAAACCATATTATCGACCTTTGATAGTTTACATCTTAATTCCATATGCCATCCCTTCTGTTATCTCAACGCTCCCCACTTCTCATGTGCAGAGCATCCCCCGTTTGCCTGTCTAGTCTGTCTCCAGGCGCCTGACTTCTGATTTAGACATTTGCCTGTGGACATTGGGCTGCTGACCTCAAGCCTTGAGCCGAAATGATCGCAGATCTTCCGCTCACCTGACCAGCAGGAACAGGTTGCACAATACTTTGAATCGCAAGTGAACTGATACATATACTTTACCTCCTGACTGAATAATTGATGGAGATGTCTTTGGTTATTATAACATATGGCGCGGGGCGTTGCCGCCCCGACACCTGTTATACGGCTTCCCAGGCGAGTTCCTGTATCCTCCGGATAACTTCCTCGCTTATCTCTTCGATCTTGTACCCGTCGCTTTGCTTAGGAAGATCGAAGGCGTAGGACCTTTCTGTTGTGGGACAGTCTATGATTATGTCCGTATAATCTCCATGCGGGTTAATCCGTATTATGACCTCTCTTTGGTGTAAATAGAATCTGTGTTCTTCCTTTATACACTTCTCCAAGCGGTTGAACAACTGAAAAGGAAAGCGTGCGATAAAGTCACCAGATTCTGTCTGACCTCCGACTAATGATTCTTTTAGTAAATCGTGCTCCCATTCGGAATCGGTTATGCTGAAGCTGATCGTATCAGGCTCTAAAGCCATATCCTGTATAATTCTGATAATGCCCTCTGGATCCGACACTTTCTGCTGAACAAAAGTACTGCAACGCCTGCCTGTATCGAGAGAACAAATATCAACATCAATATACCCATCACGGTCCCAGAAAGCATTGGTAGAAAAGTGTACTTCTATCTCTCTGCCGTGAAGATTGATGATTAGTCTTTCCTCTCCCGTTTCTTTCCAGTATTCCTCCTCCCAATAAGCGTCGTAACACAAGCGGTAATTCTCTGCCAATATTTTCCCGAGCTGCTGATACTCTTCTTCGGGACTTTCTTCTTTTATAACGTAAATATGTTTTTTCTCCGCCTCCCACACAAGCCAGTACAGCATTCTTATAATTTCCTCTGTGTTTTTTTCAGACTTGCCATAATAACCGTTCAGACTCCTGAGTGCTTCCGGACAAAACAGTTGTACCTTAACGAAGTACCCACAGTCCAAAAAAGCAATTTCGACGTTCCTGTTGTTGCACTTGTACCAGTGTGCTTCTGTGCCGTTGATATAGAAATCGACATATGCATCAAAGAACATTTTACAAGTCTCTATCCACTGAGCCCTTTCGAAATACTCCATACGCTACCTCCTGAAAGTAAGTCGTTGGTTTTGTTTTCGTCTTCATTATACTACTCAAAAAATGAGTTTCCGAAGATTCGGAGGGTTGAACAGAGAATTCTCCCTTTTGCACAAAACGACAGCGTTCCATATGTGCAGTCTGTATATGTACTCTGTGAATGGTTTATTATTTCTGCTGTGTTATTATTATATCACAGAGACATAGGTACAAATTTACCTACTCTACCTCCTGGAATAATAACTATTTCTCATTGTTCACAGGTCATATTGCCTTGTGGTCAGTCTGATTTGTTTTTTCTGACGTTATTATATCATATCTCATACCCTCAAAAGAGGGTTTGTCGATGTGATATTATATGCCAACATTACTGAACGTTATGGCAAGTATTAAAGGCAATACTAAGGAAATGACTTAATTCTGGATTTCCTAAATATGACTCTTTATGCTTATAAATCATCTTTGGAATATTTCTCATATGCTTGAGCAAGATCTTCTTTCACTCTCTGCCGGAGTGATGCAGGAGAGATAATCTCAACAAAATCAAAAAATCTTCTTGCCCAGATAAGCATATTATTCTCAGTACTTTCGACCTTGACTGTTATCATTTTTTCGTCTTTTTCAGCATTTTGTTCACGTGGACTTATCTTATAATCGTTTCCGAAAAAATCAACAATTTCAGTTATTGCCCATTCAGGACATCTGAAGGTAATTGTTTCATAAGTTCCGCTCCACATCATCCTGTGAGTATTGATGTACTTCTTCGTATCAACGTTCTTTGGAGTACCCGGAATACTTGTTTCAGGGAATATCCCCTTGTCATCAATGATTACTACTTCACTCATTCTGTCTATTCTGTAATTGCTGATCTTATCAGGAATACAGTTATCACCGCTTTCTCGGCTGCATATGAGATAATAAAAGCCATCATTAAACACAGTCCGATATGGATTGACTACATAAACCTTGTCATAACCACTTTCGTCTTTTTCATATAATAGCGAACCGTCTGTCTGACGTTCCACACGGTAAAAACGTATCTGTTTTTTTTGAATGATCGCATCGTGTATTTCCTTCAGATTCCTGTCAAACTCAGTAAACATTAGCTTTTTCTTAGGGCTGTTCAAAATATAAGGCCTGAATTCAGAAGCGAGATTCTTTGAAGAAAGGGTCAGCAGTTTTTGAATAAGATCCTTGCGTTTCTCAATCTTTATGTATTCACATGAACTTACCATGTCGATTAGGTATCTAAGTTCATGATCACTGAATATATGCTCTATCCGAATGTTAGTCCTTATCCTTTTACCGTTTTTGCACCGCATCTATATATTCCAAACAGATCGTTTTTCTCTTCAAGGAAACCTTCAATCGCATTAAGGCTCTTGTCAAGTGTCTTAATGTTAATTGCATAGTGTTCTCCGAATTCACTTTCTATCAGAGAAAGGATTTTCTTCTTTTCAAGCATATGGTTTTCATCAGTATACTTCAGCAGGATGTATAATACCATCAGTTTTGAATCTGTAATGTAGTCTTTCCACTCTTCCTTTGGCTTTTTCTGATTTAAAGGCATAATCTGTATCTCTCCTTTATAGATCTGCTATTTTATCAAAAGCATCTTGTTATAGTCACATCATACCATAATATCGTTACGATGTCAATAATATTGTGTTCAGTATGCACATAATCAGATCACCATCAGATATGTAATCAGATCATACGTCATAGTCCTGAAAAAACAATATAATGCATCAAATCAACCGCAGTATTCTATAGCGTTACGCTTCCTTTAACGTCCAGAAATCCCTACATTCAATATGATATAATGTATACAGAAAAACGAAAGGGTGTATGTATATGAAGAATATTATCATAATGGATCTTTCAGAGGGACTTGAGACACTCAGAGGCATTACTGAGCCCTGTGCTGTGATCTATCTCAGCGGTGAGGATAACATCAGGGCTTTACGGGTTGACGGAATTGGCAGAAAGACCGATATTCTCGAAACAGAGCTTGATGCAGAGGGTATTGAATTCCATATCTGGCAGGCGGATCAGATCATCCGCTTATGCGAGCGCAGCTTTATCAGGGACGATCTGTACATCGTTCATGATGACCGTTATAACTCTGCCGTCAATATTGCTGACGAAGTCGCATTCTGCTACGGACTGGACTTTGAAAGCGATGATGTACCGGACAACGAATACATACACGATATGATCAGGTTCAAGTATACCCAGATAAAACACTCTCCTCTGCACATAATGCAGCCTATGGAGTACTGCAAAATGATGCTTGAGATCATGTTTGAGCAGGTCAGAATGAAGCTGCGCGGCGGCTATGGTATGATTCCAGGCGGTGTGGATTTCTTCTGGGACCGCCAGTGTACAATTATGCTCAGAAACGGCCTGCGCCTTGATTTCCACCTTGAGACCTCCTTTGAGGATATATACCTCCCTGACATTGAAGACGTTGAGTACGTTCAGTTCTATTACTGCGTCCCTGAGATCGCCGATCCTTCCGGATTCAAGGGGAACGACTCTGGCGGCTGGAACTGTGACTACCTGGACGATGCAAAGTTCGGAGTTTACGACCATTACGGACACGACTTCGGATATAACAGCATTGACGGTATGACCATAGGCGAAAAGCCCATCCCAGAAAAGTACAAGGACTACAGGGGGGTACAGCGCGGATACTGGGAATTCTACAAAATCAACTCAAAGAGAACGGAATACTGCCTGCCGGAGATGAGACGCACTTACCGCGGCATGGTGAAGGCGGAGGAATACCTTGCGGGAAAGAACGGATATGAGCCGAAATACTGCCAGCTGCCACGCCGGTTTATTGATGACTTTACCTGCTTCTACTATGGGGAATATATAGAACACCTTGAACAGTTCCTCGACATGATGAGAGATAACCATATATGGAACGGCAGCGACCTTGAAGAAGCCTGCGTATACGCTGCATATTTCTATATCGGCTCTCTCCTCCACGGAGGACACTGTGAGAACCTCACCCTTATACACGAATTCTTTAATTACTATTTCAGAGGTTACGATGATATACTGAGTAAGTTTGACAAGCTCTGGAAGATTGACAGCTATGTGCCGACGACGGATAACGATCCGGTCAATATGCTCTGCCTTGCGGTTTATGCGCTTATAGAAACAGCCCGCCCCCACAACGGTCACAGTATGCCTGCCGGCACGTATTCCAAGTGCCTTGACAGGATATATGAACTGACAGAGGGAAGGCCTGAGCTGAATGATGCGGTAATAATAGCAGGAGCTTTTGCAGGTACCTACTGTCAGACGCTTGACTGAGGAGGCAGGATATGATGCATGGCAAAGTACAGCCCTGCCGGCTTGAACAGCTGGATACAGATGGTGCATACAATGCAAACGGCTATGTCATGCAGGCTGTACTGCGCCACAGCCCTCCCCGCTTTGCAGAGGGAACGGCAATAGTACTAACAGACGATTTACAGTACGACCTGTCGGGGCTGACGACTGCCCGTGTTGATATCGGAAGGTATACAGCAAAATGCGGTACTGGTTTTACGAGAGAACGCCTTGCTGTATATCTGCCGGAAACCGGTATCGATGCTGCCCTCAGGCAGTTATCGGATGCAGGCTGCACGGGTGGTGCTCTTGTCATAGGCCTACACACGGACAACAGGAACAGAAAGCACAGGCGCCTGTATATGGCACATTTCTGAAAGGAGAAGGATTATGGATTTCAGCGAGTACAGAACGATCATTGAGAGTACCCCCGCAACTCAGAGGCTGAAATACAGGCTTGCCGTTGTATGGCTGCATCCGGAGAAGCTTCCCCTGAGTGTTGCCGCAGCTGGCGGCTGCACCGACAAGGTCATCCGTGTTCCAAATACTGCCGAAAACAGATACGGTTTAAGAGTTCCGGTCATTTCTGTAGACTCCGGCACTTTCAGAGGGAATACAAATGTTACGGATATTATCCTCGGCACAGGTATAGAAAAGATAGATGCCGAGTCCTTTGCAGGCTGCACTGCACTTGAAAGGATAACCATACCCAGAGCGGTAAAGCGCATAGGTGCCGGCACCTTTGAGGGCTGCACCTCTCTGACTGATGTATACTACGAAGGCACGCCGGAGGAATGGGAGAAGGTGGATATAGTTACACATAAGCGGGAGACCGTATACGGTGAACTTGCCTCCGGCGCTCCGGTGCAGAGGATAGTGTGCGACAAGCTTGTTCCTGTACCGGGGAATGAGGTTCTGAATACTGTGACGGTACACTTCCGGTGTACTGTTCCTGAGTATGAGGAATGACAAGAGCAGCCGCGGGGCTGCTCTTTTTCATATCAATAACGCCAAATAGAGAACGAGGGGGCACATCGCCCCCTCACTTATTCTCCTCCTCCTTCTTTTTGTAAGCCCTCATGGGGTAGTCTGCATAATCGTTCTTGTCAAACTTGGGATTTTCTGTTCCGTAGTAGAGGTACTTGTCGAACCAGTTGTCAAAACCCATCTCAGCACCGGGGTTGTAAATGGAATCATACTTGTAGTCGTGGATGCATCTGTCGTAAACCTCATTGTTGATCTGCTTCTTGCTCTTCTTTTTCATACCAATCTCTCCTTTCAGTCTTCCGGGGACCTCTCCCCTTCCTTCAATTATATTATACAACAGCGGACGTCCAGAAATCTGAACATCCGCTGCATTTCGTATATGTTTCTGAAAGAAACTGACCTGTTACTTCTTTCTTCGTGGCTTTGCAAGTTTCAGCTTGCAGTCAGGAAAACGCTTGCTAAGCTTTGCGGCTTCTGCTTCTGTAAAGACAGTACTGTCAGTCTCGAATATCCTAAGTCCGTCAAGTCCGCATATTTCTGAGAAATCGGTAATATTACCGCACTCTATCATCCGCAGTTCTCTGAGACTGCCGTACCTTTTCAGAAAGCCGAGATCAGCGATATCGCTGCCGACTATTCCTATGCTTTTCAGATTCGGGAAATGATCAAATATGTCCGGTGTGAAACTGCAACGGACAAACTGCAGTTTTTCAACATTTTCAAAAACAGTGTTGATATCGCTGACGCTCACATCACAGGCCCAGAGGTTTACTGTCCTGATGCCGGAAAGATCTGCTTTACTCAGGTCTACCTTCTCAGGATCATTTTTCTTTCCGTGTCCGCTGTAGCGCAGATATCTGCGGCCGGAGATCCTTACCTCACGTAGTGCCTCCTCTATGTTAAGCGCACTGATTGCCCTTATGAAGGCTGGCTTTCCGGTCTTGAAGTAGGTGTGCTCTGCGGCTTTGAGTGCCTGCACTATCTCTTCACGGACGGACTTCGGAGAGGTCACGACCACGTTTCCGGCGTGCATCACCGCCCACGATACCATAGCGTCATGAGTAGTCTCAACACTCACTCTCACAGTGTCCGGATCATCGTAGTTCTCCTCGGCGTAGGTCTTCACCGTCAGATCATCCCCGAAAGCGTCATAGACATCGCTGAGCGCCTCACGGTAGCAGAGCAGAGTGAAATGCTCCCTGCGGCCGCCTTTCAGTTCGGGCTGTGAGGAGATATACTTCTGCATTCCCTTGTCATTCTTTATCTTTTTGAACTGCGCAGACTCCCTTATCTTCGTATCATGCAGCTTTACATCAGTAAGCCTGTCAACCCTGAGGACTGTAACCTCCTCACTTCCGTCAACTGAGCAGACAAGATAGTATTTTCCGCCCGAGAAGGCAAGCTCGTAGGGATTGACAACTATATCCCTGTCGTACTTCTTTACAGGTGCAAGCTCCATATCGTACTCGGTAACATTGCAGGAAATCTGTCTGTTTTCGTTTATGGCCTCCTGTATATAGTCTATGTTGAGGAAGAGGCTGCGGTCGCCGGAGCGGCCTGTAAGCTTTGCAAGCACCGAACGCTTCTTCATCTGCTTTGCAAACTGGGGAGTACCAAGCGCTGCAAGCTTTTCTATCATCTCTGAGGCGTAGGAGGCCGGAACTGAGCCGGAATAGAGCAGGCTGTCGATAAGATAGCGCAGCTCGCCTTCGTCAAACATGAGGTTTGTATTCTCAAGGTAGAAGCCCTTGCCCGTCTTGTGGACATAGTAACCCTTCTTCTCAAGGTCGGCCAGCTTCTCGTCAAAGCAGGTCCTTGAAACATGGATGTGATACACATCTTCAAGTATCCTGATAACGTTAATCTTACGCATGGGATTCTCCGGACCTGAGCCATTCATGATCTCTATGATCCTGTCGTGAACGAATGTCTTGTCGCCCTTGTAGTCAGCCATATGAACACCTCCGCAGAATTGCTTTTAACGGTTTTCCTTAGTTTCAGTATAGCAGGCTTTTTGCCGCCTGTCAACCTTCTCATACTATTTTATCACATCGAACGTCCAAAAATTCTTACAGTCAACATCAAGCAGGCTGTTGACATTTTAAACAAAATGTGATATAATTTTGTTGATATTACCGGAAAGCAGGTGAAATATATGCTTGACAGAATAATACTCGCTCCCTCGGCAAATGAGGCTGAACTGCTGAGGACTCTTGCATCATTCGGGGTGAATACCATCGGTCTGCGTATCATGAACGGCGTGGGACTGGCTGAATATGCGCTTATGAAAAACGGCCACAGCGTGACTGAGAAGTACGCTGACAGCAGGGCGCAGGCGGCTCTCATATACAATATCATCGGCAGTATACCACATCTCTCCTCCACATCATTTGCCGATGCAAAGAACATAGCATCTGCCCTTGATACGGTCAGGAGGCTCGTTCCCGCTGATGAGGCAGCCGTCCTCCATGATACCTTCAGCCGCTGTGAGTTCCCCGAAAACAGTGCCGCTCTGGGCGAGGTATATGACAGATACATGACTACGTTGAAGTCCGAGAACCTTGTGGACGGAATCGGGCTGATACGAACTGCCATAGATGAGAATTGCAGTATCGGGACTGAGATAACCCTGCTTGAGGAGTTTCCCCTCGATCCCCTTGAAAAGTGCCTTGCTGAGACTGTCTCCGGCGGAAGCTGCCGGACGGTCAGCATCACAGAGCTTTTCGGCGCAGAGGAAAAGCCCCTCCGCTACGAGCATATTACCGAGGCCTACGGCGAGATAAACGAGATAGAGCATATCATCTCTTACATATATGAAAGCGGACTGCCCCTCGATAAATGCACTGTTGCGGTGGCTGATACCGTGAAATACCCGCAGTTATTTTCAGAGGCTGCCGGCAGATATGGCATACCCGTGACATTCGGCTGTGGCCTGCCTGTTGCCGGAACCTGTCCGGCTCAGCTTCTGCGCAATTACTACCTGTGGAAGACCTCCGGCTACTGCGGAATTGATGCTCTGATCGGCATGGTTTTCAGCAGCAGCTTTGACAGAAGCATTCTGACGGAAAAGCTGGGACTTGTATCTATTAATGAACTCAGAACACTTCTGGAGGCTGCGGGAAGTCTGCGGCTTTCAGACGATAAGGCCGTAAATGAGAAGCGTATATCCGACTATGAAACAGCCTTCCCTGAGGAGTTTGAAAAGACTGCGCTCCTCAGAAAGCTTGCGGCTGAACTGGAGTCGGGCTGTGTGACCTTTATCAGCCGCTATGCGTACATACGCAAAGATGAAACCGGCCGTGCGGACAAGGCTGCACTCAACACAATCATCGATGAGATAAACGCCTATGTTCGCTTTACCGGCGAGCCGGCGACTGACATAATCCCCGATATCCTCGGCAGGAACGTACTCTCAGAGAACCGCCGTGAGGGCTGTCTCCATGTCTGCACCCTCTCTCAGGCGATGTGCTGTATGCGTGAGAACCTCTTTATCGCCGGACTTTCGGCCGGCTGCTTCCCCGGTTCGCCTGCGGAGAATTACCTTGTGCCGGACAATGATATGCTGCTCTTTGATGAGAATGCCCCGACCTCGGAGAAGATTGTCTCAGACAGGAAGGAGAAGTTCCTTGCCCTACTGAGGTTTGCAGCAGCTCTCGGCGTGGAAGTACATCTGTCCTATTCCGGCTACAACGCCACAGAACTCAAGGACGAAAACGCTTCATCGGTGATGTTTGAATTATACAGCAGATGCAGTGGCGACAACGATATCGATAAATTCGCAGCTACTATAAATCATACAGGCTACTTCGACAGCGAACTCTCCCCTGCACGGCTTGTAGGCAGGACGTATAACAGTGGAGAGAACATAGGAGCAGGCGCTGTTCCCGAGGCTGACAAACCCGTATCTGCTGCGGATATCGTGCTCTCGCCCAGTGCGGTGGAGGCATTTAAAGCCTGCCCGAGAAAGTTTTACTATGGCTATCTGCTCAGGCTGATGGCCGAGGAAAGTGACGATGTTTTCACCGTCATAGATTCAAGGAAGCAGGGCGACCTCATACACAGCCTTATGAAATATGCGGCTGACGAAAATCCCGATATAACTGCATTTGAAAAGGAGGCAGAAAGGGCATTTGACAGATATATAGCCGCACGTCCTCCCGTCAACGAGCCGGAGATAAGGAAATACAGGGACGATTTCCTCCGCATGGCTCTGGTTGGATATCACTTCATGAAGAAGAACGAGACCATAGCCGCGGAAAAGGTTGTCGGACCTGTGGAGATAGCGGGGATAACCCTGCGTGGCAGACTTGACTGCCTTGTGAGAACGCCCGAGGGTGACTGCATCATAGGTGACTACAAGACCGGAAGAAAGATCGTGCAGAAGGAAAATGACACGGATTCCTGTTTACAGGTGCTGCTCTACGCCTATATGCTCAGGGAAAGCGAGGGCATAAACGTTACAGGCGGAGAGTACCGCTATCTGCGATATGACAAGGCTGTAAAATGCACCTTCTCAAATGTGGTCGCACAGGAGATAGACGATATCCTCGGAACTCTGAAAGCCGCCCTCGATACGGGAGAATACCCGACGAATGATAAAAACTGCCAGTACTGCGATTACGCAGATATCTGCCGGAAGGAGGTAACAAAGAATGAATGATGTGGATAAGCTTGCCCGCAGACGTATATCAAACGAGACAGGCACTAATTTCTTTGTTGAAGCCGGCGCAGGTTCAGGCAAGACCACTCAGCTGGTCGGCCGCATGGCCTCCATGGTAAAGGCCGGTATTGACGTCAGGAAGATATGTGCCATTACATTTACAAAGGCGGCAGCCCTTGAATTCTACAAGCGCTTTCAGGAGAAACTCGCACGCACGGTAAAGAATACCGATGATGAAACTGTTCGTCAGAGATGCACCGATGCCCTGCAGAACATCGACCTCTGCTTTATGGGCACTATCGATTCCTTCTCGCACCTTATCCTACATGAACACCCTATCGAGGGCAGGATACCTTCAAGCTCCGCCGTAGTTGACGACAGCCGTATAAGCGCCGTATACCAGCGGGAATATTCAAACATCCTCCACGGCGAGTACGGCGATGAGCTGCTTAAAAAATTCTTGCTGTTCAGCAAGGTTCAGAGAGATCCGATGAAGACCTTTACCCTCTTTTTCAAGGAGATAATCGATTCAAGAAGCAGTGATATCATATATGATGCACCGCCGGAGGGAAGTATAGATGAGCTGTTTGCAGATGAAAAGGCCGCCTTCCTGCGGGCCGTGGACCGCCTTGTGGCACATAAGGAGAATTGGTCTGAAAATAAAGGCCAGCAGCCCGGAAACGAGGCTGTTGAGACCTTGCACAGAAGATACAGGGGCACATGGGACAATGATTTTGACGGTGTATATAAAACGATCGGTCAGCTTGCAAAATTCCGGCTGATGTGTCATCCCTCCGAGGTCGGCATACTCTCGGAAAGCCTTTTCTGTCCCTATGAATCCAAGGGAAAGATCCAATACTACGTATTCGACTTTGAGAATTTCGATCTTTACCGGGAACTCAGGGAATACCAGTATTCGGCGACTATGGACTTCCTTGTCTCTGCTGCCGGAAAAGTGGCCGAAAAGCTCCGCAGGACTGGTGAGCTCACCTACTTTGACTATGCGCTCTACCTCAGGGATATGCTGCGCCGTGATACGGTCAGCGGCGGAAAGCTGATACGTCATATCTACGAACGCCACAGCTTCTACCTTGTTGATGAGTTCCAGGACACGGATCCCATGCAGGCGGAGATACTCTTCTTCCTGACCGCAGAAGATCCTGTTCCCGACTGGCGTAAATGCAAACCTAAGTCCGGTTCACTTTTCATCGTTGGCGATCCGAAACAGTCTATCTACCGCTTCAGGTCTGCGGACGTTGCTGCTTTCAAAGAGGTACGCAGACTATTCGAGGAAGGTGCGGGAGAGGTACTGGAGCTGACAAGGAATTTCCGCTCCACCAATACTCTGAAACACAGCTTCAATGATATGTTCAGAGCACTCCTGCCGGAGGGTACTGCCGATCAGAGCCGATTCTCCGATATCCCCATAGAGGAGGAAAAGGTCGGGCAGTTCACCGGAGTGTGGTCCTATGATGCTCAGATAGACCGCACCTCAGTTGTGAACGAGGAACTTGATACTGCCCGTATCATACAGAGCCTTATCGGGCGTGAGGAATACAGCATAGCCGACAAGGACACAAAGGAGCTCAGGCCGCTGAGATACAGCGATTTCATGCTGCTGACCATGTCAAAGTATCATATCGCTCAGTTTGCACGGACCTTCACTCAGCTTGGAATACCCTCCCGCGTTGAGGGATCAGTGGAGCTCGCAGAATGTCCGGCTTTGAAGGCTATGGCTGAGATAATGGCGGCAGTCGGCGCACCGGACAGTGAAACTGCTGTATATGCGGCACTGACAGGGCAGGTATTCTGCATACCTGACAGCGAACTGCTCAGGCTGAAAGAGATGAGTATCTGGCTCAAGCTGAGCAACAGTGACAGGATAAAGGAAAAAGGAAGCGAAGAACTGTGTGAGGCTGTCGATACGCTGAAAGACCTTATTTCCGCCTCCTATTCTCTCTCCCCTTCCGCCCTGTTCAGCAAGGCTATGGACGAGCTGCGTATCGCAGACAGATGCGGTACGGATTCGCTGGAATACCTGTACTACGCACTGGAGCTGCTGCGTAATGCTGAAACGACAGGCGAGGTAATGAGTATTTCCGATGGTGCGGCCTTTATCAGCCAGCTTCTCAGCGAAAATGATACGGAGCGCTGCCTGAGCCTGCAGAGGGACGAGAACAAGGTGCATATCGCAAACCTGCACAAGGTAAAGGGACTGGAAGCACCCGTTGTCATACTCGCTCATCCCTACCAGCGCTCCTATGCTCCTTACAAGCGCAGCGAACACAGTCCCGATGGTGATACTGCACGCTTTTTCTGTCTGAGCGCCAAAGAGGGCAACGCCACGATCACCAGCGCAGAAACAGGGAAATTCCCCGATGCCTATAAAAAGGAAGAGGCGTCCGCCGATGCGGAGAGACTGCGTCTGCTGTACGTTGCCGCCACCCGTGCAAGAAATGTACTGCTCATTTCACACGGTGTAAAGTCCAACGGTGACACCGCCAACAACAACCCGTGGGAGCCGCTTTTGCAGTTCGCTGAGGGTGACTTCTTTGAGTGTGTAAAGCCCGGTGTTCCCGACTTCGGTGACAGGGATAACTCCTTAACAGCTGCCGGACTTTATGACAAGGGGGAGGTGAATGTCCTTGCGGACAGGTCTGCCGAGGAGGCGACCTATACTCTCTCGCTGCCGAGCCAGATAAAGCTGAATGACGTTATAAAGAATGACAGTGAAGATACTGAGACGGAGGTAAGGGACATCGACTACAATGCCGCACTTGCCGGAACTATGGTGCATAAGCTTATGGAGTGTATCGTGTCGGCAAAGGCTCTGCCCCCTGCGGAGGAGCTGGTTACGGGCATAGTGAACAGCTTTGAGGCTGAGGAGGGATACGGCAGCCTGCTCCGTGGAGTCTATGACAGGATTACCGCCGGAGGCTTCCTGCAAACCAACGGTATGCCGGATGACATACTTGCGGAACTGCGCGAGGCTGAGGAGGTCTGCTGTGAGGTGCCCTTCTGCCGTAAGGTCACTGACGGAGACGGCACGGCTATATGGCACGGCGTTATCGACCTTCTCTACCGGAAGAACGGTCAGTGGCACATCGTTGACTACAAGACAAACGCCGAAGCGGCCAGTCTCGACGACAAGTACAAGGGGCAGCTTGATGCCTACAAGGAGGCTTTCCGTGCCGTTACGGGCGAGGAGGCTGACGCACTTATTTATCATATCGATGTATAAACGAACGCTCCCCTGATGGGGAGCGCTCATTTTACGTCTGTTTAATCTCTTCCTCAAATTCCTCAACAGCCCTGTTATTCTCCTCATCCGTGCTCCCGAACCATGTCATTTCGTAGAGCAGGCCCGCTGCAAGCCTTGCGCTGCCGATACTTACTGCCAGTTCCTCCGGTACGGTATAGCCAAGAACCTCTGCCCATTTCATGAACAGCAGGCTGTGGTCAGTTCCGTTTTCATCCAATCCGAACACATCAAGGCCGTCCGGTTCATAAGCTTTGGCAGCGACAGAGTCTTTGGTCAAAAGCGGCTCTATGCCATCTATCTCACGGCATAGACGCTCCAACGCCCCGCTGACTTCGAGAACTGACGGCTTCTTTTCTTCATCGACGTAGTACACCATGAACTCCTCTGTCAGCGCCGGAAGCGGTATGCTGAGTATGAACTCCTTTGCGTTCATTATCTCCCTCCCTTAAAAACCTATCTGCCGTCTTTCCTTATTCTTAAGGGAAGTCATCACGGGCATGGTAAAGTCCTCTGCTTCAATGGTTGTAAGCACCTGTTCGCTCAGCCTGCTGAGGTCCTTCTCTGCAAGGCGCTGAGACATAGCCATCATTGCATTCTCAAGCAGGTTGCGTACAAAGCGGCCGTTGCCGAAATCGTGTACCTTTACTGCTTCACGGAATATCTCCGCTGCTCTCTCTTCGGCAGAATCTGCAAGCTTAAAACTCTTGTTCTCAGCCATAAGGCGCAGGATTCTCAGCAGTTCTTCCTCATTATAGTCAGGGAAGTGTACATGGAAGGCTATACGGCTGCGGAGACCCGGATTCTTATTCAGGAAGTCCTCCATCTCCTTCGGGTAGCCGGCGAAGATAACTATAGTATCCTCACGATGGTTCTCCATCTCCTGTACTATTGTATTTATCGCCTCGTCACCGAATGAGCCGCTGTCGTCAACAAGGGAGTAGGCCTCGTCAATAAAGAGCACAGAGCCCTTTGCCCTCTCGAAGGCATCTTTTACAAGCGGAGCCGTCCAGCCCACAAACTTGCCTACAAGGTCGCCACGTCCTACTTCAATAAGCCTGCCGTTCGCAAGCAACCCGTTATCACGGAATATCTTTGCAACAAGTCTCGCAACAGTAGTCTTTGCAGTGCCGGGATTTCCTGTGAATATCATGCTCCTTGCGGGATTATCAACCTTTATTCTGCGCTCTGCATATACCTTCTGGAGTTTGAAATAATTTACCGAGCGGCTTATGACCGATTTCACTTCGTCAAGGCCAATCATCTCTGCAAGCTCATCGGCAGCCTTACCCTCTGCTTCAAAGGTCTTTGCCTTGAACTTCCCACACTCAGAGTATACCGGAAATACCGTCTTCTTTATGTATTCATTGTAGAAGTCATTGAATATCTCATCAAGCTCGCTGATGTAGTATGTTTCAGTGTCGGGATCAAGACGCTTCTCAAGCTCTTCCATATCGTGGATATCCTTTTCTCCTGCAAGTCTGCTGAGGTAGAGCACACACTCTTCCCTGCCTACCGCTGAATCTCTGAGAGAAACCACATCAAGGTCATCTGCAAGATAGGAGGATATTGATTTCTCGGCCCTGACATCACCCTTCCTGATATTGAATATCGTAAGTACATCGTTTCTGTGTATAACTGCCTGCTTGCAAACAGACGCTATGAACTCGTCAGAAGCATCTGCGTATTCATTTTCCTTTCGTGAGGTATTCACTGAGACCAGCACAGTTCCTCCGGTGATATTTGTATATACCTTCTCAACAAGACTTGAACGGCTTCTTGCTGCATATTTCTCGTTTATTATCACCATGCGTCCGGATTCAAGCCTGTTTGCCCTGAGCAGCTCGCCTACAAGTACGCCGGCTGTCTTCTGAGCTTTTTCGGAACTGCTGCCCTCAAGGATATAGTGTACGGGGTGACCTAAGAACTGCTCTGTTTTGCAGGCGTTAATGCGCACGGCCTCAGCCTTCAGATCCGGCATACAGCAGAGATCAGCATACTCGCTGAGGGGCGGTGTCTTTTCAGCATCGGTGATCTGCTCTTCAAACTCAGCATATCTGAGCGGAGTAATACCCATAAGCTCCTCGATTTCATCCGGCTGCTCTACGTGTCTGCCGTTTCTGAGAGACTTGTTTGCCTTTTCAAAGGAGATTTCCGTAGTTTTTTCGATCTCACCACCAAGTCTGAGCATCGCCAAGAACGCCTTTATCTCAGCATCGAAGACAGTATTGCTGCCTCTTCCGCTAAGGATGAATACGCACTCCTTTCCTTTGAGATATGTAACACACGCGCTGAACCTGTCCGTGTTGTTTTCACAGTATTCATCACATATATCGGCAACCTCGCTGCAGATCTCTTCCCCCTTTTCTGTACGGGGCTTGATCTCCTTGCCGAGCTTTGCCTTGCATTCAAAATATCTCATACTCTCACCTCTTTCTGTATACATTATATCATTATGAACGTCCATTTTTCCGGACATCGTAAAGAGGTTAAGATACAGGAGCCACGGTCATCCCTTCACCGCTGAAAATGGCCGCAGAGACACCTGAACAGGCTGAGCTCTTTGCAGAGGCTTATGTGCTCTGCGTTGCAGTCGCAAGATGCTCCGGCATATATCCGATCAATATCTTCTGTGTCTTCTCGTCGAAGCAGAAGTAGATACGGACAAGCACCGATGAGCTCACGCCGTACTTGATGTGCATATCAAGAAGATACTTCTCTCCTCCGACCGTTATCTCATAATCCTCACGGTGAGTCCTGATAGCGCCGCTTCCGCAGCCTCCGGCCTCCCAGTTATAGCTTTCGGCATAGAGGGAAAGCTCCTCCTCCGATATCTCCCCTTTTCTGTACCTCCCATAGGCATTAAGGAAGTATATGCCGTCGCAGAGGACAGCAACGTCCAGCGCTCCGCTGTACTTCCTGAGTGCTGATTCCGCACGGGGCGCTATGACTATATTATCAGCAAATTTCTTTTCTGCCCAGCTGCATACCTCGTCCTTGTCCGTCGGAAACTCTGCTGTATCAAAGGCCTTCTGACGATAGAAGCTGACAAGCTCTCCCGCCCTGCGGTAGGCGCTCTCCTTTTCGGCTGCCTCTGTTTCAGTCCTTTCAATACGCTCTTTCAGATTTTCATTTTCGTCTGTGAGCTCACGCGCCTTTCTTTGCAGGATACGGTTATTCTCTGCACCGAGCTGCAGGTCTGTATTCTGCTGGCTGAGAGTCCTGTTATGCTCTCTGAGTTCAGAGTTTTCCTGTTTGTACAAGGCAAGCTGCTCCTCATAGGAACTGCTCTCGTCGTGCCTTGCGCTCAGGTCTGCAAGCCTTGCCTCTGAGTAGAAAAGCGTCTCTCCGTATGTAAAGGCACTTCTTTTCAGCATCTCACGTATGCTGAATTTCAGCTTATCGTATATGCTGTCAAGAGTAGCGGCAGAATATCTTCTGCGCTCTGTCTCCTGACCGTTTATAAGAACGATTATCTCGTTTGCACTTATGTCAATACCCAGTTTGTTTTTCAGCAGTCCGAAGCAGTTCTCCGAAACAAAGCACACTACTGCATAGCCCATGGACTTCCTTGCGAGGCGCTCATGGTCAAAGACGGGCTGCTTCTTAGCTGCGGGCTTTTTATCCAGTATAACGGTCTTTGTCTTTACCGTCTTTGTCTTTTCGATAACGACTGAATTGTTATCGATAGCGACCTTGGAAACATCGGCTTTCAGCCCCGCCATATGGTCTGTCATTCCGAATCCGGTGAGGGAGAAGCTTTTACTGTCGGGAAGAACCATGCCTTTCTCCTCAGCCTTGTCATAGCCACTGTCAGCGACTAAGGCTATGGGCATACAGAATTCCCGTGTACCGAGGAGGCGTTCAAGATGGCGCAGTTCAGTCTGATTCGTCACCATGAGAGAACTGCCGTTAAGACGGAAGCCCTCTGTGATAAAGCCGACGTTCGGATTATTGGCAAGCTCACGTACTACCGCCGGACGGAATACAGCGCAGGAAACACTGCAATCTGTAGGTTCGGAACAGGTGGTGCGGACACCGACCTCTACATTGTCATCATGCCTGCGGAAGGAGACCTCTGTACGGAAGGATCTGCCGTGTACTGGCGGACGTTCAAGCTCCGTGCCAAGATTCTCGCCGAGATCAGGCTCGGATATCCTCAGGGACCACACTCCCTGATTCGGAATGTATGTGCAGTCTATGGCTGCTCCCACATTGATATTGAAGGACCTGAGCTGACCGGATGAGAAGATCTCGTAGTCAGCAGGCTCTGGAGCGGAGAGCTCCTCCGGTATGGTGTCATACTGATCGAGCCTTGAACGCAGCCATTTCAGCGTCTCAAGCACACAGATACTGAATACGCTCTTAGAGCTCAGTTTGTCATTAGCTGTAAATGCGTGGAACTGGTATGTCGGGTAGTCTTTTATAGGCTGGAGTTTTGTTGCAATGTATTCCATAACGCTCACCTCACTTCTTATATGATAAATTAATTATATCATATAATTATGAATAATTCAAGCGTTATTCCCCTATTCATCGCATTCAGTCAAGGAATCCGGCCATCCAGGCCGGACATTTTTCACTTACTCTTCTCAGCTTTTTTTCAGTGCAGACCGCAACAAGTCTGAACTCCGTCATATTATCATAGAACTCGGCACAGTCGCACAGTGGCAGCACTCTTTCAAGCGCTTCATATCTTGCTGCAAACCGGCGTCTTATGATATCATCAGATATGTAATGACCGCCCTTTCTGACACGGTCGGCCACACGGGCGATACAGTCATCTGCTGAATCAAGACCGATGTACAGCAGCCTTACTTTGTAGCCGTGCACCTTTGCCTTTGCTATGGTTTCAGCAACGTGTTTGCCAGAGAGAGTTGTCTCCTCGGTGAAGTTCTCACCAATGCTGATACAACGTTTCATCTCCTTCAGTGCCGCCCTGCCGCCTGCTATGATACTTCCGTACTCAGCGGCAAGACGGTCGGGATCGATTATCTGTCCGAGGTCGTTGGGCTTTTCGCACAGTCTGGCAATAAGCGTTGACTTACCTGCACCGTTTACTCCACCTACTATGGTAAATAGTTTTTCTGGCATTACATTCCCCCCGCACTGTTGGCGTATCATATCAAAGCTATATTGTAGTTTTACTAATCAATTTCATAAGAGAATATCAGCGATGACAAACCGTTAAAAAAATGACCTACCCACCATTCAACATCCTCGTCATCCAATCCGTATTCAGTTTTCATAAGATCATGTACTTCGGAAATATATCTGCGTTTCCCATTATCAGTAAGAATATTATTCCAGAATTCCGCTTCACTATAGTTATTACTTATCCTCTCTATCGTTTCTATAACGATATCACTGAGTTCAGGCGGCTTTTCTCCCCATAAACTGCCAATTCTGAAAAGATATTCATTATCATCTGTCAGCTGTCCCCGTAATCCTTCTTCTGAATATTTTGAATACTCTCTGATACAATCGGCGATACCATCAGCTATTTTGAAAACATATTCGTTGGATCTACCGTTAATGTTTCTCATACAGATAAATCTTACATTTTCCATATAGGTCCTCCTGTAATATCATATTATTTGAGTAACTCCCTCAGCTTCTCTTCCACTTCATCCGCCCCGTACTTCATAAACATTTCTTCAATATTCTTCGACTGTCCACAGTCATTCTTTAGGAGCTGGCTGATCTCGCTTATGATACGTTCATTCTCAGGCATCTCCCCTTCATATCTCGCCAGCTTATAAAAGGGCGAAACAGACTCAAAGCCGTCACAGACCGCACAAAGCTGATCCAGCACAGGCTTTCCGTCCTGTATCCACAGACAATACGGCGAAGCGACTTTATCACCATCTCCGGCAGTTACTACAACTGCGTGGAATATACCACGGAAGGGACGGCAGTCAATTGTAACGATATCACCCGTCTTATACGGCGCAGGCAATACCCATGTGTTATTGCAGAGCTGTAAAGGCTTTTCCTCTTCTGATATATCCTCCGGAAAACACGAGTTCCATATATCACCTTTTTCACTTACAAGGTACACATGAGTCTTTCTGTATTCACCGTCATCCATGTCGAGGCGTTCAACGACGTTCCACCGGCTATCAAACTCATCAGGCTCGCTGTCCCCATATTTCTCCCTTATGGTGTCCTTTACCTCGTCGTATAAGCGGTGGATAGTTACACGTTCGCTTATCTCGCGTACACCATTCTCTTCGCTGCGCTGCTTTTCATGGAGCACAAACATCGAAACCGGAGTGATCCCAAGATCCTTAGGTAATTGAGCCCTACAAAACTCATGCACATAGCTGAGATTCCTAAAAAGCGAATGCTTCTCAAATGTGGAAACCGGAGCATATAATATCAAATTTTCAGGTGCTTGGAGACGTCCCTTCAGCCATTCTCTGTATTCTTCATTCTTAATCAGCAGAAACAGCTCATGATTCTTTGTCGTTTCACCTATGATATGTTTTGCTTTATCTTCTATCGCATCAGCAACACTCCAAACTCTCAGGCAGTAGGCAAGTTTTCCGTCAAAAATGAAGCAGCGCTGTTTCCAGTAATCCCATTCTTCTAACTCTCCTGTCTGTTCCTCAGACTTTTTCTGATCATAGCCATACATCATGAGACGTGCTCTGACTTCATCAGTCAGCTCTGTTATCTTTACAATGATTTCTATACAGATATCATATTCATGGGAATACTTATTTTCTCTGAGATATTCCTCTCTCGAGATACTGTTGATGGTACTATGCGTATCAGAAGAGGTATTATAAAAGCTTATACGTTCCAGATTTTGTCCGATATTGCTCCAGAGCATTCCTATATCATTCCAGTAAGTATCACCTTCTAAGCTGTCCTTTCCTGCCTCTTTATCGTAGCGTCCGTTCACGTTCCGCTCATAGAACACATCGATTTCCTTTTTAATGCTAATCATTCATTTCACCTCCGCTTCTTCCTTCTCTGCTAAAGCCTTCCACAGTCTTTCCTCTGCATCTGCAGGTTTGCCGAAGTTGACAGCTTCAAATATCTTCCTCCAGAAGTCATCATCCTCTTTAACTTTTCTGCTCAGTTCGCCCAGTATTCTCTCCTTCTCAGGTAGTTCACCCTCGAAAAGTTCCATGGTCAGAAACGGTGATAACCCGATCAGTTCGTCCTTTTCAAGAAATTCACACCATTCAAATTTGATTCCTTCTTCTGTTTTGACCAGACAGTACGGCGACGGGGTATACTCCTCGCCCTCTCCTTTGACAATAAGTATATGGTAAGGCTCGTTGAACGGACGACGGTCTATAGTAACGATGTCGCCGTCCTTGAAAGGTGCAGGAAGTTCCAGATTGCTAAAACGTACCATTGCATGCCACCGACGTCTGTCATGCTCATATTCCACATCACGACACATAACGTGCCATATGTTCCCTTTTTCGCTTACAACGAAAAATGCGACAGGGTTATAATTGCCGTCAACAAGGTCAAAGCGCTCAACTGTATTCCACCTGTTCGCAAACTCGTCAGGCTCTTCACCGTGATATTTCTCAGCAATTGCCTTCCTTACCTTATCGAAGGAGCGATGCGTTGTGATGCGTTTTTTTACCCGCCGTTTTCCGTTTTCGATAACCCGTTCATGCTCATGCAGAACATAAGATGCAGCATAAGAATAATTGCTTATGAGCTCAATAGCTTTTTCATACTGCATCAGAGCTTCCTTGCAGCAGTCAGAATTCCTGTACATTTTTCTTTTTTCATCATTTTCGATTTCATGCAGCAACCTGATCTTTACACTGATATCGATAGGTGCATTTATAATTATCTCATCATGGCATATATACCAGTCTTTGTTATTCAGAAGCCATTTGCGGTAGCTTTCGTTCCTGATAAAACGAAATGTCTCTTTTTTCCGCACTTCCAGATATTCTTTTTCAGCAACCTCATCCACATACCACAGGAAAGAGATATCATCATAAAAGATCCTGTCGTTACATAAGATGCAGTCAAATGAATCAAGGCCTTTATATTCCTTGACTTTATCATCACTATACCCGTTACTTTCAAGCCTTTTCCTCGCTGCTTCATCAAGAATTCTGATCTTTAACTTTATCTCGATCTCCGACCTAAGCCCGTCAATATAGTTGCTTTCATACAGATGCTTGTTGATGACAGTCCTGCCCATTCTAATCGAGCGATCACATTTTATATGCTTATACTCCCGGGAATAGTCTATCCAGTCATCAATGTTTTCAAGCAAGCTATAACTATCATCATGAATCTGTCCGCTGAGTTCATACTTATTCTGTTCTATTTTTGCACCATTTTCTACGGGCGTGAAAAACAGTTCTATATCAATAACCTTTTTCTCCATAATGCATTCCTCCCCGAATCCTTTTCCCTCCGGATCACTCTTTCTTCGTAATGCTTTGAAAGAGATTGATCACCGTCAGTCCCTTCTTCTCCGCCATCTCCACAGTCTGCGCTGTTCCGCTCTTATGATCAGGGGCAAGGTAGCAGATACAGTAGTTCTCCGCGTGCTCAACAAGGCGGGCATTACGCTTTCCCATGCAGCCACGGTAGAAATGATCAGATGTATACTCCACGCTGTCCGCACGGCTCAGTATGCTCTTGAAGTCATACTTCTGAGTAGGCGTCCAGTTCTTCGTCTGCTCCTCGTTTGAACAGGGCAGAACAAGATGCAGCCTGACATCTGTATGTTTTCCTCGCAACTTCAGTACGTCCTGTGCTGCGATAGTATCAAAGCCGGTAGCACCGCCTGCATAAAAGTCTGTTACGCCCTGCTCTGTGATAAGGCCTTCAAGGACGGTATAAAGGCGCTCTGCCAGTTTTTTCGGGTTCTCTGAAATCTCTCTGTGGCCTGTGAAACAGGCTGATTTTCCTTTGGTTCCGTTCTGCTCATTCATATTTCTCCCTCCATATCCTTCTGAGCGTGTTGTATACGTGTGTGTTGTAATACTTCTCATCAACAGGCTCTGTGCCAAGTATCTCAGCTGCGAACACACCGACTGCCCTTGAACGAGAAACTCCGGCAAAGCAGTGGATCAGCAGAGTGTCAACCTCCCTGTGCTCCTGTATGAAATCAATTAACTGTACGGCCTGAGAATCGGTCATCATCGTGAGCCCCTTGCAGGGCTCGTCTATATCGTCAAAGTAAAGCGTAATCACCCCCTTGCAGTAAGCGTTCTCTTTCAGTTCAAAACCAAAGCCGCCATCGATAGTATCCTGTATGGATATGGCTGCATAGGTTTCGGTAATCCCCGGATAATCCGTATATCCCGGCTCGCAGAAGTGGCTCAGGACGTATCTCAGTGCCTCCCTTGCAGAGGCTATCTTTATCTTAAGATTATTCATTTAATCGCCCCCTATCTCCATCTTCCGGTGCTGTATTCTTCAAGGAATTCTTCCAACCCTTCTTCTCCCTTTAAAAGGTCACTCATAAACCGAAGAATTCCTTCTCTGGCAGGTATATCTTTAACTGTACAAACTTCCGTTTCCAGCAACGGGAAATTTTCATTATAGAAATAACCGCCGCACGTATGATAGTCATCCGCATAATAACGCAGACAAGTGAGCTTCATATCGATCTGATCCTGATGCTTTAGCCAATCATCACGTTTCTTTTTTCTTATTATTCTGGTAACGACAGCATATTTATCACCGCATCTTACCATATCACCTCGTTCATATATCTGATCACCGGTTCGCTGTCAAGCTCAAACACTCTGCATATCTCCGCAGTATGCTCGATCCCGATATGCGGGCTTGCATAAACAACTGCATTTCCATTTGCCGTTATCTCAACACGTCCACGTGGGTAGCAGTCGAATGCTACCTTACTTCCGCAGGGCTGAAGATGCTCCCACAGCTTTTTGTGGTTATAGGTATTGCCCGCCTTTGCGATACCCTCAGTGATACTACCATCGAAGGGAAAGCACAGCAGCCTGCCGTCTATCAGCCAGAATACTCCTCTTTTCATACTTTACCTCTCAACTTATCCCCTAACATCGCCCATCTCTCCCATATATCCCCGATACCAGCCTCCCTGCAGGCCTTCTCGAAGTAAAACAGTTCACAAAGGGGCTTTCGCATCTGATTCTCCGACCGGATAAGATTATTCGCTGCAAGAAGCACATCCACACTGATCCTGTCTTTTATAAATGCACTTATCGCCTGCAGCAGTCTGTAATCAGCGGCCATCCGGCCGCCGGAATCTCTTATCACAATCTCGCCGCGGTAGTATTCAAGATCCTGATATGCGTGACAGCATTCGTAGCAAATCTGATCCTCGCCGTCCATCCAGTAGCCAAAGGCGATCATATCTGTTGCATCACCCTTCTGCCTTCTGTATTCAAGGAACTCCTCGTCACGTTCCCAGTAATCGATCCTTGTCAGCACCATAGGTACATCGCTCCATAAGCCTGTCATGGAAATATCTCTAACCGGAATATACAGGAGGTCACCCTTTTTAAAAGGCGTCGGGATATACACCCAGATATCGTCAAAGAACGTCGTTGCATTGTTGAAGCTGCTGTCGGATGCTGCTATCTCGGCTATTTCGCGCTCTCTGTTCAGATAGCATTTTATGTATGCCCCGGAGTCAATTTCCTCAGCACGGATCAGAATCAGCTCGTCCTCTATATCAGAAACCGCATCTTCATATGCGTTCTGATAGGATGAAAACAGTTTATCGCCTTCCCATTTTCTTTTGGTGGAGGAATCATAGACAGAATAGGAATAGACCATTCCTTTGCTGCCGTTCTGCACCATATCAAGGAACTTATCCTCTGCCTTCATCTTAGCTTCAAGGCTGTGAAAAAGTCCGAGGTCATCAAGCATATAAGACAGTTTTTCGGGAAGCTGCATATCAGGCATCGTTTCCATAAGTTCACGGAAAGCTGCGTGCTTTTCCCTTACGCTCAGTCTATGGCAGCTGTTGATGATGAATGCAGCTTCCATAGTATTGAACTGATGGCCGATACTTCGGCAGTGATCAGCTACGTCCTTTGAGTTCAGATAGCTGTAAATGTCCATGCTACGCTCCTTTCATCTCTTGCTCCTGTACATGATAATCCTGACTTTCTTACCAATCTTCCTGAGGTCACGTATATTGCAGGCCGTCCCCTTAGTCCATCCGTCCCACTGCATCAGGGCGCAGTCTGCATCATCTGCCATGGCTATATCCTTCTGTCTGTAGAACTCAAAGCCGGTCAGTCTGGCTGCGGGGATATGCTTTTCGGGAAAGCCTCCTGCATTATGTCTTGTCTTCCCTCCGCTCACAAAGACCGTAACGTTTTTGTAGCCACGTTCAGTGAGGTATTCCTGAACGAGACCATCCGTGCCGAAGCAGTCGCCGATAAGAATATCTGCACCGGCAGCGCATAGGCTGTCAAGGGCTTTTTCACTTCATCCGTAAGATAAGTAACAGTTTTTGAGCCTCCGATAAATACCTTCAAGCCAAGTCACCTTCATCTGTATCTTGTTTTTGGTTTTCTGTATCCTTCAAATTTCTAATTTGATTATAGCAGATGATTTTTCATTTGTCAAGGGTTTTTGAAGAAAATCAGAAAGTATTTTTGAGTCTGAATCCCGCTTCTTATTTATAAAGGGATTCAATATACCAAAAGGCCAGTCCCATTACGGGGCTGGCGATTATATATGGTATTCAAGACGTTTTCGGCGTTATCTGAAAGCATTGGCCATCATGGCTTTATGCATTATCTTAGCAACATCTTATTTCAGGCCGTTATTGGTTTTATTCATCCTTTATTTCGCCTCTATTATACAACTCGATGTCAATCAGGACTATCCCCGAAATGGAACTATCATTTTTTGGTATTGACAATCCTTATAATTTGAGATATAATAATTATAGAGACAATTCCCGTGAACAGGAGATGATATTATGGCCAAAACAGAACTTCACAGGCTCAGAGAGCTTGATACAAGGAAAACGATGTGGAACATCGCCAACGAGTTCCGCGGTGCTCCCTGGCTGGCAGTTTATGCGGCTGCCTATATCATAGCGAAGACCGGCGGAAAGAAAACAAGGGACTTCAACACCTTCCTTGACGAATACAGCATCAAGGCGCAGCTGTCCCCTGCCCTTTTCAATACGGTCGGTGAGAGGTGGGATGTTATCAACAAGCTTTCAGAAAGCTGTCCTCCCGATGAATGCAGGGCAATTCTGCTGTTTGAGGACAGTCTCACGAAATCAAGACATTTCGGAGAAACTCCCTCAGGACTCGCTTCACTGTCTGCGAGACTTCTTGGTATCTCCTCCGGTGCGAAGGTGGCCGACCTCTGTACAGGAGTGCTGTCATTTGCCCGTGAATGCTCTGCCCTCGGGATAAAGTGTGACCTGACAGCAAGTGAGATAAATCCGGAGATACGCACTATTGCCATGATGCGTGCTGATATACTCGGTGGAAGTATAACCGTAACCTCGGAGGATTCCCTCGACCTGAGCGGCAGCTACGACAATATCTTCTGTCACTGTGTGCTTGGCATGAAGTGGAAGGATTATCATCCCGACTGCGGACACTCCGCCTCGGCTGACTGGCTGTTCGCAAGCAAGTGTATGGAGCTGCTTGACCAAAAGGGCAGTGCTGTCTGCGTTATGACCAACGGCAGCACATGGAACCTTTGCGACAAGAGGATGCGTGAGAGGTTCATAACCTCCGGCTATATCGAAACGGTCATAGCACTACCCGCGAATATCTACAGCAATACAGCCATTTCGAGCACTCTTATGGTGCTGAGCAAAGGAAATACAGAAGTTCGATTCGTGGATGCGACTGAGCTTTACACTCCTGCCCGCCGCATCAATCTGCTCACTGAGGATGATATCGAGAATATCATCAGCGCCGTTAAAGGAAACGGTACTGTCAGCTGCACCGTAAGCAACGAGGAAATAGCACAGAACAACTATGAGCTCTACCCGAAGAACTACACAGACAAGCAGCCTGAGACTGAGGATACAGTTCCCTTCTCCGAGCTGATAGTCCGCATCACAAGAGGCGCACAGGTCAAGGCCGACCAGCTTGACGAGCTTGTCTGCGATGAGGAGACTGACACAAAGCTGCTTATGCTCTCGGACATGAACCGTGGCATTATTTCAGAAAAGCTGAGAAGCCTCAACAGCCTCGAAAAGCGTTATGAGAAATACTGCGCCGGTGACGGCGCAATCATTCTTTCCAAGAATGGCTATCCTGTAAAGACCGCTGTTACGAGTATCTCCGGCACTGAGCGCATACTTGTCAACGGTAATCTCTATATTATCGAGCTTGACCGGACGAAGACTGAGCCCTACTACCTCAAGGCCTATTTTGACAGCGAGCAGGGACAGGCACAGCTGAAGAGTATCTGCGTCGGTGTGACTATGCCGAATATCCCCATAGACGCACTGAAAAAGTTGCCGATACCTGTACGCACCATGACTGAACAGAGGAAGATTGCTGAGAAATATATCAAAAAGCAGCAGGAGGTTATCAGGCTGCAGAATGAACTGGAGAAGGCTGAGAAGGAGCTTACGGAGATATTCAAGTAGTCACTGTCTGCATTGCATTTCTCCATTGACACAGCCCATATGGCATGATATAATCAAATTATATAATTGTACTCTGCGTGCGTAATACGCAGAGGGAACGGAGGATGAAAATGGAACTTTACGATCTGCACACCCATTCAGAGATGTCAGACGGTACTTTGACGCCCACAGAGCTTATTCAGCTGGCAAAAGAAAAAGGCTTGACTGCACTCGCACTCACAGACCACGACGCCACGACCGGATGCATTGAAGCTGCCGCAGAGGCTGAGAAACTCGGGATCCATTTCATCCCGGGAGTTGAGATATCCGCAGCGGAGTTCCACGAACTGCACATTCTCGGTCTTGGAATAGACATCACCAGCAAGGGACTCAAAGAAGAGCTGGAGAAGTGTGCAAAGTCAAGAGTAGAGCGTGTCTACAAGATATGCGAAGTACTGAAAGGAATGGACATTGTTATCGATCCCGATAAGATAGTCCGCTCAGTAAAAGGCAGCGTAGGAAAGCCGCATATCGCCATTGAAATAGCAAACATGGGATATGCGAAGGACAAGGATGATGCATACAACAAGTACTTAGAACTCCACGAAGTCAAGGCCGTAAATAAGTATAAGATCAGCTATAAGACAGCTACCAAACTGATTCATGAAGCCGGCGGAAAGGTCATTCTTGCCCATCCCCATAAAATAGCTTTGGAAGGTATTTCCCTTGAAGAATTCATCAGGGGTTTTGAAGGCCTTGACGGCATCGAGGCATTCTACAGCGAACACAGTCCGGAGCAGACGAAGGTTCTACTGGAATACGCCGAGAAGTACGACCTGCTCATCTCCTGCGGTTCAGATTTCCACGGAGCTAACAAAAAACATATTCAGCTTGGCACAGGAGAAGAAAGCTCACTCGTCAAGCTGAGAGAACAGTTCAGCGTTGACGATAACCGGCTGATTGTCGGTGTTCTTTAAGGGTATTCTGTTTATCTCAGCAGATACAAAATCAGGTATAAACATAGACAGCCATAGAGACTGAAACATCTCTATGGCTGTTTCACTTTATATTTCGCAAATCAGACCGAATTACAAGATGATCATATCTGATTTTTCCTCCTTAATATACTCCTCCTTCTTGAGCTTAATAATCACTTCATAGGAGTATATCAGTCCTCCGCAGTAACGTAGGGCCATTTCTGAAATTGAGATTAACGTATCATGCGCTAATAAAGATTTGCATTGCTGCTTATTATCCTATACGATGTAGAGAAAAGCGTTTCCATTATTCCGTCTAAATAATTATATATTTTTGAAATAATGAAAAAACATAATTCCTGCACTTGAGAAGACATGAGGATGGTCAAACGATATAACTCTGCAGGCGTATCAGGATGCTTGTTGAACAATAAGGTTTTGTCATGAATCAAGTAAAATCGCAAAGTATAGAGCAGAAAGAATACTTGTATACTATTCTTCTTCGCCTTCACAAGGCACAAATATCTGCGGACAGATCCATTCCGTTTCGTCCTCCTTTCTGACCACAAGCTTAGTGGGCTGACCCGTGATATCCGCCATGCGCTGGGCGAGGGCGAAATTTGTCTTATTGTCTGCATACAGCATCTTTCCGTTGTGGATATCAGTAGGACTCATGGCTGTATGAGTGTGGTATTTGCAGTCATCACGTTCCTTGTTGTGAACTCCTATTCCGGTAAGATGTCTTGCAAGAAGCGGAGCGAAAGTCTGCTTTGTCAGCTCCATTGCCTTCTCGGGAGTAGGTGCTGTTTCTTCAGTAAATGACTGCATATAGTGAAATACCGGAGTTTTGTCTTCATTGCCCCAAAAACTTCCTACAGCTTTGAACTGTACAGCTGCATTCCTTGAGTTATTCGGATCAATACCGAAGCCTTCCTTCAGTACCTGATCTTTTCCGATGGGATAGTTTACCACATTTCTCAGACATTTGTCATCACCGTTAGTATGGAGGATCACTTTAAAAGTTTCCATAACTTCATTACCTCCTTCATGATACGTACAGCCTCCTCAGGCTGATCGTCCTTGAGTTCTTCATACTTCCTGTTCGCACCGTTCTGTAATTCATACATCAGCGCAGGTGTGAGAGGAATAGGATAGTGATTAATACGCTCCTCAGCAATCTTTGAGCGTGGAACTCCTCTCTTTCTTGCTTCTTCCTCGATCTCATTTAAGCGAGATTTTCTTACCTTCAGCGGTAACGGTACTTTTGTGTCTTTGTTGTTCATTTTTGTATCCTCCGTTAGAGATTATTTTCCGTATCTGTTCACCCCTTACCCATATTCCGATTCACTGTATCCTGTATATTACAGGGAATAAGTATAGAACAAACGTAATACGGAATTAATCTTATGTACTGATTCCGGCATAAAAAATCCTCTCAGATACGAGAGGATAATTCTATATTCAGAATACCGATAATTGCCCGTTTATCCAGCTAACCTGCTCCGCCTGATGAATGACTTCACCTTCGAGCAGATTACCCACAAGGAAAGGTGAACCCGGATCGTGTAAACTCGTATTGCGTCTGACATTCTCTCTGTTGGAGTTGGCGTAGCAATAACGACAGAGGTGAGCGCAGGTATCATAAGCACCAATATCAGTTCCAAGTACGCAGCTGCATTCCGCACGCTGTGATTTTTTCTTAGGAATATCAAGAGAACAACCGATAGCTGCCTCAAATGTTTCCTGAGTCATGCAGCCATTGCAGTCCACACCGTATGGAGCAAGGTCATTTCCCTCAGCACAGGCTTTAATCGTTATACCGTAGCGCTGTCCTATATCAGCAAATGCCTTACCAATAGCGATACGCTCCTGCGGAGTTACTTTTCTTGCCTGCGGGAAGTTATGAGTGACCTTCTCATAGATATCAATAAAGCTGATAACACACACTCTTGTATAACCTGAAAGAGTTTTACACATCTTCTCGAAGTCATATATGTGGCGTTCCAGAGTATATGTACCGTCAATGAAGATCGGATCATACCTCCAGCCGATGCAGTTGACTCCAACAGCTTCTGAGAGCGTTATGAAGTCCTTCATGACCTGCTCCTTCGGCGGAACATTTGGTTCAACGTCCTTTCCGTAGGGAGTTATGGTAACGAACCAGTACTGATGAAAGCGCTTCAGTTCGTCAATGTATTTCAGCATTGGTGCAGGATTCTTGGTACAGAAGGCTATACAGTCCACGACATCAGAATCAAGCTCATAGCGTGTGATCCAATCCTGACGATACGGATTCCGCACAAGAACGTAGCCTTCGCGTATCCTGTTCATGAACCATTCTGAGTAAAATGCGGGAATATCAGTCCGCATACCTGTGTTTATAATCATTTTTCTTCCTTATTCTCAGGCAGTGGTACGAAAGTATCGCTGCCTTTTTGTTTTTATACCGCTAAGCCGCCCTTTAATGGGCGGCGAAATAATGCCTAAGTATTCAAATTTCTTTCATCTATATGCAATGATATCATAAATATCCGTATTATTCAAGCGCATAACGAACATAATCAGGGCGGTTTCCGAGAATTTTGATTTTGAAAATATATATAATTATTATGATAATAATTATTATCATAATAAAAGCTTTTATTTTTTGCCCGTATATAGCCGAATCCCGATAATTCTTCTCCTTCAAATGTATATTATTACATTGATGAAAGTTGTTATCATCAATATTTTCATGAAAGGAGAAGATAAGGATGTCCTCAAACAAACGCTATCTGACCTGCGGCGTAGACAGCACTATACCACTTGAATTACAACTGTTCCTATGGGATTGTGTGGAACAAATGCCTGCTCCGAAAGACTATCTTCAAGTCTTCGACTTGGAACAAGTCGGCTGTATGCAGTCAATCACTCACCGGAGCGAGGAACCGGAATACCGAAAGGTCTACCTGCTCCCGTCAGATGATCCGGTAACCGAAAAGCTGTACATCATTGATGACGGCGATCACAGCACCATGTTGCTTGCAAACGAATATTGAAAATAAGGCCAGCCCTTCGGAGCTGGCTATCGCTATTTATGGAGGTTTTACAATGGAAGATAACAAGAAGAATGCGCTGTATTGCTCTCACTGCGGAGCACTTATCGGCGAGGATGAAGACTATGAAGAGGTCAATGGCGAGGTAGTCTGCACTGAATGCTATGAGCGGCATACCACAACCTGTGACCGATGCGGTGAGGTTATATGGACAGAAGACAGTTACGGAGATGAATACACCACACTCTGTCGTCATTGCTACGAGAATCACTACACAAGATGCAGCTGTTGTGATGCACTGCTTCATGAGGATGATGCATACCACCTCGACGGATACGACTACTGCTCCGAGTGCTATCACGATGAAGTTGACAAGAATCGCTCTATACACGACTACGGCTACAAGCCTGAGCCTATATTCTACGGTGATTCTAAGCGGTATTTCGGAATTGAGCTGGAGATTGACGGCGCAGGAAAAGACAGCGATAATGCCGACGAGATACTTGCTATCGCCAACAGAGACAACGAGCATATTTACATTAAAGGCGACGGCTCTTTAGACGACGGTATGGAGCTTGTAAGCCACCCGATGAGCCTTGACTATCACAAGAATTATCAGTGGGAGGAGATAATGAAAAAGGCTATATCACTGGGATATCGCTCACATCAGACAAGTACCTGCGGTCTCCATATCCACGTCAACAGAAGCTGTCTCGGCGACACCCACGATGAACAGGAAGACGTTATCAGCCGTATTCTGTTCTTTGTCGAGACTCATTGGGCAGAGCTCCTGAAGTTCAGCCGCCGTTCAGAGTATAGCATGAACCGCTGGGCAGCTCGTTACGGATATGAGAAGTCCGGACGTGAGATACTGGACAAGGCTAAGAAAGGGAATAATGGTAGATACGCTGCCGTCAACCTTATGAACTGGGCAACGATAGAGTTCCGTCTGTTTCGCGGTACGCTTAAGTACAATACCCTTATCGCTG
>Ga0310691_10000476_pt1 | contig 75261 bp, 67 predicted proteins | sample 176DNAGHGlowgp2_FD_203887 | JGI IMG/M metagenome (GOLD analysis project Ga0310691, IMG submission 203887) | Sheep rumen microbial communities from Palmerston North, Manawatu-Wanganui, New Zealand - 1766 DNA GHGlow gp2 (v2) (version 2) | ecosystem: Host-associated > Mammals > Digestive system >...
TTTTAAACAATATCCAATTAAATTTGCTGTTTTTGTTGGATCAGCAAAAAACGGTAAGAAGAATCTATTATTTAAAACATAATAATCACCATTATTTTTTGTTTTAGAACCTCTAAAATCAAATAGAGATGGGAGATAAACACAAGGATATTCAAGTCCTTTTGATTTATGAATTGTCGTTAATGTAACAGCATTTTCACTTTCACTAAATACCTCTTGCTCAACTTCAATTTTATACGAATCAAGACGTTCAAAATATTCACTTAAATCTTTTAAATCGTAGCCAAGTTCATCCATGATTTTAGTCTTTTCATAAAGCATATTGTTCTTATCAATTGCAACAATTGCATTTCTTAGACTTGAAACATTATCCAAGAAATTTTCATTATGTAAGATTTTAATATATACTTCAGAAAGTGGCAAATTCTTGCATAACTCTGCAAATTCAGCATATTTTTTATAAATTATACTATTTTTATAATTATCAATTTTGCTTTTAAACAAGTTATAAATTTGTTCATCGGTAACATTTGAGACATAACTTCTAAGAATTGAAATAAGGCAATGTTTAATTTCTCCTTCTTCAACTTTACTTCGATTTTCAAGATTCAATAAATAAAGTAATTTAAAAATTCGAGCCATCAAAATAATTGTGAGATCTGTTTTAATGTTATCTGTATAAATCACTTTTACGGGGATTCCTAACGCAGCAAAAACGTTTTCATATATTTGAAAAGCGTTAGCATTATAAGTTAAAACCGCAAAGTCTTTGAATTCAGCTTTACGTGAAATAGATTTCCCGTTTTCATCTCTATCAATAACTTCATAACCACGAAAAATTTTAGCTAAAATATCTAAAGCAATTGCATTAGCTTCACCATTATATTTATCTTCTTTATTATATGAATCTTTTGGATAACTAATTGAATACTTTATAGCGTTATCAATCATAAAAACACCATGGTTAAGGCAATTTTGAGGAACTTTATTATAAGTTTTATTACCAGCTAAAATAATGTGATCTTTTTTATAATTTGCTCCACCAAAATCATTTGTCATGAGTTTAATAAACATTTCATTTATCGCATCAAGAATTTCACTTCTACTTCTATAATTGGTGTTCATATCGATGGCTTGACCACCATTATTCTCTTTATATTTATCGTATTTTTCTTGAAATAATTCTGGAGCTGCTTTTCTAAATTTATAAATTGATTGTTTAATATCTCCAACTGAGAAGACATTGTTATTAGAAATTAAATCAATAAAATAGTTTTGTTCGCTAGAATTATCTTGGCATTCATCGACCATTATCAATTTATATTGATATTTAAGTTCATTTCTTATGCTTTCACTCTTTTCTAAAATATCGATTGCAATATTTGAAATATCACTAAATGTAAAATATCCACTTTCAAACTTAAACTGCTCACATCTATCAACAAGTTTTATTAAAATTTCATCGATAATAAAGGTCAAAAATTTAACTTGCTTATCAATATCAATCTTTAAAAATGTATCTAAATCAAATGTAGAAAGATTCTTTAAAGTTTCATAGATTTTTCTAATTCTTTCTCTATTTCTATTTTCTTCATTTTTAATAAATTCATCATCGATTCCGTTAATGATGTCATTTACTTTCTTTCTATCTTCGCTTTTAAGTATGTCTTTTAAAGCAATTAAATCAGAGAAAGAATCAACTCCTTTTAAATCAGCAAAGAGTTCTTGATAATACGTTTTTAAATCTCTATTTATTAAATGATTTACTTCTTCACTAAGCAAAGAAATATCTTTTTTAATTGTATTTTCAGTTTCTAAAATTAAATTTTCAAAATAGTTTTTTGTGACATAATTATTTTTATAATTTTCTAAAAATTCGTGTTTTCGTTGGACTTTTGCAAGGTTATTCTTATAAATTGACAAAATAAAATCAAAAAATTTATTATCATTTTTAACACAATAATCAAAAATTATTTCTTTAAAAATTTGATTTTCGCTTTCATATAATTCTTCAAAAATGTTATTTAAAACTTCAACAGCCTTAACAAGCAAAATGTCTTCTGGAAGAACATTTATTGATTTAGGATAACCAAATTCTTGGCCATATTTTGAAACAATAAATTTTTGATAAGCATCAATTGTTTCAATATGCGCACTATCAACAAGAGGAACTAAATGAGCAAGTGATAAGTTTTTCTCTAGAGCTTCTTTAATCTTGTTTTTCATTGATGTTGCAGCATCATTAGTAAAAGTTAAAATTAAAAGCTCATCGAGTTTAACTTTTTCTCTTTCTTCACCTAAAATGTTTCGTCTAACTCTCTCGGTTAAAACAGTAGTTTTTCCACTACCAGCTCCAGCACTAACGATAACATTTCCAGTACTATTTATCGCTTTATTTTGTTCGTTATTAAAATTACTCATTGAAGTCTTTTACCTCATAATTAGCTAGACAAATATCTCTATAACTACAATATCGACAAGCATTTTCATTTGAAGATGTTCTAATTTGAATAGGATAAATATTGAAAATACCTTTTTCAATCATTCTAGAATACTTAAATAAAATAGATTCATAGTGTTCTCTATATTTATTAATTTCTTCGTTAGTTATCGCTCTTTTTGCTCTATTAGAAATAGTATTTCCCTTTGCGTTTAGTTTTAATCCTGCAACAAATGGGGAAGGAATTTCAGATAATGAATTATCAAAACTTCTCATCCTGTCGATGTCATCTAAAAATCTGCCTTGTAGTTTGATAGATTCTAAATCTTCATCGCTAGGCTTCATATAATTATAAAACTTATTATTTTTAATAATTAATGGTTGAATAAATAAACCTGAAACAACTTTATTAGCAAAATTGATATTTGTTGTATGATCTAAGAGCATAATATAGGCAGGTAATTGGCCATCCAAATTGTAATTTAAAAATGCGCTTTTAGAAAATCTTGCATCCCCAGTTTTATAATCAATAACAAATAATGAATTATCTTGAGTTTCAATAATTCTATCTATTCTTCCAGTAAACTCAACTTTCTTTTCAAATGGTATTTTTTTAAGTTCGCCATCTACTTCTTCAAAGTAATAATCTTTTCTATTTAAAGAAATATCAAATTGATTTTCACTATAAGTTTTTGCAATCGATGACATCTTTTTGTGTTCTAAAATTAAGTCACAAGTTCTTTTTAATTCCATCAAAAATCTAGGGAGCAATGCTAATTCTTTTTTGGTTAATTTCCCATTTTTTTCTTGATAAATTTCGATTTCTTTTTGCGCAATTTCATCAAAAACAAAGCAATTCTCATATATTTTTTCTAAAATAGCGTGCGCAATATTTCCAAATTTAGTATAAATATTATCTTCGAATTCATCAATTTTTAAAATATTTTTACAATAAAATTCAAATGGACATTTGTTAAAAACATCAAGTGAAGAATACGAATAAACTATATCTTTATCGAGTTCAAAATTTGAAAAATGAACAAAATTATTTGAATAAAGAGGAAGCAATTTTTCTTCATAGAATCTGAAAAAATATTTAACTCTAATATCTGGGACATTAGTTTTTTCATATAAATCAAGCGCACCTCTATAATTTATTTTAAAAAGATTTTTGCTATATAAAATTACGTCAGCAACTGTTTCACCGTTTTCTAATTCTCGAAATCTATATAAGTCTTTTTGAGCAGGTTCAATGCACTCAAGTTGTTTAGCAAAATATGATTCTTTATTTCTTCCACCATTATCTTTTTCATGGAAAAATAAACAAGTGACTTTAGATTGTTTTATAAAAGCTTCTTCAAGTTTCACGTTAATTAAATTTGTTTCATCAAAATTATCTAAACCCAAATTTTCACGAACTTTATAAGATATTAAACCTGTATCTTTAATTGATGAAGGCATGTAATTATGATCAAAACCTAAAACAAAAATTGAGTCTAGTTGACTAAAATATAACGAGCTACTAAACCTTAAGTCATTAGAATATTCATAATCTTCTTGCCTTTGAGATTTTAAAATTTCTACAATATTAATCTTCTTTTGTGGAAGTTTATCAACTTCATAAAATTCTAAAATTTCTAAAATTGCATCATAATTTGGATCATCAAGTAAATCGTCTTTATGATTTTTTAAGAATTCAACAATATTAATATCTTCTTTAATATATTTATAAATATATTTAAAAGTTTTTGTATCAATTAATGTGTTCTTTGTATCAATATAATAAGGAACGTTGATGCCTTCTAAATAAGTTTCAAGATAATATTCATATCTATTTACATCTAAAGAAACAAAAACTTGAGATGGATCTTTTCTAGATTCAACTTCAAATAAAATGTTATTTAAAGCTAAAATTACTTCTTCATTAATATCGTTAAATTTCCAATAAATCTTATTTAAATTTATCTCTATTACATCTTGAGCATCTAAAAATAAAACATCTTTGATATCTAAAAAGTTAAATAATGATTTTAAAGTTGAAGATTCTTTTAAACCAACAACAATTATATTTCTTGATTTTAAAAGTAGAATTAAATCATCATTTAAAACTTTAAATCTGTTTTCTTTTAAAGCCTTTTCATAATTTTGTAAATCTAGTGTTGCGTTTTCTAATTTGAAACTTTTAAAAACTACTTCATTAATTTCTTTAATTGATGAATATGAATATTTTTTAAAATAATTTAATCCGAATTTAATCGCATCTTTTGAATAATAATTACCAACTAATTCTTTAAATAATTCATCAATACTAAATAATTTAAAATGGGTCTTTGGATTCAATTTTCTGTACTCTAAAAAATATGATTTCATCACATTTGGTACAATCAAAATTTTATCTTCAGTTCCAAAATAATTATCTAGATTAATCATTTAATTAGTTTTCGTTAAGATGAGATAAAAATTCTTCTTCATCCATTACTTTAATACCTAGTTTTTGTGCTTTATCAAGTTTTGAACCAGCTTCTTCACCAGCAATAACGATATCAGTAAGTTTAGAAACAGAACCAGAAACTTGAGCTCCTAAATTCTCTAAAATTTCTGTTGCCTCTTTTCTTCCATATTTACTTAAAGTACCAGTCAAAACAACTTTCTTATTAAAGAAGAAGCTTCCTTCTTCAATCTTGTTTTGACCAAGATATTCCATATTTAAATTATAAGATTTTAATGTATTTATAATTTCAAGATTTTGCTCATCTTTAAAAAAACTATAAATCGATCTAGCAACAACTTCACCAACATCATTAATATTTAAAAGTTCCTCTTCACTTGTTGCAATTAATGCGTCAATATTTCCAAATCTTCTAGCTAAAACTTTAGCCATTTTTGTTCCAACTTCTTTTATTCCTAAACCAACAAGTAATCTTTCTAATGAGTTCTTTTTGCTCTTTTCAATTGCTGCAAGTAAATTATCAATTGATTTATGTGACCATCCATCCATTTCAATGATTTGATCTCTATGTTCCCAAATATTATAAATATCAGTAATCTTTTGGATGATACCTAAATCAAAAAATTCTTGAACAACTTTTTCACCCATTCCTTCAATATCCATTGCATCTTTTGAAGCAAAGTGAATTAATCCTTCAATGTTTCTAGAAGGGCAATTCTTGTTCATGCAGAAATGCATTGCATCAATTTTAACTAAATTTGAACCACATTCTGGACAGTTTTCAATCATTTTATATGGCTTTTCAGTTCCAGTACGTTTTGCATAAACCGGAGTAACAACTTCAGGAATAATATCTCCAGCCTTTCTTAAAATGACAATATCTCCAACCATCAATCCCTTGTCTTTAATAAAATCTTCATTATGCAAAGTTGCTCTTTGAACAAGAGATCCAGCAACTCTGACAGGTTCTAAAACAGCATTTGGAGTGATTTTTCCTGTTCTTCCAACTGTATAAATTATGTCTAATAATTTAGTTTCAACCTCTTCAGGTGGGAATTTATAAGCAATGGCCCATTTTGGAGTTTTTGCAGTATAGCCAAGTTCTTCATAAAAATCAAAATTATTAACTTTTAAAACAATACCATCAATGTCATAAGCTAACTTACTACGTTTTTCAGTATATTCTTTAACGTAAGCTAAAATTTCTTCTTTTCCTTTAACTTTTCTATATTCTGGATTTACTTTAAATCCCATTTCTTTTAATTTTTCAATTGCTTCAAAGTGACTTGTAATACCAAATTCAGCAGCGTTAGCAAAATAATACCGCCAACCATCGAGCTTTCTTGATCTTGCAATATTTGTATCAAGATTTCTTATAGAACCTGCTGCAGCATTACGAGCGTTAGCAAAAAGTGGTTCACCATTAAGTTCACGTTTAGCATTTAATTCTTCTAAACTTTGCTTTGGCATATAAATTTCACCACGAACTTCTACTCTTCCTTTTAAGGGAATACGGGTTGGAATATCTGGAATTGTTAAAACATTTAAAGTTACATCTTCTCCAGTTGTTCCATCTCCTCTAGTTGCGGCATATTGTAAAACCCCATCTTGATAAACTAAGCTCATTGCTAAGCCATCAATTTTCATTTCAGCAACAAATTCTGTATCTTTTATTCTTAAATTTTCATCAACTTTTTCAACCCAATCGATTAATTCTTCTTCATTAAATACATCAGCTAAAGATAACATTTGTCGAGCATGTTGAACTTTATTAAAGCCATCTAAAACTCTACCAATAATTCTTTGAGTAGGGCTAGTTGGAGTAATTAATTCAGGAAATTCTTCTTCTAATTTTTGAAGTTCTTCCATTTTTTGATCATAAACTGCATCACTAACTGAAGGGTTGTCTAAAACATAATATTCATGAGCATATTTTTCGATTAATTTCACTAATTCTTCATGTTTTTGTTGTGCTTCAAAAAAATTCATATTAATCACCTTTCTTAGATAATGCAGGATGTTGACCTAGCAATTTCTTCTTTCCAAAATCTCTAAAAACTACTGTAATGATGTCACCTTCAACTTCAGTAACTGTGCCTTCACCAAAAACTCTATGAACAGCAACATCACCCACATGCCACGTAATTCCATTACCAATATTATTTAAATCAATTGTATTTGTTTCTGTTGTTTGTGTTTTATATAACCCAGATTTATTTCCTTGATCAAAATTATATTTATAAATTCTATCACTACCATTTCCGCTAGCTCTTAAAGTTGATTGGAAAAGTGGAACTGAATCAAGTCCTGCTTCTTTAATAAATTGTGATGGTTGATTGTTGCTTCCTGAGACATAAGAATAATCGCGATTAAGTGTTAAGAAAAGCTCTTTTTTAGCTCTAGTAAAAGCAACATAGGCAAGTCTACGCTCTTCTTCCATACCTGATTTCCTTCTTTCATCTATTGCTTTTTGATTTGGGAAAACTCCTTGATTTAAACCAATCACAAAAACATATTCGTATTCTAAGCCTTTAGCAGTATGAGCAGTCATAAGTGAAACTTTATCACTTCCATCCATATCGTCTTGCGAACTTAAAAGCGTTACATTTTGTAGATATTCTTCAAAAGTAGAATCAACATTTGACTTCAAGAAATTACGAATATCATCGATTAAAGCTCTGACATTATCGATTCTATCATCGTCATCATCTTCATCACTTTCTAAATAATCATAATATCCAAGATCTTTTAAATATCTATCTAAAACTTCTGAATAAGCTTCAAGATTTTCTTTAAGCTTTTCTTGAGTTTCTAAAGTTAAATCTTTTAATTTTGTTAAGGATTTTAAAATTGCTGGTTTAAGTTCTGATTGATGTTTATCAATTTCTAAAACATATCTAAAATACGATAACCCTGCATTATTTGCTTCTTGTTTTAATAAAAGTAAGGATTTATCACCTAAACTTCTTTTTGGAACATTTGCAATTCTATCAAAAGAAACATTATCATCTTCGTTCATCAAAAGTCTAAAATAAGCTAAACAATCTTTAACTTCACGTCTTGAATAGAATTTTAATCCACCATAAACAGCATAAGGAATTCTTCTTGTTGTTAATGCGTTTTCAACTCTTAAAGATAAATAACTTGAACGATATAAAATGGCAAAATCTTTATAACTGACTTCAGGATGAGCTGCTTTAATTTCTTCAATTTTATTTCCTATAAAATTTGCTTCTGCTACTGCGGTATCTAAATTTTTAACAACGATTCTTTCCCCACCTTTTTTTCTCGTAAAAAGGTCTTTTTTGATACGATCAACATTATTAGCAATAAGTCTATTTGCAGCACCTAAAATTTCATTAGTTGAACGATAGTTTTCGTTTAAAATTATTGATCTTGTACCTGGGAAAACTTTGTCAAAATCTAAGATGATTTTTTGATTTGCTCCTCGCCAAGTATAAATAGTTTGATCAGGATCACCAACTACATAAAGTGAAGTGTTTGGTCCAATTAAATAAGTCAAAAGTTCAAATTGAAGATCGTTTGTGTCTTGAAATTCATCAATTAAAATGTGTTCATAGCGATATAAATATCTTTCTCGAACATCTTCAAAATTCTTTAAAATTTTAATTGTGTATATCAACAAATCATCAAAATCTAAAGCCTTAGCTTCAGCTTTTTGGCGCTCATATTCTTCAAAATATTTTAATAATTTCTTTTCTTGTTCTGCGTTAACCACACTAATTTTTACATCACTAGGAAGTTGACCTAAAGTTTTTTTAGCTCCAATCCAACTCATAGCAATTTTATTCATATCATCGGTTTTTTTATAACCAAATGATTCACCAATACTTTTAATGAGTCTTAATTGGTCATCTTCATCATAAATTACATAATTTTTTGGAAAACCTAAAACGCTAATTTCTTTTCTTAAAAATCTGGCGCACCAGGCATGAAAAGTAGAAATTGAAAGATGAGAAACATTATATCCTGGCAAAAGAGATTTTGTTCTTTCGTTCATTTCTCTAGCAACTTTATTAGTAAAAGTGATCGCTAAAATTTTTCCTGGAGAAACAAATTTTTCTCCAATAAGAAAAGCTATTCTATATGTTAGAACTCTAGTTTTGCCACTTCCAGCGCCTGCAATAATTCTTAAAAATCTATCTTCAGCAGAAACGGCTTCGTATTGTTTGTCGTTTAATTCCTCTTGAAAATTCATGCCTATATTATAGCATCTAAAAATCTATATTAGGTATATAAATTAACTTTATATACCTAAAAAATAAAAAGTTTCTTCGAAATGAGAAGAAACTTTAAAAATAATCAAAAAACCTTCAAATCTAAGCTAAATTTGCAAAAACTGTTATAACAATATAAACAATGTAAGCTGCAAAAAGTAAATCCATTATGCAAAAAGCTAAGAACCATCCAAAACTTCTTTTACCTTTTTTTAATGTGATTTCTTCACTAGTAAGCTCGACTTGTTTTCGTGTTTCATGAATTGGTGTGAAATTATTTATTTCACTTTCACCATTAGGATTTTCATCATCAAGTGTAACGTCGTCAGCCTCTTGCTCATCAAAATTTAATCTATCTTCAGGTTGTCTATATAAATCGCTTGATTTTTCTTCCATATTAATATTTTAATCCTCCTGGTGTTCTTGGATATGGCTCAGTGTCTCTAATATTTTGCATACCAGTGATATACATCAAGAGTCTATCGAATCCTAAACCAAATCCTGCATGTTTACATCCACCAAATTTTCTTAAATTGAGGTACCATTCAAGACCTTCTTCGTTGCCAAGTTCTCTCATTTTTGCTTGAAGTTTATCGTAATCTTCTTCTCTTTGAGAACCACCAACGATTTCACCTTCTTTTGGTACAAGTAAATCACATGCTGCAACGGTTTTGTTATCATCATTAAGTTTCATGTAGAAAGCTTTAATTTCTTTAGGGTAATCAGTTAAGAAAACTGGTCCTTTAACGATTTCTTCTGTTAAATATCTTTCGTGTTCACTTTGTAAGTCCATTCCCCAGAAAATATCATTGTTCTCGAATTTATGGCCACCTTTAACTGCTTTTTGTAAAAGTTCAATTCCTTCTGTATAAGTCATTCTTCTAAATGGAGTTTTTAAAACATTATTAAGTTTATCTAAAACACCTTTTTCAATCATAGTGTTGAAGAAATTCATTTCGTCAGGACATTTGTCAATGACGTATTTAATAATAAATTTTAAGAATGACTCAATTAAATCCATGTCATCTTCTAAATCTGCAAAAGCGATTTCTGGTTCAATCATCCAGAATTCACTTGCATGTCTATTTGTATTTGAATTTTCAGCTCTAAAAGTTGGTCCGAATGTATAAACATCTCTAAATGCAAGAGCAAATGGTTCAACATGTAATTGACCTGAAACTGTTAAACATGCGTTTGCATTAAAAAATTCAGTTGGTTTTTTAGGATCAGCAATTACATGAAATACTTGTCCTGCTCCTTCAGCATCATTTGCAGTAATAATTGGAGTATGAACGTAAATAAATCCTCTTTCTTGGAAATAGGTATGAATTGCATAAGCTAAAGCATTTCTAACTCTATTAACTGCATTAAATGTATTTGATCTTGGTCTTAAATAGGCGATATCACGTAAAAATTCAAAAGTATGTCTTTTCTTTTGAAGTGGATAATCTTCGCTACATTCACCTAAAACATTAATTGCTTCAACAGCAATTTCAAAAGGTTGCTTCATTTCAGGAGTTAAGCGAATTTTACCTGTAACTTCAATAGCTGTTCCATATCTAATATGTGAAAATTCTTCAAAATTACCATTCTCTTTTGAATAAACAATTTGAATATTTTTAAAATGACTTCCATCATTAAATTCGATAAAGCCAATTGAACCATTATCTCTATTAGTTCTTACCCAACCTTCAAGGGTTACTACTTCTCCATCTTTTAATTTTCCATCATAGAAATCGAGAAACAATTTTCTATTTGTTAAACTTCTTTTTTGACTCATAAAACGTACCTTTTTTATTACCTTCCATTATAAACTTACTTAAAACTTTTTAAAATCTTCAATTCTCCAACTTGGATCAACTCCAAGCTCTAAAGAAGCAAATACTTTATCTCTATAGAGATATTCACCGACTTTTGCAATCATTGCAGCATTGTCTGTTGTACACCAAATAGGTGGGATAATGACTTCAATATTTGTATTTTCAAATGTCTTAGTGATTTCACTTCTTAAATAACTATTTGCACTTACTCCTCCAGCAAGGACAATCTGATTAATTTCATATAATTCTGTTGCTTTTTTAACTCGATCAATAATCATTCCAACAGCAACATCTTGGAAAGATTTTGCCATATCTTCAATAACAACTTTTTCTCCGTTTTGTTCAAGCTTATGAACTAAATTAATTACTGCAGTTTTTAATCCGCTATAAGAAAAATTTAGTGTTCCATCATGCATTGGCATTGGGAGTTTATATGAATGTTTTCCAACTTTTGCTAATTTATCAATTTCGACTCCACCTGGATAAGGTAGACCAAGAACTCGAGCAACTTTATCAAATGATTCACCAATTGCATCATCTCGAGTTTCACCAATTATTTCAAAATCGAGGTGATTTTTCATATAAACAAGTTCTGTATTTCCTCCACTTACAACTACTGCAAGACAAGGAAATTTAAGTGGTTTAATAAACTCGTTTGCATAGATGTGACCTGTTAAATGATGAACTGGAATTAGTGGTTTGTTATAGATAAGTGAGAGCGTTTTTGCAGCTTGAAGGCCAACATGAAGTGCTCCAATTAATCCTGGGCCACGAGTTATAGCAATTGCTGTAACTTCATCCATAGTAACGTTAGCTTGTTTAAGTGCTTCATCAATTACGACAGCAACATTTTCTAAATGTAATCTAGAAGCAATTTCTGGCATTACACCACCATATTTTCTATGTACTTCAATTTGACTTGAAATTACATTGGAAAGGAGAATGCCATCTTTAGTAATCGCACAAGCTGTTTCATCACAACTACTTTCAATTCCTAAAATGATTAGAGGTTTTTCCATTAGATTTCTCCTTTCATCATATAAAGAGCATTTTCTCCATCTTCATAATATTTATCTTTTTTTGTGATTGTTAAAAATCCCATTTTTTTATAAAGATTGATTGCTGCTAAATTTCCTTCACGAACTTCCAAAGTATAAAATTCAACTTCTTTTTCTTTTAAAAGTTTTTCACTAAATTCAATTAATTTTGTAGCAAATCCCATATTTCTAAAAGTTTTTTTAGTAGCAATTTGACAAATAGTAGCATTTTCAAACGTAATCCAGAAAATAATAAAGCCGACAATTTCATCATTTTCTTTTGCTAAATAGAAGTTTGAAAATGGATTTTCTTCTAATTCATAAAGAATGTTTTCTTTCTTAAAAGGGTGTTTAAAAGATTCGTTTTCAATATCTAGAATTTCATCTAAATATCTTTTTTCTGCCTTAATGATTTCCATATTAATCCTTCAAATAAACAGCTTTCAAAGAAAAGATATTTTCAACCTTATTTTCTTCACCCTTTAAGAACATTAAATTTGAAGATATATCATTTCTTTCTCCAATTAGATCAAGATAAAGTAAATCGCCACAAAGAGCATAATCCTTATGTTCGCTAATATATTTTAAAACTTCACCATTACTCCAAATCGTATCTTTAACAATTACTTTTTTACCATCATAAACCCCGACATAACTTCTTCCACTTCTAGCGTTTTCAAGGCATATTGATGGTTTAGAAGGATTCTCTAAAACTTGAAGCGAAGAGATTGCGTAGCAAGGAATATTTAAAGTATAAGCATAGATTTTTGCGATTGTTAAGGCAATTCTTACACCTGTATAAGAACCTGGACCTAGAGTAACAACTATTTCAGAAATTGATTTTGGCTCAACATTATTCTTTTTTAAAATTTTATCAAGCTCAGGAAGCATGAATTCAGATTGACGTTGCCAAGCTTCATAACGTGTTTCATCAAGTTTTTTATTATCTTTAAAAAGAGCCACAAGAAGTTCTTTATTAGCACTATCTAAAACTAAACTAAGCATTGCAAAACTCCTTTTTTATAGCTTCAAGAATATGAAAATATTTTGGAGACAAAGTATCGAAATCAAATGAACGTGACCCATCCTCGTTGAATGAAATTTTTATACTGAGAGAATCAAAAGGAATCATTTCATCAATATATATTGGCCATTCAATTACAGCCAATCCATTACCTTCTATCACTTCTTCAAGTCCAATATCTTTTTGTTCTGGACGAACATCTTCAAGACGATACGCATCAATATGATATAGAGAAATTGGTTCATTAAAATAACATTTCAAAATGTTAAAAGTTGGAGAATTGATTTCATCTTTTATGCCTAAACCTTTTCCAATTGATTTTGTTAAAGTGGTTTTTCCAGCACCTAAATCTCCTGAAAGTGTAAGTACTTCGCCTCTAAAGGCATATTTAGCAAGTAACTCACCAATTTTATTTGTATCATTTAAATCTTTTGATATTAAATTTAATTTCATTTTTTCTCTTCTTTCCTAATTGAATTTAAAAAAGTATCGTAATATTCTTTAATTTTTTCATCAACAAATGGGAAATTTCCTTTTTGCATAATTTTGCGAATTTCTTCGATATTGAATCTTAAGATTTTATCGATGTCATCGCTATAATTGTATTTTTTACGATGGTAGCCATATTCTCTAACATCAATCAATCTAATATCGCTATTTGGATAAAGTTTTAAATCAAAATCATAATCGATATATTTAACTTTAAAATTGTCGATGACGTAAGGTGAAGCAAGATTTACATAATAAGTAATTCCTGTATTTTTAAGCATCGCGATAACATTCCACCAACGTTTTTTAAAGAAAATCATGATTGCAGGTTCTTTTGTGTACCATACTCTAAAATCGTGTTCGACAACTTTTGTTTTTGTTGATGCTACAACAATATATTCATCATTATCGTCAACAACAAAAACGTTGTCCCAAATTCGGTGCATTCTTCCATCATGTTTATAGCCTTGGATTTCAATCCATTTATTAGTTAAGCTCATAGTTAGTCTCCTTAAATAATAAATGGAACTTATTTAATTTCGTCTAAAACAGCTAAAACCTTAGCAAGATCTCTTTGGCATCTTTTGACAGTATTAAAATCGAATTCTTTATCAATGAAAATAGACATAAATTCATCTGAATAGTCTATTCCAATGCATGTTTTACCTGGTCTAATTGAGACGATTACATCAATTAAAGTTTTATCTATTTTTAAAGCAGTAATTTTGCTTATTGTTTTTGCGTTTAAAACTTTTTTCCATTCTTTATCATTTGTGTAAACAAGATAATTTTTGTTGTTTTCAACAAGTTCAACTCCATCTAAATCATCAACTGGTCTAGATAAATTTCCTCCCTTTATTTGCATTAAAATTCTACAACCATTTTTATCATAACTATTTTCATAATCATAAAATCTACCTAAAAACATAGGAGATAAGCGGTTTTTAATTTGAATGCTTGCTGCCATTTCAGCAGATAAAAGGACTTTACCTTTATAATTTACAGAAATTGTATTTCTAGATTTTGTTCCTTTAATGTCTTTATAAATTCGCGCATCAGTAAATAATTCTTTATCAAGTTGTTTTGTTGCGCTTGCAGTTAAATCAGAGAAATCTTCACCTTGAAATAAATATCCATTAATTGTTTTGCAAAGTAAATCTAGATATTGATCTGCAGCAGCTGTTAATTTGTTTTTTGTAATTTTTGAAAAAATAAAAGCACCAATTAAACAAAGAATCATTACACCAAACCCAATGTAAGTGATGAAACTATACTTTTCATCTCTTCCTAAAGTTAGCATTAAAACAAAAGCAGCAAGAATAACAGCAAGAATACCTACACTAGAAATAGTGTTGATTCTTCTCATCTTTTTTTGTTGTGCATAATAAACTTGTCTACCTTTTTCAATGGTTTTACAAACTTCTTCTTCACTTTCTTTAAGTGGCTCAGCATTTAATGCGTCTTCTTCTTTTTGATTTTCTTCAATTGTTGATAAAACTTCTTCATCAGAAGAAATTGGAGCAGCTTGACTTTCTTGCTTTTGAGCTTCTATTTCAGCTTCTTCAACCTTCTTAGCTTCTTCTTCGCTATACTTTTTTAAACCCATAAAATAAGTCTCCTTATTCGAACTTGATAATATACTACACTATTTATTTATTTTTATAAATAAAAGCAATGAAAAGAAGGAAAAAATGAATCTAATTTTCAACATTGATTTGAAAATTGATATGCAAATAGATTTAATTTTTTATTTATAAGCAAAACTTTAAATTCATTTTTGGCTTTTCTAATGCAAAAAAACCTTATTATATTGCAAATAATGTAAATTTAATTCTAGTAATTCATTTTTACATAATTTTATGTTCATATTATATTAAGAAATCATTATGACTATTTTTTATAAATAGAGCTTGACAATTCATGAAAAAAACTTTAAAAATGCTCAAAAATATTTTTACAAAAATTAAATTTTTTATATGCCGAATCAAATCGCCTTTTTTGGCTTTACTTTTAATCATTGATTTAATAACTTTTCTTTATTATCGAGGTAAAGAAAATGTAGGAATTGCCTTTTTAATCATGCTTTCTACATCTTTTGTTTTAACTGTTAGTAACGAGATTTTTAGAAAGAAAAGTTTTATTAATATTATTTTACTCACTGCGTTTTCAATTCCTAAAATTATTTTTGAGCTCTATTTTGTATTTCTTTGGTATTCAAAAGTAGCTACAATTGATAGTTTTGGGAGACTAATCCAAGATAAATTGCTAATGGGAATAATATTACCTATGATTTTTTTCATTCTTCTTGATTTGATTGTTTCAGTGATAGAAATTTTTAGGACAAATCAAGTTAAAACACCCGTTTCAGATAAAATCAAAAAAGAAACTTTATCTACTATCTCTTTATTACTCATCCTATTTTCAGGTCTGACTTATATATTTACCTTATATGTTGTCTTTTTAACAACCGCTCAAACGAAGTTTTATCCTATGTCCACAACCATGGGCTTCACTATCGTTGCTTTTATTATTTCGTTATTGGCGCTATTAATAAGCAAAAAAGGCAAGGTTGGAATAATTATATATTTGACCACCCTATTAGCCATTTTCTCTTTATCCTGTACAATGCTTGTTTTTGATTTAGAGTTTACTTATTTTGCTCCTAATGTAATTATGATTTTTTCTTCTCTTTATTTATCAAACATACTGTTTACAATAGGTTGTTTATTTTTTAGAGACAAAGAAAAAATCGAAAATATAGAACAAACTAATTAATTAAATTTTTTATTAATTAGCAAAATTGGTTTAAGCAAAATTATGATAGCTACCCAATTTATTAACATAGTCATTGGAATATAAGTTGAGTTATAAATTAATGCATCAACAAATGTATATTCATAAAGGATCATGCTTGATGCACAAGATCCTATATATCTGACAACCATCGCAAATAAACATCCAATTGTTACAGCGATAAAACTATAAATAAATTCTGATTGAGCGTAGTTCTCTTTTTTATTTTTATAGAAAATTTTAAATAAATTAAAGAACAAACCAACTAAACAATATCCGCCAAAGCCAATGAAATAATCAAATGGATATGTTTGGAATCCATAGCCATCTAACATACACGTGATGATTCCAAAAAGAACTGCACTAGCAACAAATCCCTTATATGGCCCATGTCTAATTGCAATTATAAATAGTGGGATTGCAGCAAATCCAACACTACCTCCACCACTTTGAACTTTGATCTTAACAAAATTATCAAGAACAACTGCTAAAGCAATTAAGATGCCTTCTTCACAGATATCTCGAGTTGTATATTTGATGTTTGAGAATACTTTAATTGGTTTACATACAGCAATAATTAACATTGATAAATAGAAGAAAAATGAACTGTATGTACAATAATCTAATGATGGCCATTCTTCATTTAAAGTAACACTTGATAAATCGTTAATTTTAAAGAAATTTGTAAAATAAACTGCAATTAAAATTAAAGGAGTTAATGAAGTTAAAATTGAAAAAACCTGCAAAACCTTATTAAATTTGCTATTTTTAACAGAATTTACCATTCCAATAACTGTTAAAATTCCTGTTAAAAGTAAACTTATAAAACTAATGATTAATAAAGGATTTCCTGGAAAATGATAAGTTGAATCAATTAATTTTGCATCTCCACCAAAGGCAAGTGTGAAGAATTTTACAAAATTTGCAATGTCTGTTTCTGCATAAAAATAAACACAAACAGTTCCACCCATAAAGGTAAAGAAGGCAACTAGAAAACAAACAAGCACTACTAAGTCATTAGAATTTTCACTAACATACTTAAAAAATTTATTATTTTCTAACATTCCTTTTTTCTCTAATGTTTTTTTAACAAAATAAATAGTTAAAAGAACGATAGCTATTCCTACAAGCACAAGAGTAAGAGTTAAAACAAGATTCCAATCGATCTTTTTTAAAGAAATAATGTCCGCTAAAGCCATTCGCTTTACCCCCTAAAAAATAAAAATCTCTACCAAAATATAGGTAGAGTTATCGTCTAACATTCCAACGCTAGCATTACCTAGATCTGGTCTAACGGTCAAACGAGTATCACGTTTATCTCAGCCCATTCTTGAGCACCCGAGTTTATTATAATTTTAGAACTATTGAATGTAAAGTTAATCTTTTAACCAGGAAATTTCTTTTGCTCCATTCTCTTTTAAATATTTATTTGCTTCTAAAAAACAATTTGAGCCAAACCATCCACCTCTATTAGCGCTTAATGGGGAAGGATGATTAATTTCAATCACTTTATGATATGGATTTGTTAAATATTTTCTATATTTTTTTGCATTTCCTCCCCACAACATAAAAACAATTGGTTTATGTATTTTATTAAGAACAGAAATGATATCAATTAAAAGTAATTCATATTCTTTTCTTTTATGAGATAGGGGTTTATGTGCTTCAACAGTTAAATAAGAATTCAGTAATAAAACACCTTGTTTAGCTAAATAAGTTAAATCACCACTTTTTGGTAGTTCTCCTTCTTTTTCATATTCTTTATAAATCTCTTTGAAGATATTTTGAAGCGAAGGAGGGAGTTTGATTCCTTCTTTAACACTAAAAGCTAGCCCCATCGCTTCATTAGGATTTGGGTAAGGATCTTGTCCAAAAATAACTACCTTTACATCTTCTAAAGGAGCTAATTTAAAAGCATTAAAAATTTCATTTCTTGGTGGATAAATAGTTTTATTTTTGTATTCACAATCTAAAAAACCCTGCAAATCTTTGATATATTCCCTATTTTCAAGGTTTTTAAAAACTTCATCCCAAGAATTAAAATTCATATTTATTTAAGTTTTTTATTTACAATTAAAATGTGGAACACTTCATAAAGTGTCTTTAAACCTAACCACGAGGTAATGTTATTTACGTCAAGTGGAGGTGCTATTTCAACTAAATCCATGCATGTTACATTTAAAGTAGCAATTAATCCAGTTAAGATTGTTACTGTTTCAAAATTGGTTAATCCAAATGCTTCTGGAGTTCCTGTTCCTGGAGCATAAGCTGGGTCATTTGCATCAATATCATAACTAAAATAAATTTCATATTTTGGATCTTTATATTTAGCAATTAAAACTTTAAGTAAATTTTCTACCCCTAGTTTTTTAATATCAATTGTCTTATATACATCAAGCTGAGGATGTTTTTTAAAGGTTTCAATTTCTTGAGCTTCAAATCCTCTAATACCTAGTAAAGCAACGTTTCCATCTTCAAATCCATATTCAAGGGCTCTAAAAATTGGACAAGCATGAGAAAATTTCGATCCATCATATACGTCACAAATATCTGGATGAGCATCCATGTGAATTATGACTGGTGTTGTGCCTTTTCTTTTGCAATTTTCAAAAAATGCTCTTTCAGAAGGAATAGCAACGCTATGGTCTCCACCTAAAATAATATGAAAACCATCGTTATTTAAGAAGTTTTCTAAATCTTTTTGAGTTTTAGAAAAATCCTCTCCTGAAAAATCACCACAATCATATAATTTAACATCAGTCAAAAGATTTCCTTGCATATCTAGAGCAGGTAAATCATAACTTAATTCACGTAAAACTCTTGGAGCTTCTGATGCGCCTTTACCAACACTTGCATTTTTATCAAAAGGAATACCACAAATAAATGCATTTGCATCTTCTTTTCTTTCAACTAATAAATCTCTAAATTCTTTCATAAATTTCACTTCCATTAATTAATAATACCATTTTACTTACAATCTTTATGATAATTGAATAACGAACCAATAAACATTCCAATTGTAGAAATCATCAAAGTTATTTCAATACCATATAAAAAAGCATAATAAACTGAATATTCCGGTGTTGTAATAAGATTATAAATAAATGAAGCAAGTAAAAAGACAAACATTAAAACCGATACTATTAAATCTTTTTTCATCGCTTTTCCCTTTGTGATGCTAATTAAAGCACGAATTGTTAAATATATATAAAGGATTAAGACAATTTCAACAAGTAAAACTGAAACATAATAAATTTGAGAAAGCTCTCCAGTAAAGAAAGCTACAACAGAATCAGTATCACTCATGCAATAAAAAACAAATGTTCCAATAATTACCAAGAACACGATTATATTAACAATTCCAGAAACTAAAACTATGAGTCTTCCTGCAAAATTTTTCATACTAAATAAAAAGTAAATTTTTTCAATTTACTTTATTCATCCTATAACCAGTCCCAATGTCTGTTCTAATGAGTTTGCCAGATTTACCATCTCTACTCATTTTCTTTCTTATTGCTGCCATGAATACTCGCAAACCGTTTTGATCTTGACCACCTTCACCCCAAATATGATTGATAATATATTCGTAAGTGAGTGTTTTGCCCATGTTTCCTGCAAGTAAGCAAACTATTTTATATTCAAAATTTGTGAAATGTACTTCAATTCCATTTACATAAATTGTTTTTGCATCATAATCAATTGTTAAGTTGCCATTCTTAAAGATGTGTTTATCTTCAGTTGTCATATATCTGAACTCTTTTCTCATACGAGCTAAAAGTTCATCCATATTAAATGGTTTAGTGACGTAATCGTTTGCTCCTGTATCAAGAGCTAAGATTTTACTTTCAACATTCGTTCTACTTGATACAACAATAATTGGGAGTGTGTTGTTAAAACTTCTAATTTGTTGAATAACAAAAAGACCATCTTTATCAGGTAAACCAAGATCAAGAACAACTAGATCGATAACTGACTTTATACAAAAATCAACTGCTTCTGTTGCAGTAGAAACAGCAAAAACTCGATAACCATAGTGTTTTAATGAGTTCTTAATTTGCGATAAAGTTAATTTATCATCTTCAACAATCAAAATGTTCTTTTGCTTCTTATCCATAGTTTGTATTATAGCACAAATTGTATTTATTAAATTAAAATTAATTTTCACGCAACCCAGTGAATTTATTTAACTTTATAAACTAACAAATAAAATTTATAATATTCCTATGAAACATTATGATTATTTAATTGTAGGCAGCGGCCTATATGGTGCAACATTTGCACATGAACTTTTAAAAGCAGGAAAATCTGTCCTCATCGTAGAAAAACGAGATCACATTGCTGGAAATATTTATACTAAAAAAGAAGATAATATTGATGTCCATGTTTATGGCGCTCATATTTTTCACACCAGTGATGAAGAAGTTTGGAATTATGTTAATGATTTAGTTAAATTCAATGGATTTATCAATTCTCCACTTGCTTATTATAAAGGCAAATATTATCACATGCCTTTTAACATGAACACATTCCACGAGATGTGGGGAGTCACAACACCTGAAGAAGCTAAAGCAATAATTGAAGCTCAAGTAAAAGCTGAAAATATTACTACTCCTAAAAATTTAGAAGAACAAGCTTTATCACTTGTTGGTAGAGATATTTATGAAAAACTTGTTAAAGGTTATACTGAAAAACAACGGGGAAGGCGAGCAACAGAACTTCCAGCGTTTATCATCAAAAGATTACCTTTAAGATTTGAATATAATAACAATTATTTTAATGATACTTATCAAGGCATTCCAATTGGTGGATATACACTTTTAATTGAAAGAATGATTGAAGGTGCAGATTTAAAATTAAACTGCGATTATTTAAAAAACCGTGCAGAACTCGACTCAATTGCTGATAAAGTTGTTTATACTGGACCAATTGATGAATTCTTTGATTACAAATTTGGACCACTTGAATATCGTTCTTTAAGATTTGAAATTGAAAAACATAATAAAGAATACTATCAAAAAAATTGCGTCATCAATTATAACGAATATGAAATTCCTTGGACTAGAATCATCGAACATAAATATTTTGAAGACGATAAATCACCAGTCACAATTATCACAAAAGAATATCCTGATAATTATGAACTTGGCAAAGAAAGATATTATGCAATTAATGACGAAAAGAATAATTCACTATATTTAAAATATAAGAAAGAAGCCGATAAACTTTCTAACTTCATTTTTGGTGGTAGACTAGCTAATTATAAATATTTTGATATGGACGATACCGTTAGAAAAGCTCTTGATGATGTTAGAAAAGAATTAGGAGAATAAGCCTATGGAACAAACACTATTAAAAAAAGGATTATTGCTTAATGAAGATGGTTCATTAACTGAATCTGGTTATGCTTTTGATTTGGTTAAAGAATATAACAGAAAAGCAATGGGCAAAAATCTCAACAAACGTAAAGAATGGGATTATTATGCATTTTTAAATGAAGATAATGGTGTTTGTATTACTGTTAGTAACCTCTCTTATTTAGCTTTATTTTCACTTACCTATATCGATTTTAAGATTAATAAATATATAACAAAAACTTATATAAAATTGTTTCCTAAAGATCAAAAATTCATTCTTCCTAAGAACTCTTCAGAAGGAAATATCAACATTGTTGAAAAGAATTATAAATTCATAATTAAACATGTAAATAACGAAAGAGTCATTACTGTTATCATGAAAAATTTTGCAAATTATGATGCAGTTAAAGTCTCTCTTAAAGTTAGAGAAACAACAGATAAGTCGATGGTCATCGCTACTCCTTTTGAAAAGCCACATCAATTCTACTACAACCAAAAGAAAAATTTACTTGTTGGAGAAGGCTCAATTGAAATTGGAAGACGAGGAATAAATATTCCTAGATCACTTGGTGTTTTAGACTGGGGAAGAGGAATTTGGTCAAGAGACAACACTTGGTATTGGTCATCTTTAAATTATGTTGATGAAGCAGGAAATAATGTTGGTTTTAACCTCGGTTATGGGTTTGGTGATACATCAAAAGCAACCGAAAATATGTTCTTCTTCAACAAAGAAGCTTATAAACTTAATGATGTTAAATTCGAATTTAGCAAAAACGAAAAAGGAAAAATTGATTTCTTAAAAGAGATTAAAGTCTATTCTGAATCCAAAGATATTGACCTTGTATTTACCCCACTTTTCAATAGACACGATGAAACAAATGCAATTATCATCAAGACAAATCAAAATCAAGTATTTGGAAGATTTAATGGAACAATAACCGCTGAAGACAAAAAATTTGAAATAAAAAATGCACTTGGTTTCTTAGAAAAAGTGCACAATGTATATTAATAAAAATTGTAAGTCTAAACTTACAATTTTTCTTTTAAATCAGAATTTTGAATTAAAGTCAAAATGCATAAGCTTTTTGCGTCCTTTAATTCTCCACTCCTAACAAGGTTTAAAATTTCTTCTTTGCTCATTTCTAAAACCTCAACATTTTCATTTTCATCGAGGTTTTGCGATGTTTTTACTAAATCTTCGGCAAAATACAAATATATTACTTCATCAGTATAAGCACAAGTTGGATACATTTTTCCTAAATAAGTAACCTTGTTTGCTTTATATCCAGTCTCTTCTTCAAGCTCTCTAGATGCAGTATTTATTGGGTCTTCATTTTTATCACACTTACCTGCTGGAAACTCATAAATCACTTCTTGATATGGATATCTAAATTGTTTTTCAATTAAAAATTTTCCATTTGGAAGTTTTGCTAGAACACAACTTGCTTTGCAGTGTTTTATATATTCTCGATAAGTAATTGTTCCATCAGGTAACGAAACTTTATCTTTATAAACATCGATTATTTTGCCTTTATAAATAAGTTCACTATCTATTTGTTTCTCTTTTAGTTCCATAACTTTCTCCTAAGCAATCTCAATTTCATAATTATATTTAAAAACGCCATTAGCTTTAATAAATTGCATATATTTTTTCTTTGTAATTTCTCTTTCTGGATTAATCATATCAGGGACTCCAAACCATGGTTCGATACAAACATAATTTCCAAAAACTTTATCACTCCGAATTGCAACAAAAGGAGCTTTTCCTTTATTCAAAATTAGAGTACATCCATCTGTTTTGTTCAATTTAAATTCATTAATATTTTCTGATTTTAAAATTAAAGTGTTTTCTCTAACAAAAAGGTCTTTTGTTAAATTAATTTTCCCATTATTTTCATAAGGAATTTTATCAATAATAAATGAACCAGTCTCTTCTAATTTCATTTGATATAATTCTTCTGCACTATCAAATTCAATTGTGTTTCCACCCATAATAAATGGATTGTTATCGACTTTTCCAGGTAATAAGAAAGCTGGGTGAGCACCTAATTCAAAAGGCATTTCTTCATCATTTTTATTAAATATTTCATAAGAAATTTTTAATTTGTTTTGATTTAATTCATAAATGATATTTGCTTCAAAATCAAATGGATATCTTTTTAAAGTTTCTTCATCACTATTAAAGCTTACCTTAATTTTCTCGTTTTCTTTAGTGATTTTTCCTTTCATATATCGAATTAGTCCATGGTTTTTAAGTTCATATTTTTCACCTTTATGAAGATAATAACCATCTTTTAATCTAGCGATAAAAGGAAAAATAAATATATCTTGTCCTTTCCAAGAATTTTCAAGTGGCTGATATAAACATTCCTTGTTTCTTTTCTTATCAAAAACAGAAGTTAAAGAACCTCCATCATCTTTTACTACAATTTTTAAAAATTCATTTTCTAAAGTTTCTAACATAATTTTTATTATAAATCTTTTTTCCTAATAGAAAAGACCCTTAACATCAATAGTTAAGGGTCTAGCTAGAGGACGGTCTATTTAAGAGAATCAAGCATTAATTCATTAATGTTTTTAATGAATGTTTCTTTATCCTCAACTTCAAATCCTTCAAGTAACATTGCTTCATTATATAAGACTGAAGCATACTTATTGACCTTTTCTTGGTCACCTTTAACTTTATTTAAAGCTTTAAATAATGCGTGATCTGCATTAATTTCTAAAACTTTTGTAGCTTTTGCTTTTTCTTCTCCATTTGGAATATCATTAATTGTTTTTTCCATATTTAGTGACAAACCATCTTTTGTTGAAATACAAACTGGAGATTCGACAAGTTTATTTGAAATAGCAACTTCATCAACTTTACCTGCCAAAGCAGCTTTTAAGTTATCAAGTAATTCTTTATTTTCAGCTTCTGCGATATCAAGTTTATCTTTATCTTCTTTAGAAAGTTCTTCTTTATCGTGATCAGTAATGTTTTTAAATGAAACTTTATCATAGTCATTCATCATTCTGAATGCGAATTCATCTAATTCTTTTGTTAAGAAGAGGACATCGATTCCTTCTTTTCTATATTTTTCAATTTCTGGTAAAAGTTTGATTGCTTCGACGCTTCTTCCGCTAGCAAAGTAGATATACTTTTGGCCATCTTTCATGTTCTCTTTATATGTTTTTAAGTCGATAGGTTTTTCATTATTTAATGATTTATAAACCAATAAATCGGCTAACGTATCTTTCTTAAATCCATATGAAGAATAGATACCATAAGTGATGTGTTCGCCATAAAGTTCCCAGAATTTTTGATATTTTTCGTTATCATTTACTTTTAAATCTTTAAGAGCATTGACTAATTTTGTTTCGATTATATCGCTCATTTTCTTAAGTCTTACATCTTCTTGAAGCATTTCACGTGAGATGTTTAAACTTAAATCATTTGTATCAACTAAACCTTTAACAAATTTAAGATAATCTGGAATAAGCTCTTTAGTTTTATCTTTAATATAGATTCCTTTGATGTAAAGTTTTAATCCTTTTTCATAATTTTGTGAATAAAGATCAAATGGTGCGTGAGATGGTACAAATACCAAAGAATTGAAATTAACAACGCCTTCAATATTGAGGTTTAAATTTAATAAAGGATCTTCAAAATCAGCGAAATTGTCTTTATAGAAATTATTTAGATCTTCATCAGTAACGTCTTTTTTATTCTTTTTCCATAAAGGAATCATTGAATTTAAAGTCTTATCTTCTAAAACTTCAACAGTTTTTCCTTCAATTTCTTTTCCGTCTTTATCAAGTTTTGGTTTAGTCGTTTTAACTGTCATCTTGATTGGATATCTAACGAAGTCACTGTATTTTTTAACAAGATTTTCGATATTCCATTCATTTAAATATTTTTCATAATCGATTTCGTTTTCGTTTTTTCTTAAATGTAATGTAATTTCTGTACCAGTATCTTCTTTTTCACAATCTTCAATTGTATAAGTAGACAAACCATCACTTACAAATAAATAACCTGTGTCATCAAGTGTTCTGGTTTTAACTTCGATTTTATCAGCAACCATAAATGCACTATAAAAACCAACACCGAATTGACCGATAATGTCTAAATCATTCTTTTCTTTTGCTTCTTTAATTTTTTCAGAGAATTCTTTACTACCACTATGAGCAATTGTTCCAAGATTATTAACTAAATCATCTTTTGACATACCAATACCATTATCGGTAATGGTAATTGTTCTAGCTTTACTATCTGTTTTAATCCAAATTTCATAATTCTTACCTGGAACTTTGCCTTCGCTTGTAAGTTCGAGATATTTATATTTATCGATTGCATCGCTAGCGTTAGAAATAAGTTCTCTTAAAAATATATCTCTATTTGAATAAATAGAATTGATCATTAAATTTAATAGTTCTTTACTTTCCGTTTGGAATTCTTTTGTTTCTTTCATAAAATTACCTCCGTTTTTGGCACTCTATTCTTAAAACTGCTAACAATATTTTAACACTATTTTTAGCACTTGCAACTAAAAAGTGCTAAATTTTAAATTAGCACTTCTTTGAATATAATTTTATTCGATTATTATCGTGTTTTTAAATTATAAAATTTTGCTATTAATTATCTCAATCAACTTAATTGAACCATCTGGTAACTTAGTAATTGTTCCACTTTGATTAAGTATTAATAAGAAAATAACAAAAGCAAAAATGATTGAAGCGAAAATAAATAAAAGAACAGTTAAAGTTCTAACTCCAGAATGCTTATTTATCTTTTTTATATAATTTTCTCTTTGACTTCTATTCATGTTGCTCTCCTTCTCTTAGACGTTTTCTTAATTCTTTGACCTTTTCTTTTTCTTCTTTATCAATTCTATAACTATCGCATATTTTTGATATAGCTTTAATTTTAATTTCCTCAGAAATTTTTGAATTTTCTAAAAAATCATAAGTCTCTTTAGGAAAATTAATGTAGATAAAAGATAATAACCACGCTTCAACCATTTTTACGTAATAGTACTTTGAATCATTCATACATTCAAATATTTGATCAACATATTCTTTTTTATCTTTAAATTTAAAAAATGAAAGATATGCATATCTAATCATCATTTCATTATCAATACTTGAAAACTCATTATAAAAATTAAGACAATCTTCAAAATTTTTAATCTTTAAAAGCTGATAAGTAGAATCTGTTGTTGCCCAAGATTCAATTATATCTACGTTGTTTTTTAGAAAAAACATTTGTTCTGCAAGGTTTTTGAGTTGTTTTAAATTAATTGAAATATAAATAAATACTAATTCGTAGCAATTTCTATTTTTTAAAATAGGAAAATTTTCATTTTTAAATTCTTTAATTAGAGTATCTGTTTCTTTTGAATAAAGACCTAAAACTTCTAGTCTAGTATTACAAATATTTTGTTTCCGCTTCTTAATCTTGTCTTCTTTTTCTAACTCTTTAATTCTTTTATAAATAACTTCTTCAACACTCATACAAATATCATATTGCTTTTGTGTTTTCTTTTTAAGTTAATTTTTTTAAAATATCTATGGAGGAAAAAATTATGGCTGATCCAAAATTATTTAAATGTAAAAAATGTGGTAAAGTAATCGAACTTTTACCTGGTACACACGGTTGCCCAACTGTTTGCTGTGGTGAACCTATGGAAGAATTAAAAGCAAACATAACTGATGGTGCATTAGAAAAACACGTTCCTGCTGTTACTATTGAAGGAAATAAAGTTATTGTTCAAGTTGGTAGCGTTGCTCATCCAATGCTTGATGTTCACTTTATCCAATTCGTATATCTTGTTACAACAAAAAGAACGATTAGAGTAGACTTAAATCCTGGTGATGCTCCAGAAGCAAGATTTGTAATTTGCGATTGTGAAAAACCTTTAAAAGTTTTTGAATATTGTAATTTACACGGACTTTGGGTTAAAGAATTAGATTAAGAAAATATTATTTCTTTTAAAGACAAAGGAAGGGAAAATTCCCTTCCTTTTACGTTGAAATCAACGTCAACTTCTTCTTTTCAAGTGCTTTTTTTACCTCTAAAAATTAAATTGTATACAATTGATTTGTATAAGATCAAATTTTTATCTAGCAAAATTGACTATTTTTAACTCAGCAACTTTCTAAATCTTTTTTAATAGTGATTCCGTTTACTGAATCGTAACTACAATTGTATTTTCTTGATGGACTGATTTCTTGATCGATAATCATTTTAGCAATTGCGGTTTCAATATTGTGTTGAATAAATCTCTTTAATGGTCTAGCACCAAATTCAGGTGAATATGCACTTTCAAGTACATAATCTTTAACAGAATCGTCAAAATCAACAACGAAATATTGAGATAGTAATCGTTCTTTTAAGTCGTTTAACATCTTCTCAACAACTTTGTATTGAACTTCTTTACTAAGTGAATTGAATGTAACAATTTCATCAATTCTATTTAAGAATTCTGGTTTAAATGATGTGTGTAATAATCTTTCGACAAGTTCAGAATGACCATCAAGAATTTCTTGTGAACCTAAATTACTTGTCATAATAATGACAGTATTTTTAAAGTCACATAATCTTCCTTGAGCATCGGTTAACCTACCGTCATCCATGATTTGAAGTAATAGATTTAAAACATCAGGTGCAGCTTTTTCGATTTCATCAAATAAAACTATGGAATATGGATTGTGTCTTACAGGTTCAGTTAATTGACCACCTTCTTCATAGCCAATATATCCTGGAGCAGCTCCAATTAATCTTGAGACACTATATTTTTCCATATATTCAGACATATCAATTCTAATAATCTTTTGATCACTATCGAATAACGCTTCAGCAAGTGCTTTTGCAATTTCGGTTTTGCCAACACCAGTTGGACCTAAAAACAAGAAACTTCCAATTGGTCTATGAGGATCGTTAATACCTGCTCTTTGTCTAATAATTGCATCACTAATAAGTTTTATTGCTTTATCTTGGCCAATTACTCTCTTTTTTAGAACTTCATCAAGATGTAAAACTCTTTCTTTTTCACCTTTTGTAATTCTTTGAACAGGAATATTGGTCATTTTTGAAACAATACTTGCAATATTATCTTCAGTTATAACATCAGAAAGTATTTTTCTATCATTTGAACCTTTTTCTAATACGTTTAATCTATTTTTAAGATTTGGAATTTCTTTATATTGAATTTCACTTGCCGCTTTGTAATCGCCACTATTAAATGCATTTTGAAGCTTGAAATTAAGGTCATCAAGTTTTGATTTTAATTCTTTGATATCTTTAATTTCTTGTTTTTCTTTTTGCCGTTGTTTAGTTAATTCTTCAGCTTCTTTATTGAGTTTATCTAATTCTTCTTCAAGTTTTGATAATCTTAAAGCAGATTGTTCATCCTTTTCTTGCTTTAAAGCCATCTTTTCGATTTGGAGTTGTCTAATTTTACGTGAAACATCATCGAGTTCACTAGGCATAGATTCAATTTCAACTCTAGTTTCAGCACAAGCTTCATCAATTAAATCGATTGCTTTATCAGGCAAAAATCTATTTGTAATATATCTCACACTATAATTTACTGCCGCAACAAGTGCATTATCAGTAATATGAACGCCATGATGTGATTCAAAACGATCTTTTAATCCTCTTAAAATTGATAAAGTATCATCTTTTGATGGTTCAAGAACCATAACTGGTTGGAATCTTCTTTCAAGAGCTCTATCCTTTTCTATATATTGTTGATATTCCTTAAGAGTTGTAGCACCAATACAATCAATATCACCTCTAGCAAGCATTGGTTTTAACATATTTGAAGCATCAAGAGCTCCTTGAGTTCTACCAGCACCAACAATAAGGTGAATTTCATCAATAAAAAGGATAATTTTATGATTGCTATCTTTAATTTTGTTTAAAACTGCTTTAAGTCTTTCTTCGAATTCGCCTTGATATTTTGCTCCTGCAACAAGAGCTCCCATATCAAGTTCGAAGATTTCTTTATCCTTTAAAGTTGATGGAACATCGTTCTTAACAATTCTTTGAGCTAATCCTTCAAGAATTGCCGTTTTACCAACACCTGGTTCGCCAAGCAAAACAACATTGTTCTTTGTTTTACGAGCAAGTACGGTAATGATGTTTCTAATTTCCTCATCTCTACCGATAACAGGATCTAACTTGTTCTTTTTAACTTCTTCATTTATATTACGTCCAAACTTTTCAAGAATGTTTTCATCTTTGCTGTAATCTTCAGGTCCATTAAATGCCATAAACAAACCCTCCTCTCATTAGCACTCTTTTATTTTAAGTGCTAATTATATTATACAAACAAAATTAGCACTGTCAATATTTAAGTGCTAAATATTTATAAATTCATATTTTGTTTTGAAACATCGGCGAATTTTAAGCAAAATAAAATGTGCATTAACGTACATTTTATAAGGTTTTTGCAGCGTTTTTGATTAAATTTCCTTTTTTTTAAGATTTATATATTTAGTAAATTTTATTTCGTGACCATTATCAAGGATAGGTTCACCTTCTTCAAAACATTCAAAATTTTCGTTTTGATCAAGGTTATTAAAGAAAACTTCTGCACCTCCAATTTCATTAACTTTAGTCAAATACACCTCATCAACATAAGGCAAAGTTTGATTATAAATTGAAGCGCCACCAATTATAAAGACAGTTTCTTCTTTAGATTTTTCATTAATAATTTTTAAAAATTCATCAAATGAATGTACATTGATTACGCCTTCATAATTGTGAGTTGGATCAGCTGATAAAACAATATGAGTTCTATTTTTTAAAGGCTTAGAGTTAGGAAAAGATAATAATGTATTTTCGCCCATAGCGACAAAATGATTTAGAGTTTGTTCTCTAAAAAATTTCATATCTAAAGGAAGGGAAAACAATAATCCGTTCTTCTTCCCGATTCCAAATTCTTTATCACAATTTAAAATTGAAATTATCATATTAGATTGCAACAGGAATTTTCTTTCCTAATTTTTCAAATTCGTAATCTTCAAGTTCAAAATCATCAACTGTAAAGTCATAGAAATTTTTGACGTTTTTGTTCATGATTAATTTTGGGGCTTTGTGTTGAGGTTTTGCAATTACTTCTTTAACTAAATCAACATGTCTATCATAAATATGAGCATCTGCAATAACGTGTACTAATGTCCCAGCTTTTAATCCAGAAACTTGAGCAAACATCATTAAAAGAATTGAATATTGTAAGACGTTCCAGTTATTAGCAGTTAACATATCATTACTTCTTTGATTTAAAATTCCATTTAATGTATCTCCACTAACATTGAAGGTCATAGAATACGCACATGGATAAAGACCCATTTCATGTAAATCTTCAAAGTTATAGATATTTGTCATGATTCTTCTTGATTGTGGATTGTGCTTTAAATCGTATAAAACACGATCAACTTGGTCAAATTCGCCTTCCGGATAAATTGCTTTCTTAGCAAGTTGATAGCCATAAGCTTTTCCGATTGATCCGTTTTCATCTGCCCATGCATCCCAAATATGTGAATGTAAATCATGGATATTGTTGCTCTTCTTTTGCCAAATCCATAAAAGTTCATCGATACAATTTTTAAAAGCTGTTTTTCTTATTGTTAAAATTGGAAGTTCTTCTTGCAAGTTATATCTGTTAACGATACAAAACTTTTTAACGGTATGAGCTGGTGTTCCATCTTCCCAATGTGGTCTTACTTTAAGATTTGTATCCCAAAACCCATTTTCAAGTATATCTTTAATATTTTCTACAAAAATTTCATCTGCTCTAGACATTATAAAATCCCCCTAAATTTGCTTTCTTAAATTGTATCATTTATTAAGTTTTAAAAAACATTAATAATTCATTTTTCATATAAAAATTTGTGACTTTTTATCAAAATTAATTGTATTAATTTTTAAACATTAAATTTTCATATATAATAATAGTGTTCGAAAGGAAATATTTTGTTATGGCATGTTTTACTGTATCTCTTGCTGAAGGTTTAGTTGCTGGAGGAGTCGCTCTTGCGCTTCATGTTTTAAGCAAGAAAGAAATCGAAAAAAGAATTACTGCAGGAGAAAATAAAGAAGAAATTACAACCACTACTGGCAAATGGTCAAAAAGAGTTGCTTCACTTTCATATATTACACTTGGTGGAAGCGCACTTTTAGCATTTGAACATGTATGGCATGGTGAACTTACATTTACATTCCCATTTTTAACTGCTGTTCAAGATGGTATTGAAGCAACAAATATTATGCTTCATGAAATCGCTACAACTGGCGTATTAATGGCTGTTTTATGTACAGTATTTTGGGGTGTTATCACATTATTTAGCGTTTTAAGAGAAAGAAAAACTGCAAAGAAAGCTAAAGAGATTATAAATCAATAATATATGCACTTTGTTTTAGTTTTACTTGCTGCAATAATATCAACACTTGTTTGGTATAAGCACAAAAAGTCAAATGAAAAAGAGCCTTTAAAATTAATTGCTATTGTCTATATGTATAGTGGAGCATCACTCATGTGGTTAGGAGATTTAATTGTTGGTTTTGTTAAAGAAGGCTCAGCAATATTCTTCCCTGGAGAAGATGCAACTGTTGAAACGTGGTCTTTATTCTTTCATCAAAGTTTAAATGATTTATTTCTAGGATTTGCAACAATTGTTTTAGGGCTTCTAATCTGGTTAATCATTCTTTTAATTAGTGATCCTAAAGGAATATTTAAGAAAAAATCTGATAAATGATTTGTATTAAAAGGTCGAATTTAATCGACCTTTTTAGTTACTCTTTTTCAAGAAATGCGTGTTTAATTTCTTTATATTCTCCAAAGACTACAATAGTATCGTTTTCCATAAACTTTGTATCTTTAGATATATCAAGTACATCTCCATTTCGTTTTACCATCATGATGTTTAAACCATATTTATCTTTAATTTTTGATTCGATTAATGTTTTATCTTGCATAAATGAAGGGATGACATTTAAATAAATTTCAGCCATTGCATCTTTTCCAAAATTATCGATTAAAGTAATTTCATTTCTTTTATCTTTTAAGCTTTCAACAATTTCTTTTTGCTCTTTTTTAGTTAAAGTAAATAGGTCTTTAATATTTTGAAGAGGACCAAAAACAACGATTAAATCGCGTTTTTGAAGGATTGTATTTGCACTAACATCTAACACTTTATTTTTACGTTTAACAATTAATAAATTAATTCTATAGTTATTTTTTAAATCAGTTTCATAAAGTGGTTTATCAACAAGTTTTAAAGGCATTTCATTAATTAAAACTTCAACTATGGAATATGTACCATAATTATCAAGTTCAGTAATTATATTTTTAGTTGGCCTTCTTTGCATTGATTTAATCGCCATATTTTCAAGACCTTTAGATAAAGGTTTAGAAATAAAAGGAACTTTTAAAACAAACAAAAGAACAAGGAAAATTGCTAAAGAAATTAAAATTGGCACAATATAATCTTTCATTTCATTAATTGTGCTAATACTTGTAAAAATCGAAACAACTAAAGAAACAATGATGGCTGAAAAAATATGGCCAGTAATCATTGTTGCAATAGCTAATTTACGTCTTGATGGTGATGAAGGAATTATCTCTGATTCATGAGTGGTAAATCCGGCATTTGTAAATAAAGATATAACCTGGAACCTTGCTTTTTCATGTGTTAAACCAGTAAGTCTAAAAGCGATTGTAAACCCTTCAATGAAAACAATATAAAGAATAATAAATATTAAAATTAAAATTAAAATTACAGCTAGATTCATATTTATATAATACTTCTAAATTAAATATTTTTAAAGAAAAAGTCAGTTTTTAGAGGCTTATTTCTAATTTACGTAAATTGAATTTGTCTTTGCACCATTTCAAATTATGTAGGTGCATTTTATTTTGCAGTTATAATTTTAATGAGTTTCGCTTTGCTAAGAAAGGAGGAAAACATATGAACGATATAGATAGAGAGAAACTCGTATACATGATTAACACCAAAAGTAAAATCAAAGAAATTTGTTCTGAATTAGGAATTTGTCGACAAACAATTCGTAGAGAAATATTAAAAAATTCTGTAATCAGAGGAGCTTTCAACTGTTATGAAAAATGCCCATTATTAGTTAATTTTCCCTATTGCTGCAACACTTGCGAGGCTTATAAAAAATGTCATTATCCAAAAAGAAATTACCTATTTTCTAAAGCCTCAAAACTTTCTGGAGATAGATTTTCAAAAGCTCATTCAGGGACAAGATTAAGCGAGGAAGAGATCCAATTATTAGATAAATTATTGTGGGATGAAGTTAAAGAAAAGGGACACTCGATTCACATGTTTTTGGTAAATCATCCTGAGATTAAAATCTGTGAAAAAACAATTTATAACCTTATCGACAAAAACATATTCAGAATAAGAAATATTGATTTAAGATTGAAAGTTAAAAGAAAATACAAAAAGAAGTATTATCGTACTGATTCGAAAAAACCTGAACATTTGTTAAATAGAACTTATGAAGATTTTCTCGATTATATTGGCAAAAATCCAGATTTAATTCCTGTTGAAATTGACACAGTTCATGGCAAAAGAACAGATAAAAAATGCTTACTTACTTTAACTTTTAGAAAAATTCGTTTTCAAATGGTTTTTGTTCTTAAAGAGTGTACGTCAGCTCAAGTCCTTCATACCTTAAGATACATCCAATATACAATAGGCTATGAGGAATTTGATAAAATGTTCCCTATTATTCTTGCTGATAACGGGCCAGAATTTGATGATCTTTGGATGTTTGAATTTGATAGAGAAGACGGTGAACAAAAAAGAAGAGTTTTTTATGCAAGGCCATATAGATCAGGTGATAAGGGCTTGTGTGAAAACAACCACAGACTTGTACGTTATTTAACAGAAAAAGGTGTTAGTCTTGACTCTTTAGATTTTGAGGATTCCAAAATCCTTACTAACAATATAAACGGAATTCCAAAAAAGTCTATTAGCGACTTTACACCTTATGAATTAATTATACTAAAATTTAAAAAAGCAAGTATGGACAAGCTTGGTTTTAAAGAAATGAAACCTAACGATATTATCCTTAAAACAAGCGTGTTGACCAAGAAAAAAGCTAAATAATTTTATTATTTTAAAGCAAAGCGAAACGGTGCAATTTAAATTACAATCCATTTAATGGTTCTTTTTGGTTTACAAATTTTTTATCATTTTTGCCTTCGAATTTATGAAAAATTCAATATTTTGTATTATTGGCTGCACCAAAAAATCAAATTATTCTTTCAAAAGTTAATTTCTTTAATATTTCAAAGACTTGGTGCATTTTAAATTTCAATTAACCTTATTTCTAATTTATGAAGTTTTTTACTACCTCAGAAGCAATAATCAAACCCATTGCAGCAGGAACAAATGCTGTTGAACCTGGTACTCTATTTTTATTCTTTTCTTCTTCTAAAATTAAAGATTCATCAACTTTTAAAGGAGACTCTTTAGAATATACTACTTTTAATGAAGTAACATTTCTTTTTCTTAATTCACGTCTCATGACTTTAGCAAGTGGATCATAATCAGTTTTAAATAAATCTTTGACTTCTAATTTAGTTGGATCCATTTTATTTCCGGCTCCCATTGCTGAAATTATAGGAATGTTTAATTCTTTTGCTTTTAAAACAATATCAATTTTTGCTGTAACTGTATCAATTGCATCTACAACATAATCAAACTGGGAAAAATCAATTCCATTACTTGTTTCAGGAAGATAGAAACATTTATATTTTTTAACATTGACATTTGGATTAATTTCTTTAGCTCTTTCTTCGGCTACATCAACTTTATATTTTCCAATTGTTTTTCTTGTAGCAATTATTTGTCTATTTAGATTTGTTTCATTAACGACATCACTATCAATTAGAACAAAATTTCCTACGCCACATCTAACTAAAGCTTCAAGTACATAACCTCCAACTCCTCCAACGCCAAAAATAGCAACTGTTTTAGTTATAAGCTTGTCAAGGTTAGTTTCACCCAATATTAATCCTGTTCTGTTTAAGAATTTTTCCATAAAATAAATATAAAACTTTGAAGCAATATTGCAACATAAATTAAGAATTCAAAATATTAATGTCAATATTTGAAAGAATTATTATTGTTTTTCAAAAATTTGTCTTTCTAGCACACAGTATCGTTCGTTATGACAAATTTTTGAATTTCAGGCACTTTTCTATTTTCTTTTTTCTTACATATTTTATTATAAAAATATGAATATTAGAAGCGCACACGGACCATCTGAAGAAGAAATCGGCAAATATAGCACAATAGACACTAACGAATATATTTCTATTGCTGAATACCAATATATAGATGGAAAAAATGAATTAGCAGCTTATCGACATAACCACGATAACTACGAATTTATTATCCCTATTAAAACTATTCCTTTAGTCTATTTTGATAAAGGGGATTATATTGGTGAAGTTGGTTTTTGCTATCCAGTTAACCCATTTAATACACACGGAATTGAATCAGTAAGTAAAAATTCATGTTTTTTATCTATTGTTATTAAGCGTGAATATTTAGATAAAATTAAATCAAAATTTGGTTTCAATAATAAATTTTTCCATTCTAGATTTAACGTTGGTTCTTCTCTTTATGAATGCATTAGAACTTTTCAAAGACTTAATAAATCACCTATTTCAACTAATGATGAAATTTTAAATTATACATATTTGATTACTGCTTACTTAGTAAATTTTGGTATGGTCTCAGAGCAAAAAGAAAAAAGAATAGACAAAAAATATTTCCCAAAAATGAAAAAGATTGCTCTATATATGTATGATAATTTTAGAGATCCAAATTTAACTATTAAAGATTTAGCTGATATTTCTGGATATTCTGTTGCTTATTTTACTAAATCTTTTAAATTATTTATGAACGACACTCCTGTTGCTCACTTGAATCGCTTGAGATTATCTGAAGCAAAGAGCTTATTTTACGATAAGAGTTTATCGATTAAGCAAATTGCAAAAATGGTTGGATATAAAAACGAAACAACATTTACTGAAGCGTTTAAGCGAATTAACGGAGAACTTCCAAAAGATTTCCGTAAAAAATATTATTAAGCATCTCAATGAGCACATAACATATGAACGATAACTGTCTGGAGTAAAATTTAGGCAGTTTTTTAAATTAAAATAAACTCACTATTGATTTCTTCGCTCGCGCATGAATTTATATACAAAATTATAGTTATTAATGTCACTATAAATTACTTTATCATAAACAAAAGGTCATATAAGCAGGTATACAAATAATTCCATCTTCTCTAATAGATAGATTCTTTGGATGAATAATATAAGCTTTATCAATTCTATTTCTGAATTTCTCGATAAACTTTTTTATTGATTCTGCTTTATATGATTTAGAAGATTTGACTTCTAAAGGTATTAGCTTTTGAGAAGCTTTATTTCCTGTTGTTAATAAAAAATCTATTTCTATATCATTTCTATGTTTTTCTTCATTATATCTTGTATAAAAATATATTTTATAGCCGTTAACGCTTTTGATTACTGCCTTTCATTTTTCCACTTTAGTAATCTATCATATATTTTATTCAAATTCTTTTTACGCAATCACATTAAATTTGAAATATTAAAAAAACGCAAACAATATAATGATAAAATATTAAAAAACGCAATTAACAATAAATAATAAGGTGTCACAAATTCAAAAATATTTTTAGTTGTGACACCTTTTATGCATTTTTAATATTTTCTAATAAAATACTAGACCAAGATGCTTTTATTTTTTCTTTATATATAAAATAGGATAGAGAAAAATTTCTAAAGCGATTAAAAATAATAGAAATGCCCCATTATAAAGATCATAAGAAAATCCACCTAAAAATGATCCAAGTGGCAAATCAAAATTAAAAGTAACTATTAAAGAATAAACTCCTATTATTAAGAAGATAATTCCAAAAACTAACGATAAAATGAAACTTTTTTTATTCATCTCATCATCTTTTGTGATTGTTAATCCTGGCAAAAACTGCGCTCCTAATTTATAAGCTCTAAAATTTAAATAGAAAATAATTGCTATAAAAATTAAGTGCATCACAAGATAAATTGATTCAAGTAAAAATAAACCAAAATTATTTTCCCAGTCATCTTGATATAAGACTTTGATTAATGAATATCCAGCAATTAAAAATAATAAAACTAAAACAATTGCAACAAATAAAAATAATTTTTGAGATTTTGTTTTCATGCCTTAATTTTATCATAACTTTGTGTGTTTTTACCCATTATAAAAGCAGAAGTTTTATCTTCTGCTTTTATGTTTATAGTTACAATTAATTAAATTGCACTATCTTCTTTTTCTTTAACCTTTTCGGCGTGCTTTAAGATAAGTCCAAACGCTACAAGAGTTGAAAGAGAAAACGCATATGCAGGAATTGCTGTTGCTTGATAAGCTATAGAATTTGCTTTTGTTTTTCCTTCAAAAATTGTTTTAACTTCATCCCAATATATTGCCGCTTTATAGTAAGTGCTATTTTCATCTTCTAAAGCGTTCTTATCAGCTTTTAAAAGTTGATTTAATTTATTTGTAGCAGCAAGTTGAGTTGAATTCGAAGCTTGATATTTAGCTTTTTCGAATCTAGAGATAGTGAAAAGTGTTAAAGAAGCAATACCTAAACCGCCTAATATTCCTACATAGGCTAATAATCTAATACTCTTCTTATCTAATTTTTTCATAATCTCACCTATTTAATTTCTGGAGCGTTTGTTTGATCAACTAAAATATTACGTTCACTCTCAAGGTCGAAGAAATGCATTGCTTTTCCTTCAAAGGTAACGTTAATTACATTACCCATGACCATGTTTGCTCTTTCAGCATCAGTTAAATTAATTGTAGGAATTCTAACAACTAATTTTGTACCATCATCTGTTACAACGTGTAAGTGATATTCACTACCCATCATTTCATTAACTTCAATTGTTACTGGGAAAGAATTTGCTCCACCGTTTCTTGCAAATGTGATGTGTTCTGGTCTAACACCAAGGTTGATTTCTCTACTTTCAATACCTTTTTGAGCAAGCATTTCACCTTTTTCACCTGTAACTTCTAATTTATGACCAAATGGTTCAACAAAATATTTTTTGCCTTCTTTAATCAACTTAGTTTTTACGGTGTTCATCATTGGTGCACCAATAAATTGAGCAACAAAGAGGTTTGCTGGCATATCGAATAATTCAGTTGGTGTACCAACTTGCATGATATAGCCATCTTTCATACAAACGATTCTGTCGCCTAAAGTCATAGCTTCCGTTTGGTCGTGAGTAACATAAATGAATGTTGTATTAATTCTCTTTCTTAAAAGAATAATTTCAGCTCTCATTTGGTTACGAAGTTTTGCGTCTAAGTTACTTAAAGGTTCATCCATTAAGAAGACTTTACAATCTTTGACCATTGCTCTACCAATAGCGACTCTTTGACGTTGACCACCTGATAAAGCCTTAGGTTTACGTGTTAAATATTGTGTAATACCTAAAACTTTTGCAGCTGATGTAACTTTTTCATAGATTTCATCATTTGTATAGCCTTTAACTGATCTACCATTTTGAAGTTCATCTTCAATTTGAGCAATCTTTCTAGCATTTTTAGCTTCGTTTTCTTTAAGTTTTGCTAATTTTGCTTCAGCTTCTGCTTTCTCTTCTTCAGTTAATTCATAATGTCTAATCTTTTTATCAAGACGAAGTGGGAAAGCCATGTTTTCATAGACAGTTAAATGTGGGTAAAGTGCATAGTTTTGGAAAACCATTGAAATGTGACGATCTTTTGGTTGTAAATCATTAACGACTTCACCATCAATTTCAACTGTTCCTTCACTAATATCTTCAAGTCCAGCGACCATTCTAAGTGTGGTAGATTTACCACAACCGGAAGGTCCAACGAAAACAATAAATTCTTTATCTGCAATGTCTAAATTAAAATCATGAACAGCAACAACGTTGCCAGAATAGATTTTCTTTACATTGGTAATTTTTACTCTTGCCATAATTCATTCCTCATCCTTTAACAGCTCCACCAGTAACGCCTTCAACATAGTATTTTTGTAAGAACAAGAATAAGACCATAACTGGGATAGCTACGATAACACCACCTGCACAGAAGTGTGCAAAGTGTGCACCGATATTAGCAGCACTAAGCCAAGAATTAAGACCTGCTGCAACGTTCATACCTGCTTGGCTACCTAAAGAAACCGTATACGCGAAGACGAAATCTCCCCAAGGTCCCATGAAGGAAGTTAAAACAGTATAAATTAAAATTGGTTTACAAAGTGGCAAGATAACTTTAATAAAGATTTGTGCTCTTGTCGCTCCATCAACTAAAGCTGCTTCATCAAGTGATTTAGGAAGAGTATCTAAGAAACCCTTAGAGACATAATATCCCATACCACTAGATGCGCAATAAACAAGGATTAAACCTGGAACTGCATTATCTCCAGTTAATCCAAATGTTTTTAAGATTTGATATAAAACAATCATTGTTAAGAATCCTGGGAACATACCAAGAATCAACATGATGTTCATTAATGGCTTACGTAATTTAAATCTAAATCTAGATAAAACGTAGCTCATCATAAATTGCATAGCTGTTTGAATGACACAAACAAATAAAGCAATAATGAATGTGTTGAAATACCATTGTAAGAAGTTAGCTTCAGCAGAGAAAAGATAAATATAATTATCAAAACCCCACTTCTCTGGGAAGATATAACCTGTAACACCTGGGTTTCCAACATCAAATGATTTGAGTAATAAGAATATGAATGGAAGAATCCAAACAATCGAGATTATAGCAAGTGTGATGTAAGAGGCAATATTTGCAATCTTACGTCTTTGCGACATTGAAGCCTTTTTCTTTTCCATATTATTGGAACTCCTCCTCGTTACGTGTACTTGGAATGATGTTATAAACAACAAGAGATAAAACAGCTACGACTACGAAAACCATAATACCAATAACTGCTGCTAACTTGTAGTTACTATCATTGACAGCAAGTGAGAATAACCATGTAATAAGCAAGTCTGTTTTACCTGCGTTTCCATAATATTCTTGAACGTTAGGTCCGCCTCCTGTAAGAAGATAAATAACATTGAAGTTATTCATGTTTCCTGTAAAGCTCGTTAAGAGGTAAGGACCAGTAATAAATAACATGTAAGGTAATGTAATTTTTGTATATTGTTGCCATGGATTTGCACCATCAATATTTGCTGATTCATAAAGATCTGCAGGGATATTCATTAAGATACCAGTAACAACAAGCATTAAATAAGGAACACCAATCCAAAGATTAATGATAATAACAGTAATTCTTGCTAAAACTGCATTTCCCCAGAAATCAATTGAAGTTCCTAATAATCCATTAATAATACCATCGGTCTTAAACATGTTAGAGACGAAAAGTAATGAAATAAATTGAGGAATAGCAATTGAGAAAACAAGGACTGTTCTCCATAATTTCTTTAACTTAATTCCTTTTTTATTAATGAGCATAGCAATTAACATACCAATAAAGTAGTTAGAGAATGTTGCAAAGAATGCCCAAATAAGTGTCCAAAGAAGGATTTGACCAAAAGTCATAGAGAACGATGCGCCTTCTGAGTTCTCCCAAGTAAAGAGTTGTCCCCAGTTATCAAATCCTACCCAACCAAATAAATTTAAAGGTGGAGTATGATTTGCATCATAGTTAGTAAATGCAACAAGAATCATGAAGAAGATTGGTAAAACTGTAAAGATTAAGATACCTAAAGTTGGAATCGCTAAAAGTGTCTTATGGAATTCTTTATCAACCATCGCTCTTAAATCATCTTGAGCTGTAGCAAGACGCTTATTATCTTTGATAATTTCTTCACTAATTCTATTTTGTTTAATGTTTAAATTCCAAGTGTAGATAAATGCAACTATGAAGAATATGGTTAATACACCATAAAGTAAGATGTTAAAGGAGTTTTCACCATAAACGATAGTTCCACTTTCAGCATCTACTGCTGATTCAACTTCACCTAAAATATAAAGTCTAGATAAATAGTGACCACCAAAGAAAACCATGTAGAGGATAAATATAACTTCAAATAAAGCAAAGATTATTCCTCTAAAGATTTGTCCACGTGCAATACTACCAAATCCCATAACTAGATATGAGACTTTAGTTTTCCAATCACCATGAATAAATGTCATGATGATCATCTTAAACCAATTATAAATGCCTAAGCCAAATCCTTTTATGCCCTTCCAGATTTTAATTCCTAAATTTTTAAAAGCACCTGGAATTGCAAAGAAGAATAATTTTAACTTATATAAGAACTTTTGTTGGCGGCTTAAGCTCAATAATTCTAAATCTGAATATTTTGTCATCTTGCTACCTCCTAATCTTCTGATAATAAGTCAGGCAAACCGTTTTTATAATTAGTTAAAGCGGCTTGGAGTTGAGCATCAGTTGAATTTAATTCAATCGCTTTAGCAGTTGTTGCTAAGTGCAAGTACCAAGTACCTGGACATTGGGATTGAATTGTTGCGTATTCATGTTGTTTTGCAAGAGCTGCAAGACCTGGATGATTTACAACAGCTTCTTCTTTTGCTGAATTAACGTTTGTTGGACCCCATGAAACTGCATGGAATCTTTCAGTTTGACAGGTTTCACTTGTTAAATATAAAGCAAGTTTTCTACAAACTGAGGCTTTTTTTGAATCAACTTGAGGTTTTACACCTAATAATTTAAATCCATCGTAACTGCCAAGGTGGATATTTTCTCCATCAACAGTATATGAGGGAAGTTCTGCACAACCTAAATTATCGCCAAGTCTATTTTTAGCAACTTCATAGTTCCAAATACCTGAAACAAGAGCAGCTGATTTTTCACCTAAACGTGAAGCGATAGCGTCGGTTGAAACAATTGATTTATCAGCAACTTCTCTTAAACCTTTTGCAGCTTTAAGGCCATTTGCTGAATTGAAGTCATCATGAAAAGCAGTAAATGAGCCAGAAACTTCGTCAATATCCCAAGATGTTTTGCATCCTGCTCCTAAGAAATAACTTGCACTATAGAAGCCATCTCCTCTAGCAGGGAAATTGAACGTTTTACCAGCTGCTTTACATTTTTGCATGATTTTTGTGACGCTTTTGGCATCTTCTTCGCTAATTACTCTCTTATCATAATATAAGAAGTAACCATTATCGTTTGTAAGTGGGAATGCATAAACTGATGAACCAAGTGTTGCTGCTTGAATGCTATCTTCGCTATTTCTTTCAGTAACAACATTTAAATATGTTGAATTTAATTTACCAACAGCACCAGCAACTTTTAATCTAGCAAGTTGGTCTTGAGCAAATGCGAAAATATCAGCACCAAGTGTAACATCTTGAAGCATTGAACTTGCTGCATTTCCTTCTGATTGAGGTTCAATTGTTAAATTAATTTTATATTTTGAACCATTATCAGTTACAAATTGTTGAACTTGAGTTCTTGTTAAATCAACAATTGCATCATCTACCCAAATCTTAATGTCATAAGTTCCTGAATCTTCAATGCCATCATCAATGACATCTCCTCCACCTGAAGAGGAATCAAGACCTGCAACAATATAAGTATAGGTAAAATCACAACTTGATAATAAGAAAGCAGGTAAAGCTAAAAATAATAATTTAAATTTATTCTTCATACTTCCTCCTTTCCTATTTTGATACCCAGATTCCATAAAGATTTAAAACATTTCCTTGTTTATAATCTTTTTCAAAATCCCAAATATGAGATTCATCAATTGATGAACTGAATTCTGAATATCCAATAAAATGTGGATATAATGGATCTGGTGCCATAGAATCAGTAATTTCTGCTTCTTTTGGTAAAGATCCTAAAGGTTTTAACATATACCATCTCATTGAATGTAGAGGTGTATCACTATTTGAATTATTGAGATAGAAATTGACAGTTAAATTAAATTCTGTTGTGTCGATATCGCCATCATCAGGATTTTCATCTCCGCCACTTCCTCCTCCAGCAAATGGATCACCAGGATATTCATGAGTTGGAGTAATAACTTCACTCATATTACATGAGAAAAGTAATGGTAAAGTTATTAAGCTAAGTAAAAATAATTTCTTTTTCATAATTTTACCTCCTATTTCCCATGTCTATCGTAGACACCAACTGAGTTAGTTCTACCAAAAGTTACTTTATTATCTGTAACATCCATATTTCCATATGTGAAAACATGATCCCAAACGTTTTTCATAGCGTTTTCATCACATTGAATGTAATCGCCTTCTCCAATTGCTCCACTACAAGTATAGATGAAGCCTTCATTGACTTGGAAAGCAACACAATTTGAGAAATCACCTTCTTGTGACCAATATCTATTCATGACGCTATTTCCAGCTGAGGTACTTGACATGAAAGCACTGTAACCATCGTTTGTTCCTCTCTTTTTGAGGAATTTTGTGTGACTCTTTACAATAGTCTTCCAAGCTTCATTATATGAATAGTCAGAATCTTTAATTGTTGTATTGTCTACTTTAATTTCAACTTTATTACCCCATTTAAATGAATTAACACTTAAAGGTGCATTATATGAGTTATGAGAAATGTGATGGCCATAAAGTGTTGTCCAAGAATCAGCTGTAATTGAATAATCTTTATTTGCTAAATCTTCATCAGTTAATTCTTTTGTTCTTAAAAGTTCTTCGCCACCAAGCATGAGTGATGCGCTGTTACTTGCAAATAACATTGCGTGAGCTTGAAGTGATGCGTGAAGTAAATCTTCAGCACTTGCACTTGCTCCACTCTTTAATGTTTGATAGAGTTGATCTCTTAATGTCCAGTTATCGTGACAAGATACATAGTTAATTGTTTGTTCAGGGTAATAACCAGATTTAGCACCATCAGTGTTTACTCCAGCATTTGTTCCCCATAAACCATCAACAATATTATCTAATGTGCCAGAATCACAATACCAGTTACCATCTCCACCTTGTTTCCAGTTGCCTTGTTGAATCCGCCCTGCATCTGGATAGTTTTTACCATCATATGAAGTACCATTTCCACCTCTAACAGCATTTCTAAAGGCATCATTAAATCCACCTAAATAAATACCATCAGTCTTGAAATTGTTACATTCGTTATAAACTTGCCATGTAGATGTACCATAGTTATGAGGATCAGCGGCTCCAGTATTAACACTCCACCATTCTGAACTTCCTTCACCATGATATCCTCCACTTGTCCATCCTTCTCCATAAATATAGATATCAGGATCGATCTTGTAGAGTTCTTTTTTGGCTTCTATCATTGTTTGGAAATCGATTAAACCCATAAGGTCAAATCTAAATCCTTTAATCTTGTATTCGCTTGCCCACATCTTCAAACTATCAATAATGAATTTTCTCATCATTGGTCGTTCTGTTGCGACTTCATTATTACATCCTGAACCATCAAAAAGTTCACCATTTGTGTCATATCTGAAGTAATATCTTGGCATGAGTTTATGAAAATTAGAACCTGTCGCACTACTAACGTGATTATAAACAACGTCCATAATTACACGAGTATGTGCTTCTGTTTTACTCATTTGTAAAACTAAATTCTTAAATTCTTTTACTCTAGCTAAACCATCATGAGCATTTGAAGAATAACCACCTTCAACAACATTATAATTCAGTGGATTATATCCCCAATTGTATTTTAAGACATCAGTTGATTCATCATTATCATGATCAAATACAGGATTAAGTTGAATTGCGTTAACTCCAAGTTCATTTAAGTGATCATAACCTGTTGATACATCAGTTCCTTGAACTTTTGTTCCGCTTTCAACAAAAGCATTATATGTTCCATTTTTATTTTGTTTATTAGAAATCCAAGAAGAATCTCCAGTAAAATCTTGAACATGTACTTCATAAATTGATAAATCTTGAGGGGTTGCTAAATCTAAGCCTTCAACGCCATCCCACTTGACAGGTAATTCATCCCGTCCTTCAGGATTTGATTCAGCTTTATCATAGATATAGCCTCTTACACCACATGCACCAGCACTTGTAGCATAAGGATCCATAACTACGTTAGTACCAATACTATTATCAACTTGATAGTTGTAATATTTGCCTTTAATTTTAGCAACGTCTTCTCCAGTAAATGTCAATTCCCGAACACCGCCTGAAGTGTATTTCATATGATAACCAGCGTATTTATTGTAAGCTGCTTTTTCTTTTTCACTTAGTGATTCAGGTGCATATTCTATGGAAGTATCTTTATCATAAAGCATTAAAGTCATATTTGCTGAAACAGGTGACCAGACTCTAAAAGTAATCTTGTCACTTTCAACAGTACAACCTAAATCTTTTGAAGTTTTTTCATAATATTCATGGAATTTTGAAGTATTATAAAGTTTTTCAAAACCGACTGTTGCAGTTTTATCTAATCCCTTCATGTCTGGATCTGTATCTGTTGATGGGTCGTGGCTCACTAAAGAATAAACCACATTAATATGAGCTTCATAAGATAAATTAATTGTGAAATTACCGTTATTTACACCTTCTTTTACTAGATACCATCTTTGGATATCAGCACGTTTTTTAGGTTTGACTTTATAATAAGTCTCATCGAACGCATAAAGTTTCCATCTTACACTAGGAGTTGAATCTGTGAGAGTACATTCAATCGTTTTCCAATCTGTAAATTTAGCTAACTTAACACCATGGACTCTAGTCTTTGCTTCACTATCAAGGATTGCAATACCTCCACCTGCTGCTGGCATAGACCAGACTTCGCAAGTTGTTGAACCTGCAACTGGTGGAAAATCTCTATAGACGAGTTGCGTATTTTCTGATTGACCACCCCAGTTAGGTTGGGTTTCGCTGATTTTCTTGAATTTAATGATAAAGTAAAGACTATTTTTACCAGCAAATTCAGTAAATCTAGCATCCTTAAAGTCGACAGTGATTGTCATCATGGTATTGTCTGCATTTACTTGCATGATGTCGGATGCATTATCAAAATTATATTCGATACCATCAATACCTGTGACCCAAAGATAGAATGCTCTACCATCACATCCACCTGCTTCGTTGTAATAATGGAGAATAACTTTGTCTACTTTAACTTCTTCATCTTCCTCTTCATCATCTTCAGCATAATGAATATCAGGGCGGGCTAAAGTTGCGTGACCGTCATCCTCTTCGTTATAAACTGCTGTATCTACTCCAGGTAGATCGTTTTCAGCAGAATTTAAACTACATGAGAAAAGGGACGCGCTTAACCCTAAGATAGATAAAGCAAGTGGCAAAGTCGAAAAATTAAATTTTGACTTCTTCATAGTTATTCCTCTTTCCTGTCTTTAACAATTTAATTTTAACACCATTATTTATTAATACATTAATATAATTAATGTTGTGTCTTGTTAAGAATTTCATTTTTATATTGAATTTTCCTTTAAAAACCTTGCAAAACCTAAATATTTTTAAGCTTCTGGCTCTGCTGGGATTCCAATATAAACTTGATCATTTTCATAAGCAAGTTTGATACAGAAATAACTTGCCTTGAAATCTTTAAGTACGGTATATGAATCTGTTCCCTTACTTAAGTAAGATGTCCATTTAATATTTGCTGGTTCTCCACCAAATGAATATGGATCTAAATTCACTACCCATTGAGCTTTACTTTCAAAATCATAAAGTCCAAATGTTTCATCCTTTTTGAAATCTACATTAGTGATTGTATATTCCTTGAAAGTTATACCACTATAAACTGGATCACCAGTATGGGCTGCTTGATAATATTTTCCACTACCAAACTTAATTCCATAACCTTCTGAAGGTTCTTCATCAGTTGCTCCACCTTCTCCACCAGCAAACACTGCATATAAAATTTTCTTATCGACTGAAGGAACATTTGTATAACCAATTGGAGCACCTGTTCCATCATATGCTTGCCAGTATTGGAAGGTTGAACCACTAATTGTTGAAGTAATATCTTCTGCTCCTGGTAAAGCTGAACCAACTGCAGCTTTATATTCAACAGCATTCTCAAGGAATATTGCTTCAACTGATTGACCCTTATTTCCTTTATATAAACCATATTGACCTAAAACTAAGTATGTAGTGACTTCTCCTGTTACTGGATCAGGAACTACTGGATCATCTGGTTTACCTGGGTCATCTGGATTGACTGGATCATCTGGATCAACAGGAGTGACTGGATCATCTCCTCCTGAATCATCACCACCACCCTTATTTGGTTTACCTTTTCCGTTATATAAAACACAACTACTTAAAGTTAATAAGAGTAAAGGCATCAAAACTGTTAAAATACGATTCTTTTTCATATCTTTACCTCCTTATGCCTTAAATACCGTGATGCCCCACTTGGTTGCACCGATATCTCCACCTTTTGCTTCTGGAGCACCACCCATCGCTTTAACAAATGTAGCTCCATCACCAATAATGTCATTAGGATTCATCAAATATGTATTTGTTCCTGTTCCAATATTAATATAAATTGCAAGCTTTGTAGGCCCACTAACCTTGATAACCATCACGTTTTGACTACTTGATGAATGGAATTCAATCTTGGAGTTTTTACCATACATTGATTTAATTTCGATCAAATTCTTGTACCAGTTATACATTGAATTTGGATCTGCCATTTGAGTTTCTACATCTTTCAAAGTCTTATTATAACTATCAAGTTCAAATGTATATGGACCAGCTTTATAGTTAGCACGTTTAGTTGTATCTTTCCACAAGAATGGTTGACGATACCAAATATCTTCTGAGTTTTTGCTACCATAAAGAGCAACGTGAGTATCAGTATTTGATGACATACCAAGTTCATCACCATAATAAATCCAGCTAATGCCTTGACTTAAAAGTGTGACTGCTGCATGGATTTTTGCTTTATTAACTTGTTCACCTTCTCCTGTTACTTTTTCTAAAGCAACTGTGCTATCAATTGTGCCAGTTCCATTAACTTGGTTAATAGCTCTCATGACGTCGTGATTTGAAGTAAATGCACCATCAATAAAGTCTTTTCTTGAGCCACCAGGAATTGAATATGGATTTTTACCATCGTCAACTAAAACTGATGAACTTGATGCAAATGGAACATAGGTTTCATTAGCTTGTTTACTTGAATAATTACTTGCTCCACCAGCATTAGCATAAAGATATGCAGGTACGTGATAGTAATTTGAGAAATTAAATTGTGAATCAAGAGCTTGATAATATGTAGCAGTTCTTGTTCCCCAACCATCGAAGTTTTCACCAACTAAGAAACAATTTGGATAATCAGCTTTAACGCCATTAGCAAATTCTTTCCACCACATAATGTTTTTAGTGAGGTTAGATGAATAATCGTATGCTTTTGTTACATATTTTCCTTTTTCATCATCATAACTTTCTTTACTACCAGTATCATTAACAATAATGTCTCCATCTTGATAACATTCATCTCTCATGAAGATATGTTTAACAGCATCAAGTCTAAAGCCATCAAGGCCAAACCCCATCCAATATTTAGCCATATCAACGACTAATTTACGTGTTGAAGCATTGAGATAATTGATTTCTGGCATACCACTACCAAATTTACCATAGTAATAATATCTAGATTCGCCATCTCTATACCATGATGGGTTGTCGCTTTCAGCATCTTCTTTAACGGTTGTTTCTACATATTTTCCTGAAGTATGATCAAATTTTTGAATCTTATCAGTTTCGAATTTCCATGTATAAACATCTCTATAATTAATACCAGTTGATGGGTCTTTTTCGTTCCGTTGTGATTTAGTAAACCAAACATTTCCTTTTGAAGTGTGATTTAAAACTAAATCCATTAAAACTTTCATTCCCTTCTTATGGGCTTTATAAAGTAATTCTCTATAATCTTCGGTTGTACCAAATTTCTTATCTACTTGATAATAGTCAGAAATATCATAACCATGGTATGAATCACTCTTTTGAATTGGTGTGAGCCACAATACATCAACACCTAAATCATCAAGATAATCAAGTGAATCGATGATGCCTCTAATATCGCCCATTCCATCTCCATTACTATCTCTAAAAGATGCAACAAAGATTTGATAGCCTGTTCCAAGAGATTTGAAAGCATCCGCAGTTGATGAGACACCTAAATTATTTGAATAAGCTACGTTCATATCTGAACGATAGTCTCCAGTTGTATCTGTTTCAACTGGATTGATTTTTACATCTGGTGCTCCACTTCCTGCATAATAAGAATAATCATATAAAGAACCTGAAGTAGCAAAAATGTGAATTGCCTTTCCACCTTCTACTGCTCTCCAATTCTTTTCTTCTCCAAAATCATCTAAATAAGTTTCTCTACCGCCATCACTAGTCCAGTTTGTAGCTCCACCCATTGAATCTTGCTTTGGAATTAAAAAACCAATTTCTTCTGCACCTTCAAAAGTTGTAGGTTTTCCAGTTTTTCCTCCAACAAGTCCTGCTTTATAAAGATCGACATCAATCATGACTCCATAATCATCTAAATATGTGCCAGTTTTATCAGCTACGCCTAAATCTTCATAAGTCATGAAGGAAGTTGACATTGGAGCAAGAGTAAGTTTTTCACTTACTTTTGGATTTCCACTGAATGCCCAAAGAGAACCTTCAAGGTCTTGTGGTGCATGTTGCCATATCCATAAACAATAATTTTCATAATTGCCTTTTGAGCCTCTATTATAATGGAAATATAGATGGCCTGGTTTAGAAATAGAGTTTAACCATTTATCATATTCATCAGGATCTTCAATGGTATCTGTTGGTGTTGGGTCTCCTCCTGGAGTTTCTCCGCCTCCATTTCCGCCGCCATTATTACCACCGTTTTCAGCTCCACAAGAGGCTAGAAGCACAGGTAATAATAACCATAACGCCTTAAATTTCTTCATAATTTTCACCTCGCTTTTATATAAAACTCTGCAAAATATGAGTATTTTTCTAAATTAAGAACCCCAATAATATTTATTTTTGTCATCGATTTTTGCATCGTTAACATAAATTATTGTTGTATCTTTTGTATATTTACCTTCACCACTATCAGCGGTTAAAGATATATCAATTGTTTGATTCCGTTTTTCTTCTAGATTATCTGGATTAAATCTATCAAGGACAAATCCAGTATAAGAATAATCAACATATAGTGTTGCTTTATTATCTTCAAAAGTAATTTGAGAAGTATATGAATCAGATAAACTTGTTGAGCCAAAACACCATAATTTTGTTACATCATTTACCCACCAAGTAACGTCTTTATTAGAGATAACAATCTTTCTTTTACAACTCCACTCGTTTCCATTAAGTTCAAATTTATATACGCCACTTTCACTAGTTAAAGAGTACGCTTCTCCTTCAACTCCAGCCTTAGCATAAGTTTGAGTTCCAACAAAAAATTGATTTTGAGTTAAAATTTGATCTTCTAAAGGAGTATTTATCAAGTAATTATGAGCATCGTTATAAAAATATAAAACGTTTGAGCGTGTATATTTTGCATAAATCTCTAAATCACCACTAATAACTGATGTATCTTCTAATTTGTTTACACTAGCAAAATCAGAACTTGTATACCAGGATGAAAACTCAAAACCATTAATTGAAGATTCTTTAATAAATGAAACATCTTTTAAAGCTGTTCCTTCAGTTACATAAATTGTTTTTTCACTTAATGTTTCAAAATCATTTTCATCACTTGGATTTGGTAAGTAATAAGTAATTTTATGATAAACATCTCCAGTAATAGAAACGTCGATAATATTCGCACTTTTACCATATAAAGCAAATGCGCTTGCAAAAGAAGAGCCAAGTGTGGCAACAGTTAAAATTGTTAATAAGATTTTTTTACCTGCCTTCATATTCTTCCTCATAAATTTGTAAGAGAACTGATGAAGCATCTCCTTTTTTATTTTTACTAAAATAGGTTTTGCATTCATAATTTTGTTTCTCTATTTTACAAGAGCTAACTTCGCTTATTACGTTTTCTTCTTCGTTTATATATTTGGCTTTGTTTTGATTGATGGCAGATTCTTCAACGTAAGTTATTTTTTTATCTTCTACTTTTCCATATTTATATATATAAATACCTAAGAGAAGAAAGAACATTGCTACGAAGAATCCAATCCAGAAATAGAATGTTCCAGTAAAAGCGAATATATAACCGATTTTAGGAACACTCCATATGACTTTTCCTCTAACGAGTGAAGATTCAAATGGTGTATCTATATTTATATTTGCATCACCTTTTGTTACTAGAAATTGTTTTTCAGTTCCGCTTTCATCAAGTTTAGTATATTTATCAATGACTCTATGAACGACTAACATGTCATCATAATAATAAGCCACAACATCATATACTTTGATATCTTCATACTTTATTTCTTGAAACGTAATCAAATCAAATTTTTGATATTGTTTCATCGAGTCATCAAGATAAGTGTTAGTTTCGTTTTTTCTAGACATCGAGTCAGTAACAACTACTGCTGAATGTAATGAGAAGAAAGGAAATTTATAACCTGTAAATCTATCTATTCCATTACTTAGTGCTACAACAATTAAGCTTCCAACGATTACGTAAAATATTATATTTCCGATGGTTCTCAGCTTTTTTCTTATCTTTGATGTGTGTTTCATAATATGAACTCCTCCCCAGTTTCCTAGGGAGGAGATGTTTAATTATTTATGATCTTGCAGTAAAGACAGCTTGTTCACCATCTACCCAAGATACATCGTAGACTTTTTCAGCTTCTAATTGTGCGTTATCTCCAGCACTATATTCATCGCCTTTTTTAACTTTAGCTTCTGAGAAATCACTACCTTTTAGTCCGTTATATGCCCAAGTCCACTTTGAGTCGCCTCTAACTTCTGCTTTAACATCAACTGCCATAGCAAATTCATCATCAGCATTCCATGCTGTATGATCACCAACTACTGCTGGGACAACATATTCGCTATCAAGTGCTTTCCATGTGACACTTAAATTGAATAAACCGTCAGCTTCATTGAATGCTAAATAATCTGCAGCTGTGCAATTAACAAGTTTAACCCAAACAACTAGTGATTGGACTCCTGCTGCTTCAACTGAAATACTTGCATTACCTGCACAAGTTGTTTCAGCGTTTTCAATTGTTACATTATCAATAATTGCTCCACCAAATGCAGCTTTTCCAAGTTTTCCTTCTTCATAATTTTCCATTGCAGCATAAACTTGAACTTTATTATAAAGAGCAGGTTTAACATTTGTTAATGAAACACTAACATTGCCCATCAAATAAGATTGAGCTGGTAAATCGTTAGCAAATTGGCCACCAAGTGTAAAAGCATATTTTAATTGAGTTGTTTCAGGAGATAATTTTCTCTTCCCTTCCTCTGCTTCATGACCTTCTCCATCAAAATATTGAGGAGCAACTTTTCCTTCAACTGCGTTAGTAATTTTATAAGTGACTTCGCTTGTACTTCCTGTATAAGCATCACCAGAAATATCAATTTCAACATTGTTAGCGACAGCTGCATAAATTGCAAAAGCTGCACCAACACTAGCAACTACACCAAATGCAGCAACAGAAATACCAATAATCTTTGTTTTTGTCATAATCGTACCTCCTATGCTCCAAATGATTGACTAATTGTCAATTTTGCACCAACAACCTTGCCTTGAAGATCAGTGCCATCGTAATTAACTTTTATTGCATAATATGCTGTTGTTTCATGTGCATTTTCAGCAGCTGCAACAGCAAATTTTGTTGTTCCTGTAAGTTTTGTTGATGATAAAGCAGGTTCTGCAACAACGCCTTCAGTTAAAGTAGCAACTGTTTCATCGGTTGCTAATGATGCGGTTTTATAAACATCAACTGTTAAACCATCTAGAGAAAAATTACCTGTTTTTTCTTCAAGAGTGAAAGTTAATGTAACGTTTCCACTAACTGATTTTGTTGATTTAGGAGAAACTGTTAAATAACGATAAACAGGGGTATTTATTCCTAAATGTTCGATTGCAGGAACTACTTTTGAATCTTGTTCACTATCCCAATAAAGATAGATTGCTTGGTCAAATGCGCCTGAAGTACCTTCTGCTTGTGCTTGAACTCTTGTCAAAGCAAAAACAGAGCCTACAGTTCCTGCAACACATGCGACCATAGCACTAATTAAAATTGCTTTCTTGCCCATGACTATTTCCTTTCAAATATTAAAAAGCAACTAAATCATTACAAATATTGTTATGATAAACCTCTTAAATTTCTAGTCAGCAAACGTGCACATATGAACTTAAAAAGCCTGTTAATGATTTATATTTGCTTAAATAAGCAACTTAATTTTAACCCCTAAAGGTCGTGTTTTCAACATTCCAGGCCAAAAAAATCTCAATATTTTAACATTATTTCTATTTCAAAAAACCAAAAATAATATGATTGTTATCATTTGTTTGCTTTTTCGACACTCTCTTCTATGTTCTTGTCGGCAGCATTTTTGTATTTTTCAAGCATTGATATGTTTTTGATGTGGTGAGTTAAGTTGCAAGGTCCACCAATACAACCACCATTACAAACCATACCTTCAACAAAGTTAAATTCGGATTGTGCCTTTTTAAGTTCAGCTAATGCTTTTCTAATGTTATCTATACCATCAGCACTAATCCCTTTAACTTCAAAATCATAATTCTTTTCTTTTATAACTTCATTTACAGCAGCTGATAATCCTCCACATTTAGCAAATCCTCTTCCAAAATATGAACCGCCAAATTCAGAATAAGAACTATCAGGAAGTGATAAAATTTCAATACCTTTTGCATCAAATAAAGCTTGTAATTCCTCAAAAGTCATTGCAGAATCCACATATTTTTTAACATTTTCAAGTCTAATTTCATTTTTCTTAGCTGTGCAAGGACCAATAAAAACAACTTTTGAATCAGGATATTTTTCTTTGATTAATTGTGCAACGGCTACCATTGGGGAAGGAGAATCTGAAATATATTTAACTAAATCTGGATAGAATAATTGAATGTATTTTTTAAAAGCTGGGCAGCATGAAGAAGTAAGTTTTCCTCTTTCAACAAGTTCATGAGTTTCATTTAGTGCGACAATATCTGCACCAAGAGCAGCTTCTGCAACATCATAAAAGCCTAAAGCTTTAATTGCTGAAATTATTTTACTATTTTGATATTCAGTGAAATTTCCTCCAATTGAAGGAGCAACAACTGCAAAAGTTTTATATTTGGTGTTGTTATCGGAATTTTTAATCATTTCGATAATATCTTTAATATAAGAAACATCAACTATTGCACCAAATGGGCATTGATAAACACACGCTCCGCAATTAATACATTTTTCATCATTTATTGTTGCTGCACTGGTTAAAGGATCAGGAGAAATTGCTTTTTGCTTACATGCTCTTTCACATGGTCTAATTCTATTTTCAATAGCTTGATAAGGACAATTTTGAGCACATAATCCACAATTTACACACCTGCTTTTATCGATGGTTGCCTTTAAATCGCTTCCAAAAGAAATACATTTAACTGGGCAAGCTTCACTACATCTATGGGCGATACATCCTCTACATGCATCACTAACTGTATATCCTCCAAGCAAACATTCATCGCAAGCAATGGGAATTACTTTAATGATGTTACTTGTATCTTCTGGGGTAAATCTAGTAGCAACTTTCATTCTTTGTCTAACAATTGCTCTTTCGTGATATACACAACATCTAAAAGATGGTTTTGGTCCAGGACAAATTTCTTCAGGAATGTCATAAAATTTTTCATCAAAATCTCCAGCATAAAGATGTTTAGCAATCGCTTTTAAAACACGATATCTAAGTTCTTGAACTCTTGTATCAAATTTTGGCATAACATTCCTCCTGTTTTTAGACAAATAATTATATCTAATTTAAATGATTTATTAGTTGCAATTGTTATCTTAACTATTTGAAAAATCACTTATTCTTTTTCTTGGCTTTTGATTTACTGATCACTTTAATTTCGTCTCTTGCTCGTTTATTATTTTTGAACAAAATTCTAAATGTTCTCATAACCCAAGCAATCGGAATCAAAATTCTACATTTATATGCCCGCTTGTATGCTCTTTTATAAAAAGTTAAAGGTGGGAAAACTCTAGACATAAAATATCTAAATTTTCCTTTTTCTCCTACTCCCTTATTTACTGCGTTTTCAAGTATGCCATAAGTTCCCGAAGAAGCAATAAATAAAAGCATCTCTTCTTCGCTTTCATCTAAAGGAATTTCATTGAATAATTTATGGGATAAAGAACATATTTTTCTAGAAAAGTCTACTAAATCAAGTTTTTTTAGTTCTTTTTCAATGTAATTAAAGTCTAAATTTTTAGCTTTTAAAAATAAATAATAATCAATTAATGTTCTAATCCCACATCCTGAAACATGGAAATGTTTGTAGGTATGAGCAGTAAAATAAATATAAAAATCTTCATTACTAAGTTCACGTTCGTGACCGCTTTTTACATGTGCTCGTTGAAGATAATTTTTAAAGTATTCAACCGTTTCTTTGTTGTCTTCTGTTTCTGCAAAAAGGTCACGATGCATTTCAAAATTGTAATTTGGTTTCTTTAAATAAACGTCGTGATTTGATCTTCTAAAAACTTCTACTTCGTAGCCTTTAGATACAAAGAAATCTCTAATTTCTTTATCTTTAGAGCCGAACAAAATGTCATTATCAGCAAATTCACGAACATGTTTATCAGGATAAAGTTCATTAATAACAATTCCTTTTAAAGGGAGAAAATCAATTCCTTCATCATTTAAAAATTTATAAACTTCTACTCTTTCTCTTTGAAAAAGAACTCCTTTTTTAAGGTTTAACATGTAGACTTCTTCAAACTTTTTAAGCTTTTCAGGATCTACTTTTACTTTTGTTTCAAGTAAAACTTTATAAAACAATGCTCTTAAAGAATGATGAGCAGCAAATTTATAAAAGAAATCTATTTTTTCATCACTTAGTTCTACATCTATTTCCTTCTTATTTAAATATAGAGAGATTAAATGAAGAAATTCTTTTACATATTTTCTATATAATTCTTTTTCCATTTTATTCCCCTAAATCTATAACTTCATCAAATAAAGTTTCATCATATTTATGGTGAGAAATTAAGATTATTGTCTTATTTTTCATGTCTAAAATATTTGAGATAACGCGTTTTTCTGTCTCACTATCAAGAGAGGCGCTACATTCATCTAAAAGTAAAATTGGTGCATCACTATAAATTGCTCTAGCAATTGCTATACGTTCCATTTGACCAAGAGATAAACCACTTCCTTTTTCGTTTAAAAATGTCTTCTCTTTTAAAGCGAGTTCATCAACAAATTCAGCTGAATCACTAATTTCTAAAGATTTTAAAAGCGCATCATTATCAACATTTTTATCAAATAAAGTAATTACTTCTTCAATAGTTCCTTCCATTAATAAATTGTCTTGAGGAACATAAGCAAATAATTTTTCATATTCTTTTGTTAATTCTCTTTCTTCATTATCTTTCAAAATTAATTTTCCTGAATCAGGTTTAATTAAAGAAAGGATGATTCTAAATAAAGTAGACTTACCACTTCCACTATGTCCACTAATTAAAATTTTAGAATTCTTTTTTATAGATAAATTGAAATTCTTAAGAGCTTCAACTTTATTTCCATATTTATCTAAATAAGAATAACTTACATCTTTAATTTCAATTTCTTTAAAATTGTTTTGATAATAATCATCAATTTCTTCTTTAGAAAAATATTTAAATTCTTCGTTACATTCAACTTTTAATCTTTCTCCACTTGCAATTAAAGCATAATATCTAGGAATTATTGCTGTAAGATTACCAAGTGGCCCAGTAAGTTGAGAAAGTAAAGCAATTAAAGATGTTAAAAGTGCGATTGTCATCGTTCCTTCTATAATTGCATTTCCACAGAATAGTATTCCTAATACATAAGCTAAATAATAAACAAATATATAAGAAATAGAACAAGCTATAGAAAAATAATTTCTTTTAAGACGAGCTTTTTTATATTCAACAACTGAATCTTCGCTACGTTTAACAAATACGTCTTCTTTAACAAATGAATGAATTATTGATAAACCTTGTAAAGATTCAGAAAAGAAAACTTTGACTCTTGCATCTTTTTCTTGCATCAAGTGATTCAATTTTTTTAATCTTTTACGCATAAAATAAGTTATTAAAAGAATAAATAAAATACATGGGATTAAAGATAGACCAAATATTGGGAAAAGATAAATGATTGCGGCTAAAGCTAAAACAAGTTGAACAACCATTCTACATAATGAAGGTAAGATTGAAAGAATTGATGAAGCAATGACATTTGTATCGCTTGTTAAACGATGGATCCACTCTTCATCATGACTCTTTTTAACCTCTTGATAATCCTTATTAAGGATAGTTTTAAATAAATTATTTTTTAATTTATTTTCGATTTCAACATAACTATATTCATAATAAAATCTATAGAAAATTTGAAAAATAATGAGGAATAGCGCAATTATTGATATAATTATGATATATTTTGTGAAATCAGAATTATTTTTATTTTCAATAGATCCAATAATAAAGCGAAGCATAAATGAGAAAGCAACAGTTAAAGCGCCATGTAAAGTTTGGCATAGTGAAAGAAGGAAAATTGTTCTCTTTTTTCCTTTGATGTTTTTAATAACAAATTTTAAAGTTTCTTTATTTTTCATTTCACTTTCCTTAAATGTAACACTCTCATAACTAATTGGAAGAAGGCTTTAATATAGAAGAAATTTGAGTAGAAAAATCTTCTAGCTTTTTTATCCTTTTCTAAATTTATTTTAGTACCGTCTTTTTTAGTAATCTCAATAAGTTTACCTAATATAGCATCTTTTTTAATTGGCTTATCTTTAAAATAATTATAATCTCCAGCAAGAATTATCTTATCCTTTTTTATCTTTAAAATTCTATGAAGAACATAATGCTCTTGATGACTTTTATATAGAACTATATCGCCTTTTTTATAATTACCATCACCTTTAATAATATGCAAAATATCTTCTCTTTGTCTAATAAGAGGATACATAGAGAAGCCAATATTAGTGAAAAAGAGCTCACCATCTTTTTCAAGTACGTTTTCAAACTTATAATTTAATTGCATTTATCTTTTTAAGTTGCTCAATAAAATCGCTAACCCCTTTATTAATCATCTCTTTATCATCATCAGGACATTTTTCATAAAAATGATTACAAATTTCTTTTAAAGATAAGTCATCATTTTCAATAAGATGACAAATTTCTGCTCCTGTCTCATTAAGTTTAACAATACCATGGAATCTTTTTGTTTCTTCACCAACAGCAATTAAGATTTCTCCGTTTCCTGTATCATGAATTAAGAAGTTTTCATTTAGTTTCATTTTTAATAATCCTTTCATAAGTCATTTCTGCTGCACTTATATCTTTTGTAACAAAAATTTCATAAAAATTAACGTTTTTAATAATCTGATCAGCAATTTGCATCGCCTTTTGACGCTTTGATTTCTCATAAGGGAGGTAAATTTGTGAGAGAAGTTTGAAATAAACTTCTGATTTATCTTCAATTTTCTTATAAGAATTTGTTTCTCCTCGAGATAAGAAAATTATCGCTTTTAAAGGTGCAGATGTATTTGTGCTTCTTCTTTCTTTTCCGTTCCACGGATTAGAATAAACAATAATTTTCTCATCACTTACTTCTAACAGTGGTTTATCATCGTTAATATAAGTTAACTGATCTTTTAATAGTTCACTTAAATAATTTGTATGAGTTGATTTTCCTACGCCACTTCTAGCTGTAAATATAAAGGCAAAATCATTTACTTTTATACTTGATGAATGGAAGACAACAATATTTTCTTCAACAAGAATATCAGCAATTTTACGATATAGAGCTGATATTTCTTCATTTACATAAAGATGATTGTTTGTAGCATTTTGAATTTCACTTTTAAGATCATCTCCAGATAAAGTTACATCAAAATCGCTTTTTTCATCAGTTAAAAAATCTTTACAATAATTTTTTGTAGACTCATAAAAACAATTGATGTCGAAAACTTTATTTGCAATTTTGATTTTAAAATTAACCATTTCGTTGCTCAATTAATAATTAACAAAATAATTATAAAATAAAAGCACACTCAAAGAGAATAAATTTAATTAATTTATTCTCACAATCAAAATTAATCAATTGTGTTTTTTATCGTTTTCAAAGATCGACTCCTCTAACTTTTCTACAGCTAGAGGCTCCTCGCCTTCCCTAAGTTCAAAACGAATAAGAAAAAATATGAACATCAAGAAGACTACGGCCACCTGTTACAATATGTCCTTAATTTGGAGTAGACTAACCCGCACCGAAAATAATTTTTATTAATACTTGATAAAAGATTAAAGAAACGCTAGCAAAATTTCCCGCTTCTTCTAAAAGTGATTTAATAATAAAACCACTATTAAAAACATGTCAAGGGAAAAATGAAAAATTTTCAAAAATACTTTAGTTTTGCAAGTTTTTTATGCAAATAGCAAGTTTTTCAGAAGAAATTGAATGTTAAAATACTCTTATTAAATGAGGGGGTATTTTTAAAGGGGTGGAGGCAAAATAAAAAGCGCCTTCATGAGATGAGACCCAAAAGTTAGACCAACTAACAGAATGGTCTCACCTCAGCTCGAGGCGTTTCAACATTTTCATCTTTTAATATTGATAATACTTTTAATTAATCAATGTCGATAAAATTTGCAATTATCTTTTCAGCAAATAAATTTCCTAGTTTAACTTCGCTGCCGCTGTCAAAATGATAAATGTCTGGTCCACCTAATGGTTCGGCATTATATTTCAAATTCTCTGCAATACTATCGATAATTACATGATTTTCATCTTCTTTCGATAAGTTAAGTTTTGCATTATTAATCTCTACATAATGTTGCCGTGCTGGAGAATCAGAAATGTATCCATCTACAAAACCAATTTCTTTTTTAAGAGGTTTATAGTAGCTAAAATCATTTCTTAAATCATTTTTGAAATTTCTTTCTAAGGTTTCATATTCTCCATATGAAGGTGAATTTGAATCATCTTCTCCTTGCATCCAACAAATTGCATTGATTGTTGGAAACAAATCCATTTCTTCTAATTTCTTACATTGTTCTAAAACGTAAGCTACAGCTCCATTATAAAGATATCCAGTATTTTTACTTGTTTTTGAACGCCAATTTGAATATAAATTTGTACCACCGTATGCGTATTTTATTAAATAGACTGGTTTGGTAGGATCAACATTACCAATAGTTTCAGCAATTCCAAGTTCAAGACCAAATTTTTCTTCGGTATTTCCTTGTCCGGTTTTAACTGGAACAAAATTACCTTCACTAGTTCTTGCTCCGTTCATCAAATTATATGAAATCTTTACATTTTCTATTCCGTTATTAAACTTTTGAGCTCTTTCTTCTCCAACAGTTTTAGGAAGGTATTGAACCCAAGAATGTCCTTCAGCATTAGATTGACCAAGAATTATAACGACTTGAACTTCATTTGAATAAGTTTTCATTTCTTTTTCTTCTCCTTCAGCGCTGCCACATGAACATAAAGCAGCAGCCATTAAGCAAGGCAAAATCTTAAATTTCATTTTACGACCAATTCTCCTTTCTCTAAATATATTTCTCGAATAACAGCTCTTTCTTTTCCGTGCAAAGAATTGTTTTTATGATAACAAATTAAATTTCTTCCGTTTAAATCTTTAAAAATCATTGGATGTCCACTATCTATTTCTGGTAATTTCAACTGTTTATGAATATACTTTCCACCTAAAACACCATTTTGAGGATAAGCCACGCCAACAGCGTATCCATTATCTTCTTTTGTTGCCCAACTTGACCACAAAATGATTTTTTGATTATCAAATTCATAAACAAAAGGAGCATCTACTATATAAATATCTTCTTTATTCGGATTCCGTTTTGGACATCTTGACCATCCGGTTTCACTTGCTTTAAATAAAATTTTTGGCTCTCCTATCGTATTTTTGAAATCCTTATCTAGTTCAATAGCACATAATTTGCCATCATTATCAGTCAACCATTCTTGAGAAAATAAACAATATGGTTTGTTGTTTTCTACGTAAAGTGTTCCATCAAGTGTAAACCAATTTTCAGGACCAATTGGTGCGCTACAAATTTCAAAAGGACCCAAAGGATTATCAGAAACTAAAATTTGAGTCTTTCTTTTTTTACTTTTACTCGAAAAAGTACCAAACAAATAATATTTATCATTGTATTTATGAACTTCAGGAGCCCAAAAATCTTCACTTCCCCAAAAATCTTTCGAACTAGTAAAAACTATTTTAGGTTCATTCCAATCGAGTAAATTCTCAGATACAAAACATTGAAAACCTCTATTTTTACCGTCGAAAAAAGAGCCATACATATAGTATTTTCTTTCTTTTTCGTCGGTTAAAATAAAAGGATCTCTAATATTAATATCTTCTAATTTCATACTATGCCTCCTCAAGAACGATTAGGTCTGTTTCAAATTCTTCAAGTCTTTTTGATAAATTAAGTCCAACATTTAGATAAAATTCACCTTTATGAACTTTATTATCTAAGCTATTTTTATAAGATTTATTTTTATCTAAACCTTGAAGCTTTAAGTAGAATCTATTTCTACCTTTCTTTAATAAATTCGAGAATAAAACCAAGCATTTTGATTTATCTTTTGATACCATATCAATAGCAAAATATTTCATATCAAAAGGCGATAATAATCGATATAAATCTCCTTTTAAAACTACATCGTTATGGTATTTTAAATAGATTTCATTAACTTCTTTAATTTCTTCAATTTCTTTTTCAGATAATTTTCTAGGGTCAAGTTCAAATCCATAACTTCCAAATAAAGCGATTAAACACTTTTCTTTAAATCCAGTAATTTTGTTGTCATTTACGTGACTTCCAGAAACTGAAAACGGATAAATAAAGCTTGTTCCATATTGTATGAAGAGTCTTTGGATTGGATCGTTTTCATCACTTGTCCAGATATCTGAAAAATAGAAAAGTGTTCCTAAATCAAATCTTCCGCCCCCGCTTGCACATCCTTGGAAATGAATCTTTGGGAATTTTTCTCTTAATTTCTTAATCAATTTATAATAGCCTAGAGTGTTTCTATAAATAAATTCACCTTGGTTTTTAATATCTAAATTTTTTGCATAATAGTCATTGATGATTCTATTATGATCCCACTTAACATAATCAATTTTATAAGTTGATAATAATTTTTCTAATTCACTATAAATATAATCAACACAATTATCATCTCCCATATTTAAAAATTGTTGATGTCTAGACAAAAATGACTCATTATGTTCCAAAAACCCTGCAAAATCTGGATATTTTTTGTATAACTCGGAATTTTGATTAATCATTTCTGGTTCAATCCAAATACCAAAATCCATATTTAATGCATGACATTTTTCAATTACTAAATCTAAATTAATCTTTGATTCGTTTACAAACCAATCACCTAATGACCTATCGTCAGTGTCTCTTTTTCCAAACCATCCATCATCTAAAACAAATAATTTTGTTCCAATTAATTTAGCAGAGTCTAAATAATCAAGCACTGTTTTAGTATCAAAATTTAAGTAACAGCCTTCCCAAGAATTAAGTAAAATTTCTTTATAAACTTTTTCGTTAGCTTCTTTTACGATTCTGTTTCGAATTAAATCGTGAAGTGTTCGAGAAATATTTCCTGTTCCGTATGGTGAATAAACCATAATGCCTTCAGGAGCTAAAAATTCATCATTACTTTTCACTTCAAAGTTAAGTTCTTCTCCTAATCCTAAAGTTAGTCGTGTAACGTTAGTTAATGAAGATTCAATATCAAACCTAAACGAACCAGACCAAAGGAAAGAAAATCCATATGCTTCACCATAATTTTCATTTGCATCTTTATCTAATAAAATTACAAAAGGATTATTTTCGTGTGAGCTTCTTCCTGTTCGAGAGACAATACATTTTTCACCTTTTTCTAAAGATTCTCTACAAAGTTGTCTTTCAAGCATCCATTCTCCAGGAAAATGAATGATATCAAAATCATTACGCAAAAAATCTTGAGATAAACTATCTAATCTTCTTATATATATAGATGAATTTTCTTTATTTATTAATTTTGTATTTCTAATAATTAAATTGAGGTCAGAAAAAATAGTAAAACTTAATTGGAGATATATTTCTTTTTGTTTTTCTTTTAAAGTAAATTCAAGGGTATTAGCTTCTTCATCTTCATCTCTAACAAAAGGTAAAACATCAAATTGCGGTTTTCCTTTGTAAATTCGATGAGAAATATATCTAAAATCAAGTCTTGATCCTTTTTCGCTATTAATTTCAATAAAATTATGTCTTGTATCGTAAGCAAGCGAGGTTGGAGCAATAAATGGGGAAGAATTAAATTGGATGTTTTTTAATTCACCTTCTTCCTTTTTTTCATTATCAAAATAATGCGATTGCCAATCATGGGATATATCAAAAATACTATCGATATCAATATCATCAAGTCGTTTACCAAAATATGGGTTTGTTAACATCCCATTTTCATTTAAATAAATGTAATAAGAAATTTCATTATTAAATATATGAAAAATATTTAATTCTTTATTGAAAATTATAGACATATTTAAAACCTTCCTATTGGAGGGCTCTTGCCCTCCAATAGTTTAATTTTGTTAATAGAAATTATTTAGCTTCAACAATTTTAATGTTTGAAATTTCACAATCGAAGTCACGATTGAGGAAGTTAATATTAACTCTTCCCTTATAACCATCGTTGACCCATCCCCATTTATTTTCAAGTAAGACGTGTCCATCTTTATCGGTAATTTTGAGGATATTGTCTTGTCCTTCTGTTTCCATTACTCTCTTGAATTCAACGTGATATGTGCTTCCTTCTTCAAGTCTTGCTTCTTCACCGTTAACTTGATAAGCAACGCCGCCTGAACCGATTCCTTCATTCAAATTACCATTTGAATTCCATCCTGTCCAACCAGCTTTATATTGCCCAATAACCATTGAACGTGCTTCAGCATAAGTGCCATCATATCTATTTGTTGTAACTGCAAGTGCTGGTAAAGCATCTCTTCCACCAAATGCAACACACTTCAAATCAAATGATAATGTAGCTTCTTTTTCTGCAGGAAGTGCTGCTTTAATTCCAAGTGATTTAGCAGCGTGATCTTTTGCATTTAATGCACAAGTTGAATCGCTTGCTCCACTAAATGTAATCTTGCCATTTTCGATCTTTGTCTTATCGTCAGCAGCAAAATAATCATTATTATCGGCTTTTGCTAAGAAATCATTGACTGCTTTTTCACCAAATTTTGTACTAATTGCTGAAAATTCTGCAGCGGCACTACCAACATTTAAGATTGGATATGAATCAACGCCCTTTAATGCATCAACACCATTATCATAGTAATAAAGTTGATCATTAACGAATGAGAAGAATTCATCACCTTTTCTGACTGATGTTAATTTGACTTCATTAAAGTTTAAAGCGCCTAAATTATGTTGGCCCCAAACTTGGCTTCTGTCAGTGATATTGCCCCATTGAACATTACCATCAGTAATTAACATAGTAACAGTTTTACGTGCGTTATAATTTGGACCTGGAGAAACTTGTAAACCATAATAGGTATTTAAAGCTTTATCAGCTTTTAAGTGAGAGATACCAACTCTTGACCAAGTATCGCCTGCATCTGGAGTTAATACTTTAACTTTTGATTCAGCAACATAGTATTTCCCAGCTGTACCAGTTAATTTAGCAAATGAATTTTGATTACCTTTTGATTTTACTACTGGTTTATCTGAGAAAACACCTGTAAAATCAAAATTGTCCTTATTTACTGAAAGGTCTACAACAGTGTCTTTAACTACCAATTTAAGTTCTGCGTAAATTTTATCAGTAAGTGAGGCTTTTAATTTGGTTTCACCTTGTTTTAATCCTTGAACATTTCCTTCTTTATCGACGCTAGCAATTGTCTTATCTTCAACTGTATAAGTAATTGCATCGGTAAATTTTGTTACTGTTGGATTAACTTTAATTGTTTGTGTAACGAAAAGTGATGCAGTTGTTTCAGCAAATGAAATTGTTGGTGTATTATCTAAGTATTTCATCGAATAATTATCATTTGCGGCTTGAACTGTTGTAACTTTTTGTTCACCTAAATACCAACCATCAAAAACATAATATTGATTTGATGATACAACGTTTGTTGGTAATTCATCACCAACTTTGCCTTCCATTTCAATTACGCCTGTTTTTCCATCAAGACTAAATGTGTCTTCAAGAGTCAATTTGTAATTGATTGTTTTTGGCCCTTGTTCACACGAAGCAAGTGCGCAAACTGAAAGTAATGCAACTAATAAAACATTTTTCTTCATCTTAGTTTCCTCCTTTGCTTATAGCTGATTTAAATGTTAAATTATTTACTTCTCCAGAAGCGTATTCTCCAGCAATCCAAAGAATGTAAGCTCCCGTATATTTAGATGTCATACCTTCAAATTTTGAAGATTTGAGATCAAAATTAACTTCTTTTTCATCTACAAACATTTTGAATGTTGCGATGTTGTTTTCAATTGTTCTTGTTACCTTTACGTGATGTGATGTTTTTGGATTTTCAAACAATTGAGTGCTTGATTCTAGATAATAATAAGAAGAGCTTTCGTTTTCATATGACAAAGGATAGTTCCAGCTATTATATCTAGCAGTATTTTCAACCTTTCCTTCTAATACAGAATTACCAACTAAGAAAGATTCGACTGTATCGGCAGAATCATATCTACTCAAATTAAGTCCAATTCCACTAAATCCGTTTGTATGAGCTTTATTACAAAGCATATCTTCAACATCAAATTCAACTTCAAAATCACCAACTAATTTAGCTTTATCACCAAGTGATTTAACTTTGTTGTCTTTAGAAAGTATATTATTTGATTTGAAAATAAATTTTGAATCTGATTGATATTCAACTCTTTCTTCGTTTGATGAATAGAAAGAATATTTAAATTGTTGTTCGCTTAATTTAGCATTAATTTGAGCATCTTCTGTAATTAACTTGTAATTTTTAACTGTTACTGGAAGATCAATTGAAACTAAAATTGGCATTGTTGGGATTTCGTCATAAACAGTGCTTTCATCAACATACATTAATTTGTCATTTAATAAGTAATAATAAGTGTTGTTATCTCTTAATAAAGCGACTTTAACTTCACTATTTCTCCAATCGATATTGTCGAGTCCGTTTTCACCCCAAGTTTGCGAACGAGTTGTTAAAGCTGGCCATGTTTCGTTTGGCAAATCTTTAACAATGAATTTATTAAAGTCATTTCCTTGACCCTCAACTCTTGGTGAGAAAATGAAATATCTTGTACTTGTTTCACTTAAGCCACTTCCAAAACCAAATCCTTGCCATACCCATGGAGAGATTTGTGCATCAACTTTAAATGAACCTTCAACGTAATATCTTGTTCCTTTAAAATTAGCAAAATATAGTGAATGATATCCAAGTTTTGCAGTATCAATATTTAATTTAACGTTTGGATTAGTGTCATCTGCTTGTTTTGAAATATCCCAATAAGGAGATCCTAAATCACTTCTAAATGTTCCTTTTTTAACTCTAAAATCAACTGACGATGTGATATTTTGAGCTTCTTTTGATTTTACAGAAATTTTAACGTTTCCTTCTTTTAAGAATTCTACGTGGCCAGCTTCGGTAATTGTTGCAACTGTTGGATCGCTTGTTGACCATTCTACAAGCGAAGATGCTTCAGCTGGTGTGACTTCAACTGATAAATCAACAGCTTGGCCAACCCATTGAGTTAAGTCGCCATATCCAGTAATTTCTAATTTTGTAGGTAAGGCGCTTTCTTCAACTGTAATTTCTATAGTCTTCTTACATTTTGGCTCAATCTTTAATGAACAAGTAATGATGGCTTTACCTTTACTTATACCAGTAACTAAACCTTTTTCATTGACTGTAGCGACATTATCATCGCTGCTAGTAAAAATAACGTCTTTTTCGGTTGTACCAGTAACTGAAGCACGAAGTTGGACAGTTTTACTAGCTTTAATGGTTGTTTGACCAATAGCAACTAAACGAATGTCGTAATCTCCATGATATTCTTCTTGATCACCTCCACCCTCTGTAGAATTACAAGAAGCAATAACAGGAATTGTTCCAAGTGTTAAAGCAAGTAATAATGGAATTGTTCTTTTTCTCATTTTTATACCTCCTAATAAATGGTTAAACCGCTTTCAACATCAAAAATGTATATCTTTGATAAATCAAAGACTAAATCAAGTTCCTCATCATAATTATCGATTTCGTTTTGAGGAATCTTCATTTGTAAATCAGTGTTAAAAATATCAAAATGCAAAATGTATTCACTTCCTAAAAGTTCAATTAAATTTGGTTTTGCTTTGATAATTTGAGAAGCATTTTTATTTTCAAATGCTTTTGCTAAATGAATATTTTCAGGTCTAATGCCAATTTTAACTTTTGCACCTTGAACTGCATTTTTATATTTTTCAAGAAGATTAGAAAGTTCGTTTTTGATATTTTCTTTTTCAAGTTCTTTATTCTTTTTAATATCTTTTTTCTTGAATAAATTCTTAATTTTCGAAATGAAGTTTTCTTTTTGAACAACTTTCTTTTCTTCCTTTTTATATATTTGAGAAGCTTTCATCATTTCGATTGCTTCATCATTCATGTTTTCAAAATTTTCTAATTGTTCGTTTAATTTATTAATTTGACTTGAAACAAATTCAAGATATTTTGAATTAAATGAAGAATCTAATTTAATAACAAAATTATCATTTATTTTAACTTCATTATTTTTATATTCAGAATCAATAATATTCATGATTGGATTTCCAATAAATGTAGCGACAAATAAATTATTTGGATGGTTATAAATTTCTTTTGCGCTTCCAATTTGTTGAATAAATCCTTTATTCATAACAACAATTTTATCAGCCATTGTCATAGCTTCGATTTGATCATGGGTAACATAAATTGTTGTAGCATTAACTTCTTTATGAATTCTAACGATTTCACTTCTCATTTGGACTCTTAATTTTGCATCTAAATTTGAAAGTGGTTCATCCATCAAAAAGACATCTGCTTTTCTAACAATTGCTCTACCTAAAGCAACACGTTGCATTTGTCCACCACTCAATTCTTTAGGTTTTCTATCTAAATAATTTCCTAAATCTAAAATATCAGCAACTTCATAAACTCGCTTTTCAATTTCTTCTTTTGGTAAGTGACGAATCTTCAAACCAAAAGCGATATTATCGAAAACTGACATTTGAGGATAAAGTGCATAACTTTGGAAAACCATCGCAATATTTCTATTTTTTGGTTCTAAATAATTAGATAAAACTTTATTTATATATAAATTGCCTGAACTTATTTCTTCAAGTCCTGCAATCATTCTTAAAGTAGTCGATTTTCCACAACCAGAAGGACCAACTAAAGCAATAAATTCATTTTTATTAATGTCTAAATTGAAATCGTAAACGGCATGGACTCCATTAGGATAAACTTTATTAACGTTTTCAAGCTTAACAAAAGCATCAATTGATGAATCAACTAATTGATTATTGTTTTCTTTTAAAATTTTCTTCGCTTCTTCTTTTGTAACTAATTTATTTTCATCCATAAATTGTCCTACCTTTTAATACCTGTGTTAGCAACTCCTTCAATGATTTTGCTTTGAGCTACTAAATAAACGATAAATATTGGAATCATCGCAATAATTGCACTAGCTAAAGAAAGCGTTATTGCTTCATATGATTCACATTGATCTGAAATTACTTTTAATCCGTATGCTAAAGTCCAGGTGGTTCTAGGAGCATTCCCAATAATTAGTTGTGCCCATTGAACATCATTCCACGCACCCATAAAACCAAATAATCCTTCAACAAAAATGGCTGATTTTCCTAAAGGCAAAACGACTTTTAAGAAAATTTTTAAATTTGATGCGCCATCAATTCTTGCGTTTTCAATCAAATCTTTAGGGATTCCTGTGAAGAATTGTTTAATCAAGAAAACACCATAAACTCCACCAAATGAAGGAATAATTAAACCAAGTAAAGTCTTATAAACTCCAAGTAAATTCATGTTTATTAATTGTGGAGTTGTTGAAATAATTCCTGGAATTGTCATTGTGCAAATTAAGAAATAGAAAATCTTATTTGCGTATTTAAAATCTAAAAATACAAATGCATAAGCTGCTAATGAAGCAATAATTAAGTAAATAACTGTTCCTCCAAAAGCGACAATTACCGAATTAAATAACCAGTTCCATATTGGATAATACTCGTTTGCTTCTGAACTTACATATTCGGTCTTAGAGAATAATTCAGCATAACCATCGAAAGTAAATGCACTTATGTTTGATGGGAAGAATGATTCAGGATGTAAATAAAAATCATCGTGACTTCTAAAAGAGCCAAAAAGTCCCCACAACAAAGGAAGTAAAAAGATTACTGAAACCAAAAGTAAAATTACAAAAGCTAAAACTTTACTTACTTTCTTTCCACGCTTCAAACTTCTTTGCATGTTTAGAAACTTTCCTTTCTTTATTTAAAATAAGTTGAATAATCGAAATGAAAATAATTAAAACACCTAAACAAATTCCCATTGCTGCCGCATAACCAAAACTCATTGGATTTGATCCAACAAGCAAATCTTGAATTCTGTAAACTGCTGATTTCATTTCTCCTAAATCAGGATTATTACTTGCAAGCATATAAATTTGTCCATAAACATTCATATAACCAATGAAAGTTGTAAATAAATTTAAGAATAATTGAGGTTTAATTGCTGGTAATGTGACATGTAAAAATTTTCTAAATTTGCCACAACCATCGACATCTGATGCTTCATATAAAGATTTATCAACGTTTTCAAGTCCAGCACAGAAAATAATGAAATTACCACCAATTCCACACCACACACAGAAGAGCCCAATAATAAACCAACAACTTGCTACATCTCCAAACCAATCAGTAGTTAAATTAAAAATTGAATTTACAAAGCCATAATGAGAATCAAATAATCTCATAAGAATAAGGCCTGTTGAAGTTAAAGGGAAAATTCCTGGTAAATAAATTGCTGCTCTAAAGAATTTATATAAAGGTGGTTTTGTGTTAACAAGTAATGCTAAACCAAGAGGAATTAGGATAGATAAAGGAACAACACATAAACAGAATTTAAAAGTTGTCCAAACTGATTTCCAAAAATCTCTAGCTATTGCACTATCTTTAAAAAGCACAGCATAATTATCAATTGTTCCGATTTGTGAAGGCATGATTGATGTCGATTTAAATTTTGAAAATGACATTATAATTCCTAACACAAGAGGAAAAACAAAAAACATCAAGAATGAAATTGTATATGGACCAAGAAAACTACCTACATTCAAAAATTTAAGAAATGTAGATTTTCTTTTTTCTTTCTTTCTAGCAAATTCTTTTAAATTTACAAGTTTTTCCATATAAAAATTCAAATAACCTTGCAAAACCCCAATATTTTTTGAAATTTACTCAGAATATAATTCAATATAATCTAAACAATCTTTATATTCTTTATCTAAAATATCTTTAATATTTTTATCTTTATGAGCTGAAGAAATTGCTTTTTGAACAGCACCTTTAAAATATGAATCAACATATGAATAATATTTTGTTGGTGGTACAACTACATAATCTTCAGGACTTCCCCAGTTCTTAACATATTTTTCATAAGCAGGATCAGATTTATATTCATCAGATAAAGTGACAGATTTTAAAGCAGGGATGTGACCTCTTTTTGCCCATTCAATTCCACTATAATTTGCCATGTAGTCCATAAATACTGTTGCAGCACAACATTTTGTATAACTCTTTACATGTTTTAATAAAGTGATTGCATGTCCTTCACCTTTAATTTTTGAAGCATAATCTTTTGATTGATCAAGAGCAAACATCCTTCCTAAATTCATAGTTGTAATGTTGTTGCTTCCTCCATCTTTAGCTAATAAAGAATCAAAAGTTTGTACTTCTTTTTGCCATGCCCATGGACCTTGTAATTTAAATATACATTCACCCTTATTAAATGGAGCATCACCAACGTCATAAGATGAACCATAATCTTTGCTCATAGGATTTTTATTTGCCGATGTTGATGTTGGGAAAATCCAATCTCTTAAAACACCTAAACCTTTAGCTGTTTCTTCACTATTCCAAGCAGGCTTTTCATCGCTTGCTACAATTTTTCCACCATTTTGAGTAGCTGCGGTATATGAAACAAATTCATGGACCCACATATCACCAAATGAAATTGGGAAGGCAGTATAATTTGTTGCTGTTGAAGCCTTGTGCCATTCAATAGCACCAAAACCATCGCTATTTTCTCCTCTTATCCAGAGGTTATTATTTTTAGCAAGTGTGGCTGCTTGATCACATACTTCAACTAATTCTTGATAATTTTGAGGTATCTTTAAATTGTTTTTTTCTAAGATATCTTTTCTTACACACATCATTGCTGAGTGACAATCAATCGGAACACCATATGCCTTATTATCAATTGTTACACTTTCAAGTAATGATGGGGCAAAATCAGCTTTATCAAAAGCTGCTTTACTCTTTTCAAAGAAGAAATCGACTTCATTTAACCGTCCTCTAGCATTATATTCACTAGTTCTTGAACCATGATTAAACAAAACATCAGGAGCGTTTTGAGTATCGAATTGAATTGTATTTTGGAGAAGAGTTTCTAAATCATATCTAGAATAATGTTCAACTTCTACATTAATTAATCCTTTATACATTTCATTAAAAGTATTAACGATTTGATCTTGTGTTCCGGCATCATCTCCTGTAGTAACACTCCACATTTTAAGTTTTACATTATCGTAAACAACTTCACCGTTTTTATCATAAGTGATGTCTCCATCACCAGATAATTGATCATCTCCACCTCCTTGATTACAAGAAGTTGCTGCTAAAGAGCATAATCCAATCAAACTAACAGCTAAAATTTTCTTAAGTTTCATATAAAAGCCTCCTTAAAAATCAACAATAGTTGGTCCTATTTTTTCTTCATTTATTGAAGCAACCTTATCTTTTACATAAGGCATGTCATTTTCGTCCCATAATAATTTGTCCATGAATACCACTCTTTCAGTTGGATATTCTCCATTTAAATCATAACCATGGTAAAAAAGCCGATATTCATCGTTAAAATCTTTTACAACACAATTGTGTCCCACACCTACGACCTTGTCACTAGGAGCAATACATGTATCTCCATATGGCTCTTGAGAAAGCAGTTTTCCATTATGGTCTTTAAATTTATCAAGGAATTTATCTGCAACTCCAACCTTTACTTTATAAGTAGATTCAACTCCACTTAAACAGGTTCCCTGAGAACCAAAATAGTATAATTTATTATTATGAGGCACAATATAACTTCCTTCATAATTTATATCAACATTCATACTGCCATCAGTATTATCATCAATTAAATATGTAATGTGATTTTTAACATCACTTCCATAAAATACTTCTGTTCCATCATCGGTTAAAAGTGTTGTAGCAATTCCAAAAAAGCTTCCCCAAACAATATAAAGTTCATCACCAACATACATGACATAAGGATCAATTCCGTTTTTTACGCCAGTCGACTTATAATCAAGGAGTTTTCCATAATGCTTCCAAGGTCCATAAGGAGTGTCAGATGTTGCAACACCAATTCCAGGATTTTCATCTCCCCAAAGCGATAATGAGTAATAATAATTGTATTTTTTACCAACTTTAACTACACAAGGAGCCCAAACTCCTGCATTTTTATCGTGCCAATCTAAAGCTGAAGGAGAATCTTCAAATACACTTCCAACCCATGTCCAATCTGCTAGATTCTTACTTCTAAAAATAGGTCCTTTATCGTATTTCACACCTATTTTTCCCATCTCGCAGCTAGTATTTGTGCAATACATGTAAAAATAACCAGTTTCATCATCTCTATAAATATCTGGATCTGCACATCCTACAAAATATTCTGATCCATCTTGTTTGTGGAACTTTAATGTATTTTTATATTTTTCAGTTTTATATTTTCTTTCGGTAGAAGGAACAGGGTCTTCACCGTTATTTTCATTATTATTACCACACGAAAATAAAGCTAAACTAATAGCAGAAAAACACAATATTTTATTAAAAACCTTGCTATTCATTTGTTTTCTCCAAAATATTTATATATGGACCGTGATTAATTTGGTGATTTGTTGCTTTATTATCTTGAACATGAGGATAGCCAGTTTCTTCATCCCAAATCAATTTATCCATATATAAAACTCTATTATTACTTTCACAACTATCAGTGTCATACCCGTGATAAACTAACCAAGTATCACCAATATCATCTTCAACTAAGCAGCAATGACCAGTTCCCATTGCTCCACTCATTGAAGGAACAACTACTTTTTCACCTCTATTTGGACCAAATAAATCTCTACCTTTAGCATCTAAATAAGGTCCTTTTAAAGATTTAGATTTTCCAACAACTACTTGGTAAGTAGATTTTGCTCCACTACAACAGGTGCCAGTTGAAAGGAATAAATAATATTCATCTTTATGTTTTTTAATAAAGCTTGCTTCGTAATTATTTGTATCAAAAACTTCATATCCACCAAGAGCTACTTTATTTTCTTTTTGATAATCTAATCCGTTTTTAAGACCTAATCCATCATCGGTTAATTCGATTAAAGTAATTAATCCTCCAAAACTTCCAAAGACCATATAAAGTTGATTGTTATCATAAAATACATGAGGATCTATTGAATTAGTAACACCAATTTCTTTACTATTAAATAATTTTCCATAGTGAGTCCAAGGACCATAAGGAGTATCAGATGTTGCTACACCAATTCCAGGATTTTCATCTCCTCCTGTTGATAAAGAATAATAGAAATTCCATTTATCTTTAACTTTTAAAACTGTAGGTGCCCATACTCCTGCTCCACTTGTTCCCCGTGAAGGAACAAATGATTGGAAAACATCACTAACATATTCCCAAGTTTGTAAATCAATAGATTTTAAAACAGGTCCTCTTTTAAAAGTTAAATTAGGTGTATAAACGTTTGTTTGAGTTGAATAAAGATAAAAATAGCCATCATCATCTCTAATTACATAAGGATCGGCAATATAAGGAATCTTCTTTTCTCCTCCTACATATTGACCGAGAGGATTTTCATAATCGTTATTATTAGCTTCAACAACTATGTTAGGTTGTTCCTTTGCACAACTAGCGATAGCAAAAATTGTAAAAATACTAAAAAATTTTAAAACAAATTTATTCATATGCCTTTTTTCTGTTTTTAACATCTAAATTATTTATTAAAGAAAATCAAAATTCAATAAATACACTTTAATTATATTATTTTTTTCACTTGTTTTTGTTAGAAAAAAATAACTTTTTTGTATACATTAGATTTTAAATATTGTTAAATAT
>Ga0310691_10000477_pt1 | contig 75221 bp, 135 predicted proteins | sample 176DNAGHGlowgp2_FD_203887 | JGI IMG/M metagenome (GOLD analysis project Ga0310691, IMG submission 203887) | Sheep rumen microbial communities from Palmerston North, Manawatu-Wanganui, New Zealand - 1766 DNA GHGlow gp2 (v2) (version 2) | ecosystem: Host-associated > Mammals > Digestive system >...
CTTGCTGCCGCCGGTATCAACATGCGTGCGACCGGCAGCGACCTTTCCGGCATCAGCAAGGACATCGCCGGTGCGTCTGAGGAGAGCATCAACGGCCTGGCGGCAGGCATCAACACGCAGAACTTCTACATGTCGTACATGCCTGCCATCAGCGCGACAGTAGATGCCATCCTCGCGGCCATCGGAGGCTCCACCGGGGAGAACACTGCTGCCGGTCGTGCCATGGCCAGGGCCGCTTCCGCTGATAACCAGACCGGCCAGACCTTCGGTGACGAGACATTCCGTGGACAGATGCAGCGCATCGACGAGAACATTTCGGAAATACGCTACATGCTCAAGAGCGTGATTACCCCGAAGAGTGCGAATACAAACACTCATGCGGTTGCGACAAAATAAAATACTTTTTGTATCTTTGCGCTATGAAGGAGAACCAATGGAAATCAGTCGTAATTGCGGATGCCATCAGTAAGGGCATCTGCAATGAATATGCCGAACTGCTGAGCAGGAGCAAGGATTTAACTCAATTCCTGCACCTGTACCGTCGTGGTGTTGACTGGTCCCTGGAGAATGACTGTCCTTCGATTGCTCTGATGCGTCAGTTTCCGGAAGAGAGGCTTGACTTGCATGGTATTTTCATAGACAAACACTTTGACGGCGATGTCCTGATTGACCGTGGCGTGTATATCTTCCAGCACTGCACCGGCACCATCAGGACCGGCCTCAATGTGGACCGCAAGGAGATTCCCATGCTGTACTTTGCCAACGGATGTGACATGCGAATCGAGAGCGCGAACGATTTTGTCCTTCCCACCCCCATTAAGGTTCCCCTTTATATCTTCGGAGCCAACAGCGTTACCTGTGAGGCCACCCCGAAGATTCTGGGAGTAACTTATAACAAGGAGGTCAAATAATATGGAAGGAGGAACCATAATTTTAGATATGATGCGTGATGTTGCGCTGCCTATCGTCACGGCCATCATCGGCTGGTTTGCAAGCATCTGGCGCTCGAAGCAGAAAAAGGAGAAGGACGTGCTTGAGAACGTCACGCAGATTTTGGACATGCAGAAGAAGTACATCTCCGACCAGGACGAGGAGAACCGCAAAACACGCGATTTGAACCGCCTGCTGGAAAAGAAACTTGATGACAAGCGCGAGTCCATCCGCCGGGCCAACCACTGTCAGTACACTGCCGAGGGCGAAGGCTGTCCTGTTCTGGCCCACGAGGACGAGTTGGACGATCAATGTAAAAGATGCGAATTGAAACATGCTCACGGCAAGGATTAAAATAGGCGATGGAGCCATACAGGATTCCCAGGTCCACGGTCTCGTCTTTCTGTCCTCCGATTCCCGGCTTGCGCCGGACTCGAAGGATTTTGACGTTACTGCCTACCCCGAGCAGGAGGGTGAGAATCTGAGTCCGAAGACCGTTGATGCGCCATTCGATTACAAGGTCAAGTTCTACATCAAGGCCGAAGGTCGCCTGGAGAACGCGAACCAGAAGGTTGCCGCTTTCAATGCGCTGCTTTACGACCAGGACCATGTTGGTGGAGTCAAGACCTACAAGCAGGTCGAGTTTTACAACGATTATAAGAAGGTGCTTATCGTCGGCTATCCTAAGCCCATTGCGACCCCTACGAAATTCTGGCGTGATTCCTCTGGAGAGACCCATGATGTCGTAGTGGTTGAATGGACTATCCGAGTGAATAAGCCGAGCCTCTGCGATTTCAACTTATGATACCAGGAATAACCGAAGTCAATTTCCCGTCCTATGCGACGTTGAACCAGGCGACCATCTCCTTTGAGGAGATGGGCGAGCGCGTTATTACGGCCCAGGTACGGATTGACGGCGACATTGTTCCGGACTTCGAGAGTGAGGAGTGGGCGCTTGTGTACGAGGGTGAGAAGTTCGTGCTGAACACTCACACCCCTCAGGCATCAAAGGACAACACCACAAGGAACTCTCTGGTGGACTTGACCTTCACGTCCTTCCCGATTTCCGAACTCAAGCGGTATTTCTTCATCGAACTGTCCGAGGTTGAACTTGGTACGGTCGTTATCAACAAATACATAGCCTCCCTGCGCCTGTCGGCACAGAACTTCATCACGGCATTCAATCGGGTACTGGAGTATTACTTCGGCCCGAACAAGTTCGTAATTGAGGTTGAAGACGGCACGGAACTGTCCGACGAGGTGAAGGAGGTGACTATCGAATACACCTACCTGTGGGATGTGCTCCCGGCGCTCTATGACGTGTACGGCCTGATATGGCATCTCCAGACGGTAGGCAGCACCCACTACATCCGCGTAGGCGGCTCAGTGGAGAAGATTCCGAACCATATCTGGCAGTACGGCTATTCCGGTGGCCTTACCCGCATCGAGCGGCAGTTGCAGGATGCGGACATCTACAACCAGTTGCTCGGTCGTGGCGGCGAGAAGAACCTTCCTTACAGGTACTTCAAGAAGCCGGACCCGAACAATACGGCCTTTGCCGGAGATCCTGATGCCTGCGCCGAGTTGGCGAACGTCTATTTCGAGCGCCTGCTTGACCTTAACTTCCGTTACTACGTCAAGGGCTGGCTCCGAAACCCGAACAGGCCCGCGAATCCAGACTACCCTGTCCCGTCCACTCCGGAGAGCGCCGAGATTCAGTCGCATTGGGCCTACCGGAAGGGCCTCACGGACGAGAAGTTCCAGCCGATTGAGTATGTAGAGGACGCGGCCTCCATAGCCGAATACGGAGTGCGCCAGGGAAAGTTGGATGATGATGATACCATCTTCCCAACCATTCAGGGCATCACCGTTGCCCCCTACGGCAGAATTGACGAGACGGTGGCCATTGGTACGATTACTGACGGAGACGATGGAGGCGCCACTTCCGAGGTGAGCCTTGGTGACATGGTGAGGCGCCAGAATTTCAGCGCAGGTTCCTTCCGCCGCTCCTTCCAGTTCACCGGCCCGTCCTTCGAGGTTCCTTCCGGACACCTCGGGCAGATTTCCTACAACTGGTATATCAGCAACGATCAGTCCGGCCTTTCCTATCCGAACTATGCCTACGCCTTCTCGCAACTGACCAGCGAGTCCGAGATTGTGGCCGTCCGTGAGAGGGATAATGTGGAGTTTCCTATCGGCAACATACCCGGAGGTGACGTGTACCATCTGCGCATCAGCATGGTGTTCGACGCCAGACCGGCTGACAAGATGACCATCCGTGAGGTTGGATTGAAGAATGTCGTGCTGAAAAACACGGTGGTCACTTCCGATGGCCGCAATCCTCTCACGTTCAACGTATGGGTAAAGAACATCTGGCAGACCGAGCAGGGTGCCAATGAGACCGACCTTGAGTACATGAAGCGTGTCTGGGAGCCTATCCTGGGCGACCGTGTTGGTAACGAGGCCAAGATTGTCTTCTCCGACGGCTGGATGTCCGCATCGAGCGACTATGAATTTACCATAGTGGACTGGCCTTCCGTGGACCGCACCAAGAGCATCAATGGCGTTGCGTCCGAGTGGCGCCTTTGCCTGGCGAAGTCCGACGTGGACTACGAATCCACGGGCAAGTATATCCCGAGCGCTGAGACGGCAAAGCCCGTCGCTGGGGACCACTTCTTCTTTATCGGCATCGACATGCCCCATATCTACGTATTGTGGGCGGAGAAGAAACTGAATGAGACGAAGCAGGCCGCTCTGGATGCGAAGGCTTACGCCAATCCCACCTGGGCCGTGCAACTCGATACCGTCCGCATCAACACCCTTCATGGTGACGAGGTGGACACGCTGATGAGTGAATTGGCTGTCGGCAAGGTGATGGAGATTTACGACCCGCGCTTCTCAGGCGGTGAGATACTGCAACTCGCCATCCGGTCCATGACAATCACATGGAGCGAGAGCACGGTGATGTACCCCGCCGTCGAGGTTGTCCTTTCCGAGAACGTACTGGGCCGGTCTTCCGGCTCCGCTGCGTTGTCTCCCGAGCAAATCCTTGCGAACGTCAATAACACGGTGGCCAAGGTGCAGGCAACACAGATGGTCATGCAGAAGCGCTACCTGTCCAGGGAGACTGAGGACACGGCTGTCGGAAAGATCAAGATGGCCAAGGGCACGTCCTTTGGTGATTATGCCGAGGGCCTTGCCGGTATGGGCGGTAATATCGACGAACATGGCCGTGGCGAACTTGACGAGTTGAGCATCCGTCACTTCCTTGAGGTGCCGGAACTGCGCTACAACCGCATCGACATCATCGTTGGCAACAACTGGCGTGCTCCGGGCGGAGGCGTCATTGAGAGGGTGGAACCTGACTACGACGGGAACGGCAACATGCTGAATACCGGCGTGGCTTATCTCCACCTGGAGGAAGGTGAGATTGGTAAGTTGGCCCTGGATGACATCTGCATGGGCATCTTCCACGACGGTATCAACGAGAGCAACAACGCCCTTGCGGATGGTGACGATGGCATCGGGAACTTCCAGTTCTCCGGTTTCTACACCACCTACTTCCGCGTGACCGAAATCCTGGCTGAGGACAACCACTGCTTCCGGTATGCCATCCGGCCCGTATCGGCCAGGTGGACCCAGACGCATCACCCGTGCGAGGCTATGCACTTTGTGGCATACGGCAACTTCTCCGACAAGACCAGGCAGACCAGCCGTTACAGCACCAGAACCTACGAGCGCTACCTTAAGGACGTCAACTCCTGGGAGTTCACCGCAGACAACATTGGTGCCCAGTTCGGAGACCTGTCCAACCTCAGCCTGTTCGGGCTGAACATGACCGGCTATTCCGCGTACCTGAACAATATCTACATGTCCGGCACCATCCAGCAGTTCGAGCACCTGCCGTACAGAATCGAGATTGACACGGAGGGCATGGATACCCTGGCCTACGGCGAGACGCTGCATCTGTCATGCCGCGTTTACAAGGGCTGGGAGGACGTGACGGACAAAGTGGTCGATTGGGATATCATCCGGGATACCGGAGACCCGCAGGCCGATGCCGCATGGGCGCTGCTCCCGAAGGTGAAGAACTTTGAAGGAAGCATCGACATCGTGCATACAGTGTCTTATACAGACCTCGCAGAGATTGGAGTGAGCACCCTTTTCACCATCCAGGCTCTCGTGAACGACGGGGGCGAAGCAGAATATAACTTAACGATATAGTGATATGCAGAGTAATAAGAAACGAATAAGGATAGACTACGCTCCGTTGAACGTAGCCGTTTCCATGCAATGCACCACTCCGCTGTCTCCGGCCCTGCAAGTGTTCAATGCTGCACTTGCATCGGGATTGCAGTATGAACCCGACCGCGAGATTTCTCCTTCCCAGTTCTGGCCGGAGATAATCGCCAACGCGGCGGACGGCTCCTGGCATAACCAGTATGCCAACTCGCTGCTCACCGAAATGCACTGGTTCGTGGATGGCGTAGATATCACGCTCCATCCCGACTGGCAGGGAGACAACGGGGCCGGGGACGCGAAGTACGAGATTGACACTTCTGGTTCCAACTATCGTGGTGCGCTCACCGTCCGGATGAACATTTCACCGGACAAGCAGTACAGCATCCACTTCGAGGGTGTGATTGCTGATCCTCGCCTTGGTACCAGGATTCCCGTCAAGACGGACCCTATCATCCTGTCCACGGAAGACATATCCGAGGATTCATTCTCTATCTCCATCGGGGATGACCAGATTATCCAGTACAATCCGTTCAAGGACAAACTCCACCTGTACGACTTCAAGGTGGCCCACGGAAAGGTGACTGCAAGCGCATCAGCCGAGGCTGCTGCCACCGACGAGAACGCCTACAAGCGCACCATCCCAGTGACGGTACACCAAGGCTCCGAGATTGTCACGACCGGATACACGCTTGAACTTTACAGGGTCAACAGCGCGACTTCCTTCACGAAACTCGTACCTGGTACGGATAAGGAGGTCCTGTCGGTCAGCAACACGGCCATCGTCCTGGATCTGCGGCTCATCACCAAGGAAGACTTCCTTGTTGTCGCCGCCCTTACCGACAGCGCCCGTCCGAATCCCCAGGTGCAGTTCTCCGTCAACCGTGTTTACCAGAACTATAACCTGGAACCCACGAACGGGGCCAGCATCGTACCGAGCGATATCCAGCGCTACGACGAGGTGATGTGCCAGTCTGACGGTCAGGTCGTGGAAGAGCCGGAAAGCATCATCAAGATTGACTGGTACACCGACACGGCCACCAAGACGAACCTCCACCACAACGAGGGACAGAAGACCATCTTCACCATAGCCAAGACCGGCATCGGTAAGACCTTCGAGGATGACTGGATGGATATCAAGGCCGAGGGTGAGATTAAGCCAGCATACGATGTTGCTACGGACGGTACCGACATCTACGTTGACGAGAACGGTGACACGCTAATCTTCAATTAACCATGTTGTACATCATAGCGAACAAACAGAAAGCCGCCGAGGTGGGAATCTCACCTCGCGGCCATCGCGTCAACGGGGACCATATCATCGTCAATGAGAAGGAACTGAACTACGTGCCGGGTGACACCCTGGAAGAGAGGGCCGGACGCGTTGACGGAAAGGTCTATGACGCCATCGAAATCAAGAAACTAATCATTAAAGGAGACTGGTAATGGATAATTACAGCGCACAAAACAGTATCACGGTCAAGCGCCTCCGCAACGGTGATACCTTCTTCATCTCATTCGGTAACAACGGAGTGCCGCTCTACCAGGGCGTTGATCCCGTTACCGGCGTTGTCACTCCCTCCTGGGGAACCGGGTCCGGGCAGGTGACTCCTATCATCACACCTCAGGTGACTTCCGCACGCGGCAACTCCGTTACGCTCGGCTCTCACCAGTGGAACTACAACGGTCTTGCCCTAAACTTCTCCGGCAGCACCGTGACCATCGGAGGCGTCGTGTACACCAAGGCTTCCAATGACGGAAGATTTGCCATGGCCAGCACGGGCGCCCTTGCAATCATCGGAGACCTGGCCAGCACGACCAACATCGCATCCGACTCCCTCACGTACTCCTGCATCGCCACTGTGGCCGGTGTCGAATACTCGCTCACCAAGAGCGTTGACATCCAGATTCAGAGCATCGGCGCATCGTCCTACTACGGGACGATCAACGCCTCCTCCGAGCAGTTGACCGCAGCCGTCACCCAGACCACCGTCAAGACCGCGCTCTACCTGGGCGGCACCGTGCAGAACTCCTACTACGTGAAGTGGTACAAGGACGACACGCACTGGAGCGAGAAACTGGGCCAGACCCAGATCACCATTACGCGGGCCGACGTGGACGGCACCCAGTTGTTTATCGCCGAGTTCTACAAGAGCCAGGCTGATTATGAAGGCGGTGCCGACCCTATCTTCCGTGCGGGTATCCGCATCATCGACACCCTGGACGATTACCATGTGGAACACCGTTACGTCAATAGCGACGGAACGACCACGGGCACGCCTAACCGCGAGGTTGACACCGGGAAGCCGGTCTATCTCCAGGCTTATGTGGTAAACGTCAGGACCAACACGGAACTGACAACCATCAGCGGCTCCTGGGTGTCTCACGTAATGGACCCGGACGGCTGGGTGGAGCGCAAGCGCGTGCCTGCCTCCGGAACGAATACCGGCGCCACTAACCTGGTGAGCGTGACTGTGGCGGAGACCGACATCAACGGTGTTGAGAAGGATGCCGTGGTTGTATCCGAAGTTGAATGGACAATGTAAACCAAATCAATAAGTTATGGCAAACAAACCTTTAGCAAACGCTGCTGTCGTTTCGTCCATGCTTAAGTCGAACTGTCTTCTTGTCGAGATCGGCGGTGCCATCCGCCGTATCTCGATGGAGGACTTTGAGACTGCCATGAACGAAGGGCAGGCAGAACTCCTCCACCAGGTAGCGTGGGGATTCCCTCTTAAGGATGCTACCCAGACCAGCCCGGCCTGGGGCATGATTGGCAACATCGCAGCCTATCAGTCCTACAAGGCGAAGGTAGGCCGGTATCTCATGGATACCAATGGCCGTGCGGCAAAGTTGCACAAGAACAATTCCGGCGTGTTCGCGGACGGAACGGCCCTTGACGAGACGAAGGGATCCGTGGTGGTCATCGCTCCGCGCCTGTACTTCCTCGTCCAGACCGATGCTGAGACGAACATCCCTTACCTGTGGGCGTCCGAGTTCCCTATCTCCGCTCACTACCTGGCAAACTGCGACAACGGAAACCGTATGTGCATCGGCGCCTATAAGGGTTCCATCTCCAGCGGAAAACTTGTGTCTCGCTCCGGTGTTGACTTCGATACTTCGAGCAAGACCATCCAGGGCTACTTCAATGCGGCCCAGTCCTTCGGTGTCAACTGGGGCCTGGAAGACTACGACTTCCTCCGCTGGTTTGAGATTATGTGCCTGTCTGAGGCTAACGGCAATGCCAACGCTCAGGCGAGTCTCGGCCAGGGCCTTGGCGGTGCTGCCGGTTTCGACTGGGGTACGGTCAACTCATCCACTACCCTCAAGAAGACCGGTGCTACGAAGGGCCTTGGCGACGAATCCGGCACTGTGGCTGTTTCTGGAGCCAATGCTGATTCCACCCATGTCTCCGTGCTCGGCATTGAGGATAAGTGGAATCTCCAGTGGGAGTTCGTTCAGGGCATCTTCTTCGGCAACAGCGGCAATGCCGCTCAGGACGGAGACGAGGTGTACATCTACAAGGGCAACCGCCTGCCTTCCGCTTCCGAGTTGGCATCACACCCGGACGGTGAGTTCCGCGAACTGACCAGGCTGACCACAAGCGGCTACGCCAAAGTAATGACCAAGGGCGAATTCTTCGACATCATCGCCACCTCCCTCGACGGAGGCTCCTCGAACGTGTCCTGGTCCGATTACTTTTATGGCAACACCACAGGCCAGGTCTGCCTTGTCGGCGGTGACTCGGCTGACGGGTCGGGGTCGGGGCCGCTCTCCGTGTACTCGAGCATCGCCTGGTCGTTCGCGTACTCGGACTTCGGCGCCCGCCCTGCATATTATGGTCCTGTGACCATTGTAGATGGCGCTGACCTATAATGTATTAACCAGTTCTTTGAAACACCCTTGCAATTAAGCAAATCCACGAACGATAAAGCGCGGGGCAGTCGCCCCAAAGCGGCTGCAACCGCGCCGAATTCGTGGTAGGTAGGAGGGGGTATAGTACGCTCGGTGGTTCCAGTTCATTCGGTCTGCCTTGTCGGCGGTAACTCGGATAACGGGTCGAAGTCGGGGCCGCTCTACGTGAACTCGAACAACGCCTGGTCGAACGCGAACTCGAACATCGGCGCCCGCCATACAAAGTGAATACCCTGGTTTCTCGTTTTGCCGGATAGATACCGGCCAGCGAACCCCCTCAGCCTTGACCCCGGCGGCAGGTCGCGCCGGAGAGTCAGAACATCTCGAATGCGGGAGAGCGGCCCGGAGTATGGGCCTGCGAGCGGGGCTAATGTAGGTTTGGCCGAGCGTGTAGTGACCGTGAGTAAGCGTTTTGTAATCGCCGAAGTGTCACTCCGATGGCAACTCTCGAACGTCCCGGGCGGAATCACTATTGCAGGGAACAAAAAAATGCTTACCTTTGTATGACGAAACGTGTAGGGTACATACTTGAGAAGGTCGCTGACGAGGATAACTTGCGGTTAGCCATCAAGCGGTCCCAGCGGGGAGGGAAGGCGAAGCGGTCCGCACAGATCCGTGCGGTGAACGCCGATATCGAAGGGACGGTCAAGAGACTGCGCCACATGATACTGGAACTTGACTTCCCGGAGCATGAGAGCCGTAAGATGCAGCGCAGGACCGACCGGGGAAAGACCCGTGACCTTGAAGATGAAAAATATGACCCGTGGAAGGTAATGGCTCATGCCATCATGCAGGTCACAGAACCCTACATCAATAAAAAGATGATTGCAGACACGTCCAGTTGCATCAAGAAACGAGGATGCCTGTACGGAGTTCGGAGAGTGAAGAGGCTGATGCGGCGCTACCCGGACCACATCTATTTTTCACAATCCGATTGCAAGAAATACTACCAGGCTTTGGACCCGGAGTATATGGTAAGGGTGTTTCGGCATTGGTTTAAGGACAAGAAATTTATAAGGCTGATTGAAATATGCGTGCTGGACTACTATTGCGGGGACGAGATAATGCAGATGTTGGAAGATGAACGAGAAAAGAAGACGCGGAGTGCGAATTGGCTCATACGCAAGCGGGATGATTGGGAACCTCGCCCATTTAGAGATAGACCACATCCTCACAGAAAAGTACGGGGCAAAGATTCAGCGGAACTGCGACGATCTGATCATCTTCGGGCGCACGAAGGCAGAGGTGCGATTCCTTCTGAACGTGTACAACCATCTGTGCGAGGAGAGGGGAATGGTAGTGAAGGCAAACAGTTTCTACGGCGCGATTAAGGGACATGGGAAGAAAAGACGAAGGAAGCGGCAGAGGGGGCCGGTACATCGACTTTCTGGGCTATCAGTTCAGTCAGGACGATCAGAGGCTCCGCAAGTCGATAAAGCAAAAATTCGCAAAGAGCATGGCCCGCGTCAAAAGCCGAAAAAGAAAAAAGCAACTCACTGACAGTTACAGAGGCTGGTGCATGTACGGCAGGTGCCGGAACCTCTGGAAAACAATAACAGGACAACCACTTATGGGATTCGCTGACAAGGGAATATCTATCGAACAGGCCAGCACGAAGGACGGCAAGAAGTTCTTCGAGTGCCGCAAAGGAACCATTATGGAGGTGCTGAATCAGCGCCTGTCTGTGCTTGACTTTGAGGCTAACGTCCCGACGCCGGATATTCACGACCCGACGAAGATGAACTACGACCGCTACATGCTCATGGTTCAGAAGGAGGACGGCGAGAAAATCAAGTTCACCATCAGTTCCTTCCAGATGAAGAACATTCTGGACGAGTGCCGGAAGGCAGAGGATGCTGGCAACAAGGTGTTCCCGGTCGAAAACGTGGGCATCGCCCGCGTGGATCTTGGTAGAGGAAAATTCACTTACAAATTCATAGACTTATGAAAGTTTACGCTGATTACAACGGGGAAGTCCCCTCTGGCGTAGTGGTGGAGCGCGAAGGCGCCATCACGCGCATCTTCTTTGACTACGGCACTGAAAGCCGCGAGGAAACCGAACTGGAGGAGGCCCGCACCCTCCTGGTGTGCGAGAACGTGGACGTCACTGGTTCGACTGAGTATGATGCCATCGTGACGGCCATCGTGCGCGACAAATACTCTCAGGACCGCGTAGAGGCTATCCTGGCCAACGGCTCCGACACGGAGGCCCACGCGAAGGAACTCCAGGCTTTCCAGGAATGGCGAGCCAAGGCAAAGCGGATTGCTCATGCGGTCATTGATTCTCTGGCTTAAAAAACTATTCGGTATGGCCAACACCGTAAAAGTACAAGGCAGTAAAACCGTAGCAAGAGCGAGGAAAGGTCAAGACGGAAAGGGCATAGTGTCGCAGGTCGATTACTATGGCCTTTCCTCTGCCTCAGGAACTCGCCCTACGTCATGGGTCGCAGGAACTCCTCCGCTTATGACGCAAACTAACAAGTACCTCTGGAAGTACACCAGAACCACCTATTCTGATGGCTCATATACCGACACTACCCCTGGCATCGTTGGCGTGTTCGGGGATAGCGGGCTTTCCTATCGGTATTCCAAGTGGGAGGAGGGATTTGAATATCGCAACGATAACAACCCTTTTTACAGGGATGATAACGGGAAGGGTATTGTCGATGTTGTCTTCGCTGATGATATCACAATCTGGGACCCCGCGACAGACCCGAACAACCCTCCGGCAGCCTGGATTTGTCGGCAGACCCACACGTCCGCATCTGCAAGGCCGCTCCCCGCTCAGGGCGCATCGAACATGTATTGGACGGCAATGAATTCCATGGCCCCAATTTTAACTGCGCTCGTTCTCGCAAGAAAAATAAGGGCTAATGAAATTGATGTTGACTCTCTCACGGCTAAGCACGTGCAGGTGAAAGATAGTGGCGACAATGTTATTGCGGATATGGGTGGTAATGTTAATTATCCACTTATGCTTGGCGGATCAAGTCCGTCTAACGCAAAGTCGTATTTTAATAAAGCAGGCGATCTGTTCTGTAATGGCGGTACTTTTGCAGGAAGATTGAAATTACCATTCGTGGTAATCGTGAATTATCACACTCTTGTTGCAGGCGATGGCACGTCTTTTATTTTGCAAGGCTCTATGGGAGACGGAGAATTGTATCTCCCAGCGAATGCTTCTTTCAATGGCTGGCTTATCAATGTTTTCGCATGGCCGAGATTGAGCAGAATGGATGGTTTGGGCGTTGTTTCAGGACATATTCTATGTCCCAAAAAGGCAACAATTTCAGATAGAATTGCAAACCTTTATTTTGCATCAAGGATTGAAATGGATGAAGCGGGAGGCTTTATGCAATTTATTTGCGTAGATAAACAATGGGTGCTTATAAACGAGTCGTTTCATAACGCAACTTATACGCAAAGTTCCAACTCAAATCCGGATTGGTAATGTCAGAAAGAGTAAAAATGTACCCCGGAATGGTGCTTAACATAATCGGTTACGATGCCAGGCTACTGCTGTTGACGCTGTGCCTGGCAACGACCGTTCCGTCATGCAGTGTTTGCAAGCACACGCCGTCCGGCTTGCAGCAGAACATCAAGGACTCGACGGCCATCAACTTCAAGGACAGTCTCAGGATAAGGGATTCCGTTGCGGTTCGGGATTCCCTTGTCCCTGTCCCAATCCCGGTGGAGCAGTCTGTGTCGAAGTTACCGGCATTCAAGTTCCCTTCCCACCTGGAGACGTCCATTGCCGAATCGGATGCCTACGTTGATTCCACGGGCGTATTGCATCATACCCTCAAAAACAAGAGCGACAAGACGCTGAGCGCTCATGTTCCGGTGACGGAGCATTTCCAGTCCACGGAGCACACGCAGCAGGGCAGCACGGTACAATCGTCAGAAAAGGCCGAGAAGGAGACCATCACGGTAGAGGTGGAGCGAGAGTTCACGCTGTGGGAGAAAGTCCGGCTGCGGGCTTTTTGGCCGCTATTGCTGGCGCTTCTCGCATCACTCCTCTGGATATTCCGCAAACCAATCTTAAAACTCATAAAATTATGGTAAAGTACAAGTTCTCCAACGACGGCGCCTGCCTTACCATTTACGACAGTTATGCCGTCCCCAAAGCGGACTTCCAGAAGACGCTCAACCAGATCAAGGCCATCCATGGCCACCAGCCCATCTTCCAGCGGGACGATAACTCCCTCAAGAAAGAGTGGGCCACCCACAATTTCCTCTACCTTATCGGGTACAAGCGGAGCCAGACCAAGGACACCGACCTGGATATTCCGTGCGACAAGCCCGAATGGCTGTATAAGTTCATCGGCTGGCTCGTCTGGCCTTTTATCAAGTAGTATCATGAGACCGCAAGACATCGACGCCATCGTAATCCACTGCTCGGCCACTCCGGAAGGAAAGGACTTTCGGGCGGCAGACATTGATATCATGCACAAGGAACGCGGATTCTCCGGAATCGGCTACAACTTTGTCATTGACATTGACGGCACGGTGGAGGTAGGAAGACCGCTTACCCAGAGCGGTGCCCACTGCAACGAGAAGGGTTTCAGCGGCAAGTCCTACAACCTCCATTCCATCGGCATCTGCTACATCGGCGGGCTTGAGGCCACTACCGACAAGAAGGGGCAGATTATCGCCAAACTTGACAAGAACGGCAAACCTATCCCGAAGGACACGCGCACTCCGGAGCAGAAAAAGGCCATGGCCGAACTTGTTTACAACCTGGTGGAGAAGTACCCGATAACCGACATTCTCGGGCACCGTGACACATCTCCGGACAAGAACCATGACGGGAAGATCACCAAGAACGAATGGGTGAAGTCCTGTCCATGCTTCGACGTCCGGTCCGAGTTTCCTATTGCCGTCTGTACGGCCAAGAGAAAATGAGTAAAGTAAAGGTTTCCGCCAAATCAGGGAAGCGTGGCACGAAAGTTGCAGAAAGCAAAGTTCGTGTCACGCGCTCTGGTAATGGACGGGGCAAGAGGTTGTTCCAGACCACGGCGCAGGTGACGCTCAGGACGTCAACAACGAGAAATGGACAACCGAGACCGAAGAGCAGCGGATCTTAAATTCCTTGTAAGCACCCTGCGCCGCGTAACGACAGCGGTACAGGTCCTTCCTTTTGTATATTCGGCAATCAGCATCATTATACTCTCGTGCTACAACCTAATCCCGGAGGATGCACAGTATAATATAGACATGCTGTTTTATATCTCGCCGGTCACTATTGTCGCATTCCTGTTACTTTCCAAGTTGCTACATCTATGCAAGTGGCATAAAACCGCCTGCATTATACCGGCCATTCCGCAAGTGGTGAGCCTGGTTGACTATTATATCTACACATTAACGGACCTCGGCGTCAATATCGTGAACATCGTCCTTGTATCCATGACGGTGCTCCTACTCGTTGCCGCCTACAAAGTATTTTTCAAATGATAAACGAAGAAAATGACATCGTACTGGACGTCCTCGACTTCATCCGGGACCAGTACAAGGAGGGCAGATGCACGAAGCGCCAGACTGACGTGATTTATGATGCCGCGCTCAACATCGTTGACGCATACGCCACCTCCGACGAACTCGCCAGGCACTTCGGCAAGACCGTGGAAGCCGTGCATGGCGTCATCAAGCGCAGGATGACCGAAAAGCCCAAGAAGAACATCACCCTTTATTCCTTCCGCGCCTTCCGAAAATGTGTACCTAAGGGATGGCTGCATAAGAAACAGTAAATCACCGACATATCTTTATTTCATCCGGCACATTCCGTGTCGGATTTTTGTGCCCAACTTTGCATCGTGTTTAACCTCTAAAACCAATGCAAAATGGCAGAAGAAAAAACTTATGTCTTTGGTGACGGGAACAACAATGTTCCTCTCGCCTACGCTCTGAACGGCGGCAATGGTAACGGCTTCTTCGGCGGAAACGGCGGTGCTTGGGGAGGTGGACTTATCGGCTTCATTCTCGGTATTCTCCTTGGGAATAACGGGAATGGCCTTGGTGGTATTCTTGGTGGCGGTAACGGCGGCACCCTCGCTGGTGTGACTGGTCGTGAAGCCATCATGAACGCTATCAATGGCACCGATGCCGATGTCCGCTCTCTGGCGGCCACCATGAATGCCGATGTGAACGAACTCCGTTCCGCTCTCAGCACCATCGCTTCCGGCCTTGCTACCGTCGGCTCCCAGGTTGGCATGTCTGCCCTCCAGGTTGTCAACGCCATCCAGGCTGGTAACAGCGGCCTCGCCTCTCAACTGGCGCAGTGTTGCTGCGAAAATCGTCTCCTCACTACCCAGCAGGGTTATGAGGCGCAGATTCGCACCTTGGAGCAGACCAATGCGCTCGGCTCCCAGGCCGACCGGAACACCCGTTCCATCACGGACGCCATCAGCGCCCAGACCATCGCCATGAACGACCAGTTCTGCGCACTCAAGAACCGCGAGTACGAGTCCGAGATTGCCCGTCTCAAGACGGAACTCGCCAACTCCGCACGTGCTGCTGACAAGGCCGAGATTCTTGGCGGCGTCAACGCTATCGTGGCTCCTCTGGCCGCTCAGGTAGCAGCCATCAAGCAGTCGATGCCTCCGACTGTTGCCGTACCTTATCCTCAGTTGCAGGCTATTCCGAGTTTCAACACTCTGGAACTGCTCGCCAATCTGAGCATCGTGCGCAACATCTTCGGTGGCAATACGACCGAGACTCCAACCACAACTCCAGCAACAGCGTAATATGTTATCAGGATTGAGACAGGGGGCGCCTATTTATGTCCTCTACAAGAACGAATTGAAGACTGCCATCGGCGAAGTGGTCGCCGTGAGCAATCCTGTACCGCAGTATGGTACAACCTACAACGCCGGTATTCTGGCCCAGCCAAAGACCGTCGTGGACGTCCGCGTCCGCATCGGCTCTGAAACGGTTGACTTCCAGAAGTTACCGGCAGACCAGTCCATCGCTGACTTCGGGCCTAACGGTATCGTAATCAGCGAGACCAGGGACGGTATCTTGGCCGAGATTGACGCTTACCAGAAGCGCTCGGAGACCGCCCTGGCCGAGACGCCCAGGCACGAGCAGATTATTGCTGCCTGTAAGAGTATGCGCAGCGAACTGGACCCGGCCATCCGGAAGGAGGCCGAGCAGACCGCTGAGATAGCAAACCTCAAGAAAGGTATGGCCGACATGCGGGATGACCTTGCAGACATAAAGGCCCTCCTGTCGAAGTCCCTTAACCGTAAACCAAAGGAGGATTAACTATGGGTTGGAACATGCTCAAAGAACGCAGCGGAGGTTCGGACGTGTCCGACTTCAAGAAGGCTGCCAAGATGGCCAAAAAGGGCCTGGAAATCATGTGCGAAATCGCTGCCGACATGGCCGATGAGTACGATGAGTTCAGCGAACGTGACAGCGACTGGGATGATGACGAGCCTCACGTGAGGGAACGTCGCCGCCGCAGGAGCAACGGACGCTTCATGTAGTGGATCGGGGGGCGGGGAAACTCGCCCCTTTTTAACTTATAAGTTAAGTATGAACAGACTTGATTATTATGACATAACTCCAGCCGGAATGGACGCATATATGTCTAATTACGGTCGGCACTTCTCGAAGGCGCTCTACGAGTGGGCCGTATCCATGATGAAGGACAGGAACGGCGTTAAAGTTCAGGCAATGTCCAAGCAGGAGGTTGACGAGAAGATGAAAGCGGCAAGCGTGACCGTTGAGCGCGATATGGGATACGACGTGCCGTACACCTATATGATGGCCAAGGCCGATTATATGGGGTCTTCTATTGCCGACGAGCAACACCTGGCCAAGTTCGTGAAGGATTACCTTGATGACAAGGACGGCTCTGACACCAGGGCTTTTGACGAGTTCTATGCCAAGACGATAGCGCTCGGCATTCCTATCATGTGGGAGGATGTTATTTAGGAGGATTGAAATACTCCGGTGGGAGGTGATTTTCCTTTTCGATTACGAGGAGATTAACCGTGGGAGTGTTCTACGGCAGTTAGTCAACGCCGGTGCTCCCGATTCCGTTCTCCATCGCATCTCCGAGAAAATCGAAGACGGAAATATGGACGAGGGTTTTACCTATCCAAACCCGGAACGGCAGATTGCGGTTGTCGGCGTCGGGCACGCATCCTCCGGACCGGAGTTTCTTTCCTCGTTTTGCCACGAATTAAGGCACCTGACAGACGCAATCGCCTCGGACAAGGGAATTCCCCTCCGAGGCGAGAAAGTGTCTTATTTGACAGGAGAAATATCGCGGAAGGTGGCAGATGCTGTCTGCGTCTTCTCCTGCCCTTACTGCCGTCATGAGTAGTCTTCCGGCCCGAGCGCTTCGATGTAGATTCGAGCCGTCGGATAACCGGAGATCATCTGGAAGGCTTCAATGGTCTTCTGCTTCGGACAGTTCCTTCCTGATTCGATTTTGTAGAGCGCCGTCGGAGTGATTCCGAGCGCCTTGGCCATGGAGCGCTGGGTGATACCCTTGCCCTCCCGGAATTTCTTGAATACGTTTCCTATGTTCATAGACTGTGCTGGATTTTGCAATCGCGCAGGATGTGCTGCAACTCGTGTACGTAGTTGATATCAATCGACACGTTTGTATTGTCCTTCGCATATTCGATATGGAAGTACGGAACCTTGGACGGGTATTCGCAGGGCCACCAGGCAATAATCTCCGGCGTGGGGAACTCCATGCCAAGGCCCTCCTCTGAAAGCGGAATCGGGGCAACATTCTCGCCGTTGCTCACGTATGGACCTGGCTTGTGCGGCCCGGGGTTAAGAGGCTCGTACATGAGCCGGTCCATCGTGAGACTGACGATACGGGATACGACCATCTTGCCGTAGTACGGAGCAAGAATTAGGTCTCCAAGTTGAAATTCTTCCGGCTTCATTACATCATGGCAATTTGCTTGATGACGGCCTCGACAGCATCCTTCTGGTCACGCATTTTCTTCTTGAGGATGCCGTTTGCGTCATTACGGTGGGCCTGCTTTTCAAACTGCGGCAGAAGGCGCATTAAGCCCTGGATAATGGCGGGCTTGGAAAGATACTCCACGACCGGCTCTCCTTCCGCGGCCTCGGGCTTCTGGTCATAGGCGGAGCCGACAAACGTGGACGCCTCATAGGTTCCGGTCAGTTTCACGAAAATCTTGGCCGGTTTCTTCACTTTGGGTTTATCTCCTTGTTCCATAACTTATAGTTTTTTAAGATAGAATCTGCTCAGCAACTCTTCCGTCACGATGCCCTCACCCTTGAAGGAACGGAGATGCTTGAATATCTCGTTTACGTAGTCCACGTAGGGCGAGATGTCAGCGAAAAGCAGCGCAAGTCGGGCCATTTCGTTCTCCTGTTCCTGCCAGATCTGCACGTCCTTGTAATTGCGCTTAGATTCGTGCTTGTAGATGTCCTGCGTCAAGTCCTCATTGAGGATGCAGGCCCTCTTGACGGCTTCCGTCCAACGGTTGAACTTTTGCTTGGTCTCATGGAACATCGGCGTACCCCTTCTCGCCAGGCGCCGTTCCGCCTCCCGCAGAACCAGGTCCGTAGCCTGCGACATTATGTAGGCCGTATTCGTGAGGATGCCAATGATATCCTCATCCGGCAATTTCTCCTGTTCAGTCATTCTCAATAAACTTCCAGCGCAGTATCTGCATGTCATCCGGTAGGCCAAGCCAGCCACCTTCCCATATTCCCGCTATCTTCGGAACGTAGATCCACCAGCGTCCGTCGCAGTCGTACATCAGCACAACGTAGCGGCAAAATTCAAGGCCGGAGACCTCACAAAGGTAGTAAAAATTTCTGGTACTATCGTCCGGTTTCGGAGGATTGTATTCCTTAAAGTTGTGCCATTGATTATTCATGTCTCAGTTCTTTATAGTCTCTGTAAATAATTCCGAGGCGGGCGCAACGGAGCATCTTATCCTTCGCGCTCAGATACGGGTTATTCTGTTCCACGTCGGCCACAATGCCAAGAGCAACGGCCTCCATGTCAGCCGGGCTTAATGTTGCTTTTGCCCAGGCGTCTGCTGTTGCTTCAATCATTTTCCCCTCCTATACTCTACTGTAACGAACTCACCGATTCTCAGGTTGTGGCCCGGAAGGTGTAGCGTGTGGATTATCGAGCCTTCCGGGAAGTTGAAAGACAACTCCACGATGTCATCGTGACACACGTCATACACCATTCCGAGCGCCTTGAAGATGGTCTTATCGTCTTCCGGCGCGGCCTTCATCTTCTTACGCCCAAAGAAAAATTCCCTGATACTCATGGCTTCTTGATTCTAAAGATGATATCACATTCTACCGGCTCATCCGTCCATTTGACGGCATCGCCAAACATGTCCCGGTGCGGCAATTCCAGTTTGTTGTACGGATTGAAACACCTGCCATGAGGGAACGGGTTCTCACGGGACCACCAAACGTCGCGGTTACGGGCCGGTTCCTCCCTGAAAAAGTTCTCCTTCTTGTTCCTATCCTTGGCCAGGAAGCCGTGAATCGAGACTTCTACGTATTCTTCTTTCTTCTCCTTGTGTGAATGAAAGATGCGGGCAACTGTCTCCTCAGCCCATTCCTTAATCTCCTGTTTCGTCATAAAACGCTTTTCTTGCGTACCAGGCAGCACGCTCCCGGTACATGTTCGACTTCTTGTTGTAATTGTGCCACGCACGGGCATCGTCTCCGGGGCAGATGCTCCGGTTAACTCCGTAGCGGATCAGAAGGGCCTCTGCGGCGTAAACTCCAGACAACTCACCCATCTGAAAACAACGGTCCCGGTAATAGCCGGGTTCCTCAATTTTCGCCCTAAGGCGCGTAACGGTCTTCGGTTTCATCGTCGATAATTTCTACGGTTATTCTTACTCTCTTAAACCGATACTTGTCGAGTTTTGTCGGATCGCCAGGCATGGGCATCTTATTAAACGGGAGTGTGATATCACGACCGCTCCGCAAGTGAACTTCCGGACCGATTTGTCTGTCCATGTACTGAAACCCTACAATTTGGGCTTCACTCTCTGAAATTATTAGTCCTTGACTCATTTTCTCTATACCAATGGCGAGTCTATCACGTTGACCCGGCCAAATGTTTTACTGAATTCCGATAACCTATCCATCTCGTCGCAGTGCGTCACTTCCACCTCAAACGGAATACCCCTCGCGTCCTTGACGATTCTGTCACGCAGCGAATTGATGTCCAGGATGCCGTATCGGAAGGCACCCTGGCTGTTGTTGTAGTGGTTCGTCCTGTCCTCCTGGACGGTAGAGGCGATGCTGATCCTGGAGACTTCACCGGCCAGGTGTCCATCTCCGTGCCTGGTGAGGTACGGTCGTGTCACGTAGTGGGCGGTGATGTCCTGGATGCCCATCTTTTTCGCCATTTCCAGGGCGTATGTTATGCCGGTATCCGATGGCGTCGTATCTGGCGTATCCTTGCCCGTATCGCACAGCAGCAAGCCTTGACCGTTCTCGAAGATTACGTTTTCATAGGACAGTGAACTGATGTCGCACGGAAATGTGTGCTCGTACATGAACTCGCAGTCGCTTATGAAGTGGAATGCTATGTTGAGATCGTCCCAGGTCTTCTTCCAGTGCGAAGGAATCTCCATGGACTTCTCGTAATAGTTCTTCACGCGGCCAAGGTACGACAGCCTCTCATGGTCCTCCCGGTACATGAATTCGTCGAAGGTGATGCCAATGGACTTATACCGCTTGATGGTATTCCAGATGCCCATGCCGCAGGAGCATTGGCGCTTGCGCTGCTCCTCTGAAATGAGGTTGGCCATGACGTCGTAAGGCGTGCTCCACAGGCAGTCCCGGTCACGATAAATGTAAGCGGGCTTCACGATAAGCGCCTCATACTCCTGCACGAATTGCATGGGATTGAGAATGAAAAAGCGGGAATAGTAACTGTCTGCACCATGGTACGTGCCGGATCCGAAATGCTGGAACGTAATGCTTCCATCCTTGGTAAGGATAGAGTGCCCACGTTGGGAGCCTCCGTTGGTCAGGACGTTAAGGACGCCACCTCCTTTTGCTTTTTTTACATAGGACGCGACTACCGTCCCCTTTCCTTCATCGCCATAGTTGGCGCCAATTACTATTCTCGCTTTCATACTCTACCATTTAATACCTTCGTTGTCTGCGGTCTTCCGGGAAACGCCTGACTGACGGACGGACTCCGTGATGCAATCCTCGATAACCTGCGCGAGGGAGTCGATGGTTGCTACCTTGTAACGATCACCGAGGGCCTGCCCGAAACTGTTGTCCACGGCATACTTGTAACGCTGATAGCAGTCACGGGGGCTGTCAACGGCGATATGGAAGATGTCGAACTTCTTGGAAGCCTCGGCATACAGGGCCGGTGTCTCAACATCGCTCTCCTCCGTACCGTTGATGGCACTGTTAAGGGCGTGCTGGGGAAGATACGGGTTCAGCGGCTCGTCTCCCATGGTGATGATGATGCCCTTGCGGCCCTGCTTGTCGAAGCAGTCGAGTTTCGTGCGCGTGAGGCCCATGTACCATGCTGCGGTGTAACTCTCATAGCCGTTTCCGCCGCCACCGTGCTCCATGAAGATTTTGTCCAGGGATTCGGCGATACGGATGTCGCTTTCAAACTGACTCATCTGGATGGGTGCTTCATCGTAGGCCAGATCACCGATGCCCATCATGCAGAACTCGATATCATCGAACTTCTTGTAGAGGTTCATGATAATCGTGCCCAGGGCCGCTGCGGTCTCCTTGCAAGCCTCGCCCATCGAGCCGGTCACGTCCAGACCGAGGATGACGGGGATTGTGTTCGGATGCTCCTCACTGTTGACACACTCGCGCACGGTGAAATTGCGCGGGTTGAGCGACGGATCAATATGCCTCGCCACAAACTCCTGGCCGGTCGTGCGACCGGTCTTGGAATCGTAGGTCCTGCCCATTGTGTGAGCATAGTTCTGCATGGAACTATGCGATACGGTTCCGCTTCCCATACTACTTCTCCTCCTTCTCTTCTTTGGGTTCTTCCTTGGTCTCTTCCTGAGCAGGCTTTTCCTTTGCGTACTGCTCGAAATCTGTGCTGTTAATCTGTCCCATAATTATTCTTCTTCTTTGGTTTCAGTTTCTTCTTCCTCGGCAGCATCAAGGGAAAAATCAAACATGCCCTCGAAGGGGTTTTCCTTGCCGCCGCCCATAAACATAGACATGGCCATCATCTGACCTATTCCGCTGTTCTTTCCGTTGTCTCCTTCCATCATCTGAGAGAACATCATCATCTTGATGACGTTGCCCATGCCCTTGCCGCCCTGGAAGGCGTTACCGAACATGGAGACAATCTTTCCGTAGAAGTAGGTGCTGCCCATGAACACGTGGCGCTCCGGCACCACCTGGCGCACCTCACTGTTCTCGTAGTCGATGACCGTGATGATCTTCTTGTCAACGGCGGTGACGCACTTGGGCTTGTCACCGACGATGATGATGTCACCAACGGCTACCTTGTTGGTAGGGATGACGAAAAACATCTCGTCACCGATGTTGAAGCAGAAGTTGGTGACGTTCGTGAGCGTCCCCTTCTTCACGTTGTAGGACTTGTACCCGTTGCTGCACTTGACGGCCACATTGCCGTTCATGGTAAGCCGACACATGCCGGGAGCAATCTTACCGAACATGCCATTGAAGGCATTCTGAATGTTTTCAAACATGACTCTTTTTAATTTTGGTTTTTGGTCTCTTAATCTTAATCAGTACGTCCGGCGGGACGATCTTGTCCTCTCCCAGGACGCGGATGATAACCAGCGGAGCGTTCGTAAATACGTCCCTCGTGAGGCTATCAATGAAAGCGAAGTGGTGTTTTACCCCCCCCTATTGGCCGGGATTTTCACCTTCAATCCTACGGTACATTCTTCAATTTTCATGCCATTATCTCCTAAATTTGCGAGCAAGCCGCTGCTGCTCCTTCATGTACTCAACATTTTCGTGCTCAGGCGAGTATTTCTCCTCCATTGCACGCTTGTATTTCTCGATGTCCTCGGTAATCAGGTCCTGACTGATCGGGTGGTTCCCGACATCCTCAAGTTCGCGCTTGATTTTCAGGTAATCCTCGTCTCCGAACATCTCGGCAAATTTTCTAAGCGTAACATCACTGTCCATCGAACAGCCCTCCTCCCTCTTTCTGGCTCTTTATCTCGGCGTCCACGATTTTCTCCAGGCGCTTCGATTCGTCCAGGTCAAACTGCTTGTGGAACGTAAAGAAATTGCGCTGATGCGTGCGCATCTTCTCAACCAGGTTAACGAATTCCTTGTAACTCATTGGTCTCTCAGTGAATCGGGAAAAACATAGTCACGGAGTTGGTCGAAGGTGTCGCAAAGTTGGTCCTCATGGAACCCCTCATAATTATCAACCCCATCCAGATAATACGTAACGTGTCCAAAGTTGTTATTTGCCCCGTGCTCGTCTATCTCTGCGCCCTGGACACGAATCTTCTTGATTACCATTCTCGATGGATAACCATTATTCATTATCCAAACCTTGTCACCAACGTTGTATTTGATTTTGATAGTGAACTCCATATCAGATAAATAAAGGGGCCGGTTGTGAGGAACTTACCCGGGAAGTATCATAGGCAATCACTATTTACCGTTCCACCGGCCCCAGGTTCAACTACTCTCCTTCCGGCTCCTCTTCCATACCGGGAAGGGTGGCCTCGGTCTGGATGGGCATGATGATGGCGGAAGGTCCGGCCTTCTGGTCCTCCTCCATCACAGACTTGATGAAAATCTTCCCGTCCGCCTGGGTAAAGTCCATCTGGACGCTATCCATGTTGAGCGCCTGGGAAATCTTGTGGAGCAGCGCGGTGTTGATGCCCACCTTGTTGAGCGGCTTCCATCCGTCCTCGGTAGCCAGGAACCCTTCAATCTTCTGCACGAATTCCTTGTCGGACCGCTCCAGACGGAAGCGCACCTGTTCGCCCTGGTACACGGCCTTGATGTACACGACCGGCTCGGCCTCCTCCAGGAGGTTGTCGTAGGCGTCCTCAGTGGTGAGCGTCTTTTCGATGGTCACGACGTCGAAGCCGTAGATGAGTTTGAGGATCTTCGCGTGGACGCAGAAGCCGTTGAGTGAAGCAATCTGTTCGTCATCGAACGGAGTGCAGTAAGTAAGGGGCACCCTGATAATGATGTGCCTGTCGGTTGCGTAGGCATTACCGTGCTCGAAATACACGCGCTCAGTGTTGCCGTCCGTCGAGGATTCAGCCTTCTCGCAAGCGGCGAAAAGTTTGTAATCCTTTTTGAAGTTAATCCTTTCTTTTGCCATAGATATTGGGATTTAATTGTTTGATAATATCCACCTCTTCTTTGTGCCGTTTTAAGGCCGCATGAACGCGGCTGTCCTTGTGGATGGTGTATTCCACCAAAACCTTCGGGATATTGAAAATCTGGCCGTTTTCCGCGCCTTCCAGGAGGCGAATCCAGAATTCCCAGTCCTCGTACAACGTCCCTTCCCTGTAACCGCCCACCCGGAACCAGTCGGAACGACGGAAACAGCATGTGTTCGTGAGGGAGTTCCGTTTCAGCAGGGATTCGTACCCGTGCCAGGTGTGCGCCACGATCTTGTCAATTCCCTCACCCTTCCTGTGATCCTGCGGGACGGCCAGCCTCAGGCCGGGGATGTGAGAGAACGCCATGGCAAACTCATACAGGGCATCCGGGTAAAGCCAGTCATCCGCATCGAGCGGAACAATCAGCCCGTCACCGGCCCTGTCAATCGCAAGATTCCTGGCAGCAGCCACACCATGATTATCGGTCCTGATGCCGGTGCATCGAGGATCCGTACCCAGTGCGCGTTCAATAGCGGACCAGGAGCCGTCCGTGGAGCCATCGTCAACAACAATGAGCCGCCAGTTGCGGAATGTCTGCATCTGGACGGATCGGATGGCCATAGCCACATATTCTTCTGCATTATAGCAGGGTATAATCACCGATATGAGCATAGGTTGGTGCGAATTTTATGATGTTCCTGCAAGTTTCATGCCAGACTTGCTTATTTCGTTTTTAACATACTCACACATGTCGAAGAAATTATTGTATGCCTTGCGGGCCTTCCTGTCCCAGTACCACCTGGTAAGGAACGTAGCCTTGACTGCCCTTGTGGCATACTTCATGACGGTATTTGCAGAGGACATAACGGCCTCCTTCATTGCCAACTGAAATATGTGCTCAAACATGCCGCTGATTTCCTCCGTGCTCTCTAAGCACTTGGCGAAAGCGTCAGCAAGTTCCTGGGCCATCTTCTCGTCCAGGGGCTTGATTTCGCTGCTCAAACTCGATTCTTGCATTATTGAAAATCTCCTTTTCTATTTCTTTCATCGCCTCTTTGTATTCAGGCGTATTCATTATTTCTTCAAGTGAGGCCTTTTCAACCCATTCCACCTTGCACCCTTCCGGAAGCCTCATTATACGCCCTGGTGTCGCCAGGCCATTCTGCAAGGTCGCAAGATCAACCGGCCCCTTAATGATCAGCGTCGGGTGGATTGCTCTTTCAAGCGCCTTTTGGTAAGCATCGAGCGGACCCGCCAGAGCATTTGCTATGCTCACCAACTCGTCGTGGAATGTATTTAGGAAAGACCCCTTAATCTCGTCCGGACTCTGTAAATCCTCGTACATCCAGTTCACATTCTCCGAAACGAAATTGTACAGTTTTTCCTTATCCCACATTTCCTCAAGGCGGCGCAGAAACATTTTGTTTGACTCACTCATGACGCATCCTCTCCTTAAGGTGGCCGATACGGCGCTTGTGCCATGCTATCTCAGCCTCGTAGATGCTGTTCCAGCACTCCTTGCTCGCGTCGTAGCGATAGTATTCTGCATCAGCAAGATGCTTGTTGTAGAACTTCGGCATCCCATCATACTTCTCATCCATGAAGATGGAATACTCAGAGTTGTGCGGATGCTCGCAGACAAACTCAATGATGTCCGCATTGCCGGTGAACGTGTTAATCGTCCAGATCTTGTCACCAGGCTTCAACTGCTTAATTTCTGTAATACGTTCCATGGTTAAAATGGTGATTTTTGCCCAAGCGAGTACGCCTGGAAGTATAACTTCTGCTGCTCGGTCAGGTTTTGGAACCACTGATCGAACAGGTGCTGATATTTCGGAGCCACGTTGTAACGCCACTCTTTTTGCAGATACTCTTTCATAGAATCCAATCCAAAATTGCGTGGATAAGCATGAAGGGGAGCATAAGTATAAGGATTGGCAACATAATCGGCCAGAAAGCACCGGCGATGGTACACATGTCCGTCTCCTCGTCAAGGACAACGCCATAAAGGATGCCAGTGACTATGGCTATGAATATGTAGCCAATCACAATGAGAACTATCCAATACCAGGCCATAACGATCAGTTTTGAAGTTGCGTCGCTGCAAGAATTATGCCATTGGCAAGGTCCTTCGCGGTGTCCACGTCCTCTTTGCAGATATGGCCGAGCGCGTTGATGAGGTCGTGGCGGATAGCCTCGGCCCCGGAATCCTCCATCACCCAGGATATGCCAACGCCATCCTTGTTGTGGATGAACATCATTCCCTTGTAGCCGTGCTCAGTGAGCCATGTTACCATTTCGTTCAATTTTGCGGTGTCTTCCGCTGACGGAGAGAAGCCGTCCTGGTGTTTCATCTGTTCCATACTATTCGTGTTTCATAAAACAAATCCAATGCGTGTTTGCTCTCTTGCCGGAGATATGGCCGAACACCGGCTTCTCCGGAGTGAGTTTCAGAATCTCGGACACTTTAATGTCGGTCTCGTTCCACTTGAAGATGAGGAAGCCGCCAGGTACCAGGACGCGGAAGCATTCGGCAAAACCCTTTGTCAGAACTTCCTTCCATTGCCCTCTCGGAAGCCAGCCGTATTTCTCCATTTGCCAGCCTTTTGTCTCCTTCTCGGAGGTGTATTTAAGGTGCGGCGGATCAAAAACGACCATCTTGAAGGTGTTGTCTGGATGTGGCATCGAAGTGAAGTCGGCAACCACGTCCGGCTCAACGGAGAAGGTTCGGCCTTTGTAGATGTCCTTATCCTTGAATGAGCGGATGTCCTGGAAAAGTACTCTCGGATCATTCTTATCAAAGTAGAACATCTTCCCGCCACAGCAGGCATCTAATATAGGTTTCATAAATTATCTCTTTTAGGCTTTCGCCAGGTTAATGCTTACTATGCCCTATATGCCACATCCCGCAGTCAGGGCAGACGTAGGGATGGTACACGTTTTTGTTAATACCTTTCTTGTCCATGAACGCCAAAGCATCCTCCAAGGTCTTAAACTGAGCCTTCGGGACCATCTTGCCTTTCTTTGACGTCCAGTGCATTTTCAGCAGGCTGCTCCGGTGAACCTTCTTCACGAATCACCTCCTTTCCTGCACAAATTTCACACACTCGAAAGTGTCATGAGTCTCTCGGAAATCCCTGACGGCCTCTCTGCTTCCAAGGATGTCTTGAAGGTCATCGTTAAGCCAGCAATCCGTCTGATCCGGACACGAGCCTTCATCATACGGGTCTCGGCGGTCCAGGTCGTATTGGGCGCACTCCAAGTGGGCCTTGAAGTCACAGAATCCATCGTAGTCATTGACTTGATGGAAATACCTTGTGCCAGGCGTAATATCACGCCCGCAAATTGCGCAGATGTGTTTCTTTCTGGCCACTGGCCTTTCGTCTCTGATTATCGTCATTCTGCATCCTCCTTTCTTGCGTTAAGTTCCTCTATTCTTTTGAGCCAATATCTTTTTCTTCTCCGATTCCCTGTTGCCATTGCAATACCAAGATAATAGTGGGCATCAGCAAGCCTATGGGGTATATCATCATTTTTGACGATTGTTTCCCTGCCTTTATGTTCAATAATCATTTCTTCCTTGCGTTAAGCACCTTGCCGAGTTCAGCCATATCCCGGCGAACATCATCCATTGTGCCGCCATTCCATGATTCATATACATGCCGAGATGCTTTCTCCAAGTCTGAATCCGGTCGATCCTGCTGGAGAGAGGGGATATTGAGCAGATCATCCATGTAGGCCCATATAGTATAGTCCGCCTTGTACTTCTTGTTCATAGCCTTCACGAATCCAGACATGTCCTTGAATGGAAATGTACATGGAGGACTCATATACTTATCTCCGTCAGAAAGCACAACAGGTCTTGTCAGATTTGCCTCTTCGCTTACCTTATGCCATATTTCTTTAACAAATTCCGGCTGCTCCTGCTGGAGAGAAGTAATAAAGCCTTCTACTTCCTCCAATGCATCTGGGACAATTCCCCAACTATCGCAACGGTTTCTTTTGGCCCGCATCTTTAATTCACCAACAAGCCTTTTCAGTTTTTCTGCGTCAATGTATTTGCTCATAACTTTATCCATTCCACGGCCCTCCATGTTTTTTCAGGTAATCATTACGCATCTTCTCTGCGCAATTCACCAGGCGTCGCGCTTCCGTTTGGACGTCCATTGCATCAATGAAGATGTCGGTACCCTGGCTGCGCACCTGCAACTCCTCTATGAGATAGTCTGCCAACGCAGACATGTAGTTTGCAGCATCATAAACTCTGTCAATATCAATCGCCGGATCCGCTGTCATCTTGATGCGGACTATGCCGCCTCCGACCTGGGTAACACTTTTTCTTGCCATATCAGTCAATCTCAAAAAACAATTTTTTCTCGTCAGGCAAATTTTTCCAATAACTATAATCAGAAGACTGTTTTTGGTATTCCACCAACTGCTTTTCCTTCTCTGACGCATTTCCGGTGAGACACGCAAGCCTGGCCTTCTCCATAGTAACCCTCATGTTCCAGTATTCTTCGCTTCTTTTACTGAGAAGATGCCTGCCAGAGTCATTATCGCAGTTTATAGCGTCAATCAAATTACATTCTTCATTGGTTATGAGGAGGCCATATTTATTCTTTAACATGGTTTATTCCTCCACCGGTTTAGATGAGTAACTGACAACGCCAACCTTGTATTTCACCTTGTCAACATCAGTGACGTTTCGGTACTGGGCCTCCTCCTTTGCGAGTTCCTTTGCAATAGCCTCATTCTCGGCCTTTACGCATACAATGATTTCCTCATAATGGACAATCTTCTTGACGCGCATTGAATAAAGATACTTTGCCATAATTATTATAGTTTGATGTCATGTTTGATCCCGCACAAACTGAGGGCGTTCTGGAGTTCATGGACGAAACGAATATATATTACAGAGTTTTCGTTTCTGTTTGTGTCGGCACAAAAACGCCATGTCCCATCGGAACTATAAACGTTCAATCTTAAATTGTTGCACAACCATTTCTCGGTGCCGTAAGTTACAAGTTTTCTAAACCCGTTCTTCTCCAAGATTTCGGGCGTGATAGGTACGCCATCCACCTTGTCCTCCGAATGATACCTGTCTTCTGCGAGGGTGTATAACTCATCGTCGGCCATGATTTCGTCATCAACGCCATCTACGGCCTGAATCTTGCGGGGAGTGCCGTTTATCAGCACCCAGTTCCCGACCATAAGTTCTGTCGCTTTCATGCCTTACCCTCCTTTGGGAGTTTTAACAGGTCCTCGCACTCTATGTAGTAATCCTTGTTGAATAGTTTACCGTTAACCACGGTGAACGACATTTCCCCAAAGATGTTAGCCGTTCCAACCGGCTTCCATCTCGGGAGATCCTTGTATGCTACGCGGAGCAGTTGCCCGGCACAGTTCCGCAGGCCGTCTTCGCTACTAAAATCGTAGCCCATGACCTCGCTTGCCATATCTCTCACAGCATCCTCGAACGGGGTTGACTTCCTTTTAGCCACGCAGATTGCTTGCCTGAGATTCTCCATGGCCTGCTCAGCCTCCTCGATCGTGATGCACGATGAGGTGCCGCATGATAAAATCTCAATAGGGTGAGATACGCCCTTGTTTACTCTGACTTCCATTGTCTTTCCTCCCGAAATAATCGTTTAACACCTTGCAGAAGTCTCCGGCCTCAGCCTTGCACTTCTTCTCGTCTTTATTCCAGTGCCAGCACTTAGGGCACCAATTTACCCCCCCCCTCATTCCATTTCGCGCAGCCTGCGCTCCTCGTAGTAATCGTCAGGGTCCGGTCCGTTGTCCTCCAGGTCCGTCTGGCTCACCACACGGACAACCGCGTCATCCATCGTATCGACCTCCTCGGCATCGCACGGCGTCCTGTGAACCTTCCCGAACTCAATCCCGCAAACCTCGGACCACTCAAGTTCCGGCCAGCCGTACTCCTCCAGCATCTTCTTCACGGCCTCCAGGTCATTGTGGTAGATCACCACCTCAGCCTCGGCACTGACCGGCACGTCTATGTCGTAAACCCCGCTGCCCCTCCAGTAAGAGGGGCATTTGGGGTCTTCCATTCTAACGGTCCCCTTTAGGGAGACCTCGATTTCAAAGCACTCCATCATAATAGAAGTCCTTGAAGATGTCAAAGAACTGCTTGCCAGCGTATCTGGCGAGTTCCCCTGATTTGAATGCAAGGCGGGCGCCGAGGTGCGAGCTCGCGAGCGACCAGGCGCTGCGCGAGTCCACGTAGAGCGGCCCCGACATCGACCCGCGATCCGAGCAACCGCCGACAAGGCAGACCGAAGGTTCCAGTTCCTTCCGCCTGGATGCGCTCAGGCTCTCCCACTCGGACTTGGTGTAGGCGTAGTAGTAAGGGTAGTAGCGATACTCATCCTCCTTGAACGTGGGCTTCCAGCCTTCGTTGAGGGCGGCAACGATGATACGCATCTTGAGGTAGGCCAGGACGTCTTTGTCCATGTTCTCCGTCTCGTTCTCGGCCAGCCACTCCTCTTCGCTCTTGCCGGTCACTTCGCGACACGCATCGTCAAAGGTCTTGATGCGCTCCATGATGTTATCATCTACCAGGACGTAGGCGCCGTCCTTGAATTTCAGTGCTTTCCCTTCCGGGATTTCAATGGTAACTTTTTTCATGATTGTATTGGTTTTAAGACATTTGCCACTCACGCACCCAGACGGAAAGGATGCCTTTCGTGAGCATCTTTCCCTGCCTGGTGCAGTAAATTTCAGGAGACTTCTGGAAGAGTTTCTCAGCCTCTTCCAGAATCTCCTTTCTTGAACGTTTCTTATAATACTGGATTTGTGCCCAGGAGTACAGCGGGGACGAATCCCGCCAGTCAGAAGATTTCTTGTTGGCCACAGCGGCAGCAGCAGCGCGGGCCTTCGACAGGTCATCGCCCTTCTTGCCGCCCAGGTGCGTACACCAGTTGCCGGACTTGGAGAAGAATCCGCCGTCCCGCTCAATCTGCTTCTTGCGCTCATCGAGGGCTACCTTCGTGTTGATGCGGCCCATGATGGCCTGGCGCTCCCACATGGCGAACATCACCGTGAGGATGAAGCGGTCGCAGGACGGAAGGTCGCAGAAAATCAAGTTCCGCTCCCCAACTGCGTCCAGAATCTCCAGCGCCTCGGATACGTTACGGCAGCGGTCGCTCTTGGCAATCACCAAAACGCAGTCCTCTTCCTTGCAGTGCTTGATGGCCTCCCAGAGACCGACGCACTCTTTAAGTTTCGTACCGGAATGGACGTCAGTGTAGATGTCCACCGGATCCTTACCCATGAAGGTCTTCGCGATGGATACCTGGGCCTCAAGGCCGAGTTCCGTCTTCTCTTGGTGCTTGGTCGAAACACGGCGCCAGAGGATGTACGGCCTGCGCTCCTCGATGGTCTTGATTTCTACTTTCTTCTTTCCCATGTCTGTGTTTATTTCCTACGGGCCAGCATATCATCCAGATACGCCAGCAGCATAACTACAAGAAACATGCCAAATTACCTTTTCTCGTTGAATATCTCTGGGATGAAGGCCAGCCCGCAGATGATGAATACTAAGATGTACATTACTTTTCCTCCCGTGAGAAATAAAAGTCCACCTCGATTTGATACCTGGTGTTCTCGTGCCACTCGGCCCTCACATTCACCTCCGGATCCTCCATCGTGGCCTTGAAGTCCTTGATGAACTCATCCGGATTGAATCTTGCCGTATTGTTAGACTCACAGATGACCGTCAGGCAGTTGTCATCTTCCTTCCACTTTGCAAGGCAGAGATACCCACTCAGGAAGAAGGCCACCTTACGGACGCCCATCGCAGTCTTGATCGCAATGGTGTCGCTGTCTGCTATATTGTACAGGACACGGGACATACTCCCGTGAATAGTGTTGATGTATGCTTTGTTTGCCATAGTCTTACAGTTTTTCGTTTACCTCACGGGGCTTGCACATGTAGTCGGATTGCGGGTTGGTGCAGATGGGGCACTCCTTGATGGTCAGGGAGTATTTCTTGCCATCACGGCCATTCCACATGAAGTTGGTGAGCGTCGATTCCGGATCGTGGTTTTCCTTGACGATGCGCTGCTTGTTGAGTTCGATATCCGCAATGGCCAGGCCAAGCGAAGCGAAGACGTTGACGGTCACATTATTCTCGTCAACGATGAGATATACTTTATCCATTATAATCCGTTTTTGAAAGTTGATTTCCTTTGTCATCATAGAGAGCAACGCTCTCCAATTTACGTCCGTCCCAGTTGAGGACAACATGCGTCTTCTTGTTTACCGTGTCAACCATCTGGGCATGAAGTGTGCCATCCGGGTGGATGCTCCTGTCTATGTGGAAAATCGCGGATTTACTGAGAGTATGCGTATTGTCAACCTCAGCAAGTCCCTCCGCAATCATGCAGGTTATTGCTCCGCCCATACCGTCGCGCTCCATCTTCTTGAGGAGGGCGATGAATCTTTCCTTGTAGTCCATTACAGAAGTCCTTTATAGAAGTTACACTTGCGGCGCGTGGCCCTGTTGGTCTTAGGCTCAGTGGAGCCGGTTGTGAACCAGCCCACGTGCTTCTCATAGATAGCCGCCATGATGGCGTAGATGGGAAGATAGTTGTCTGGCATCTTCTCGATCTCCTCGTCGGAGAGGGCGCCCTTGTCAACGAGTTTCTGCAAGTCATTGAGCACGTCCTGCTCGGAAATGATGCAGTCGTGAATCATGTTGTAGAATCTTTTCTTATCCATGGCCATTAGATTTTGAAGCGGTTGCCCGCACGGTTGATAGTCTCACGGGTGAAAATCCAGGTGTCAATGAGAATCATCTGGACGTCAGGGTTCTGCCGGAAGATGAACACGCAGATGTGGCGCACGTCAACCCTGGGCCGGCGCTTCATGTCCAGCCGGATCTTATCGTCACACCAAGGATAGGCAATGTCCGCCTGGACGTTACCTTTGTTGCTCTTGAAGTGCTTGTCAAGAGCAGCGTTGATTTTTTCAATAATGCTCATAATGTTATAGAATTAAGGTTTTTGGAGAGGGAAGGAGCGGTCAGGCTCCAGCCCCCTAATACTCCATGTCGTAGTTGTCATGGCCCCGGCCCCAGTAGAAGAGAGTGGACCAGTCACGTGTCGTGCTGCCCTCCTCAATCCAATGGCCGTTACGACGGAATGTGTAAATCTTGGTGCAGTGGTAAAGCCCGCAGGCCGTGACCTCAATCTTCTTGGGGGAGATAACCTTCGTCACCTTGGCCCTGCTGCTGTCCGAAAACCACCTCATAGTGCCGGTGGCCCCGACCTCTGGAATAACATGCTTTTGCATCTCCTCCATCTTATCATCAAGCGCATGTCTCTCGTCCCAGAGTTCGCACCACCGCTTGTGCTGCACCGGATCGCTGTGGTCCGTGTTCTCTGTCAGCCTTTCAATCTCGTCCCGGCGGTCCAGGATGGCGAGATAGTCTTTCCACGGTACGTTGAGTTCAATCATATCAGCAGAAGTTTATAACCCTGGCCCACTGGCCGTATGAAAAGTTTCCGTACATATCCCGCAGCGTGTCCCGGTCCTTGCCGGTCTGCGCCTGGGCGATATCGAGCAGGTCCTTGTAGTCCCAACTCAGCGGCAGGTAAGGCTCCAGCCTTCTCAGCCTTTCTTGAAGTTCCTGTCTCATAGGGCGTCATTTTTGGTCATGATGAAGGTATCAATCTCGTTGTAGTAGTCTCCGCTCCACTCGTGGCCCTCATGCTCTTTCTCGAACTCCTTGCCCCACTCCTCGAACAGATTGAATATCTGGTCGCGGGACATGTCTTTCTCGTCCTGGAGCCTGCGGTAGATACCGAAGTCGTAGGCTTGCAGGGTAATTTCTTGGATGGTTGTGATGGTGTTAATCATTTCTTTATGAAGGTGTCTAAAAGTTCCTGAACTTTCTTTTTCTCATCGAGGCAGTCTTTCTGGCACTCCGTGAAGTTTGTGCTCTTGTACTGCTCCGACATGTCGTAGAGTTTTCCGATGCGGTCACGCAGGGCGTCAATGATGATCTGCTCCTGCTCAGGTGTGATGTTGAGTGTCATGGCTATCCCAGTGCTTGTTTCGTTTCACGATACACCGTCTTCTTCCATCCACGGCCATACTCCTCCGTCACGGTGTTCTCATCAACCTGCACCTCAATTACATCTTTGTGGGACAGGAGTTTCTGCGCGTGCCTTTTTGCGCTTTCCTCGGTTGGATAAATGTTGTCGAGGTCTTGGCTGTAATCCTCGTATGTGAGAATCACAGCATAAACGATAAGTTCTTTCGCCATGGCTATCCCTCCACACTGACGAGGTTGGCAACTGCGAACTGGCGCCACCACTGGGCCTCGATGTCGAAGTAATCGACCTTGGTCAGGTCCTCCGGCTTAGGGTCTCCCTTGGGCGTCCACAGGCTCCCGTCCTTGAGTTTCATAAGGTCACGGCGGAGGGTGCCCACGGCCTCACGAACCGTCCCGTCCTTCTTCTTGAAGGAGAACTTAACGGCCCGCTTGAGCATTTCTTCCTTGAGGGTGATAACATTCTCGGCTTCCTTTTCCGTCAGGCCGAGGCTGACAAGTTTAACTTTCTGTTCCATGATTTTGTAAGTTTGTGTGTGTGATTGTATTATTGCAAATATCGTGCCAAAGTGAGCACTATTTAACCTGTTCAATTACCGAGCAGGGTGCGGACATATCGTCCCGGCCCTTGCCGAACATCTCGTCGTGCCAGAAGATAGCATTGTCTATCCTCTCTATGGCTGCATTCATGTTCTCCTTGATCTTACGCTCAGTGGAGCACGGGGCCGGGCTGGCGAAGGGCCAGTAGCCGCTGTTCTTGACTTCCATGAGGAGGCGCTTGGCCTCGGTCATCTTTTCTCTTGCGTTCATTTCTTGACGAATTTAAGGATTGTTTCGAGGTCCTGATTGTCTGCGATGTGCATCAGGTAGTTATAGGCATGTTCTTGCCAGTTTGTTTGCAGGTCAGAGAACGCCTCATCATTATCGTACCAACCGCAAAGAAATGCAGGGGAATTGAAGATTTCATCGAGGTCCCTATCATAGAGGGCGATGAGGATGGTGCGGAACCGGTCGCTTCCGAGTGTCCACGCCACGTTGATTGCATCCACCAGGCCCTGATCATGCGAGTTGGTGGTGTCCATAACTGTAAGGAGGTGGCGAAGTTCGCCATATTTAACAGCCACGTCACGAGGAAGGACAGTCTTGGAGTCCGCAACGGCGCCACCAACATAAGTGTTGATTTCGTCTATCTGCTCCGGAGTAAGGTCCGCAGTCTTCGGGTACGTCATCATAATGCCAGCCTTGTCACTTACCGCAAAGCCGTCATAGATACGGAAGTTGACAACCATAGTGGCATCAATCAGGCCGGGTTTCTGAACCTCAAGTTCATACTCCTCCGCAAAGGTAGAGCGCTCAATCTCCTTGGTCCAGTCAAGGTCCCAGATAACCTCATTTCCGTGCTCATCGAACCAAGCGTCCGGGAACTCCTGCTGTGTCTCAAACCCAAGCGAATTGCCCTGGGTCTCGATGATGTTCGTCACTGCCAACTCAGCCCCGTCCGTGTCCACGATAACAAGGGCGGCATTCTTATCCTTGAACCCGGCCAGGAAAGCCTCAAGGTCCTTTACTTTCATTCTTTTCATAACATTTCCTCCATAAAGTCCAACATGATGCGGTTGTACTTGTCATCGTAGCGGGCACCGCTGATCCCGCAGGTCTGCCATTTAACGTCGCAGACCACGACGTTTGCATCCTTGTGCTCCTGGAGCAACTGGATGAGTTCTTCTGCCTTCATACTTTGTACCTGTTAACATGATTACGTAGTCAACCCATGACATCACGCTGACGAAGTGTTTCACATCACCCCGCACGTTGCACTGGTATCCATGAGGGCCGTCCTCAAGGACGAACCCTCCGAACTTCAAAAGTTTCATAGCCGGTCCGCGCCCTCCAGAGCGTCAACCGCCTCCTGCATGGCGTCTATCCAATCGGACGAGTTCTCTCCCTTCTCATCCTCCTGCCACGCGTCCGAATGGCTGTCGTAGAACTTCTGTTCCTCCTCGATGCACGTCTTGAGCGTGTCGATGCAGTTGTCAATCTTTCTAAGCCTTTCCTTGTTCATTATCCTGAGATTTTAAGCGTTTCACCCTTTCCTCCCACGACTCTCCCGTCCGAAACTCGTACATGTCCATGATGGACGTGGCCAGCAGGCACAGGATGAGGAACACTGCACCCACGGCCACAACGATGTTAATCAACGTCTCCATCCTCAATCCTCCACAGATAGATTTTGTCATCGTCAGTCCGGACCACGGCATCTGCCGGGTGCTTCTCGACGAATCCGTAGGTGCGGTCCACACTCTCATAGATTGCGAGGTAGTCGGAATCATAATCATCAATCCGGATGGAACCGGCCACCAACTTGGCACTCTCACCGAACCAGTGCGTAATGCTCATGTCGGCGCTAATCGTCACGATGTCACCGTAAGCAGCCAAATCAGCATCGGCGAACACCAGTTTCAAAAGTTCTTTTGCTTTCATGTTATTAAAGTGTTACAGATTCATATCTATCTTCAATCAGGACCGGCATGAGAATGCACTGGCCCTTGTCGCCCTGCACGAGCGCTGCATGGCGCCCGTCCTCGTGAAGGTAAACCTCCGTCGCGCCGATGAAGTCCATAGCCTCGATGAACCTGGCGAACCACTCGGCCTTGAACCCACAAGGACCGACCTTGCACAGCCAGTTGGGACTCCACTTGATACCCTTGCCGGTCTCAGCCTTGTATGCCGTCCGCTTTTCGTCAACCCACGAGTAGAACTTCTCGCGGTCGAACTTGTAAGGACGATAACCGCCTGCGCTCACATTGGGAATCACGGACTCCCACTTGGGATAGATGGGATGGTTGTGGCCTTCCTTGTCAACCCATGACGTCCGGTGCTGTATGGTCACACTCTTATTGTTTTCGGCATCCCAAACGGTCTCCTGTGACTCCACGTAACTGCCGTCCTTGAGCAGCACGGCACCCTCATACTCTGCCGGATAGTCCTCCTTGATGGCAATCAGGATGTGAGCATCGGATGCAACCTTGTTTCCTCGGTCGTGGAAGACTCCGTTCATTGCAGGACGAATCTCATCGTTGGCCACGTAGTTGTAGATATTGAACTTGCCAACCTTGGCCGGTGTCATAGCCTCGGCGCGGATGACCTGCTGAATCATCTCAGCGGCCTGCTCATTACTGATTCTTGCATTCTCCGGGTCGCGGAGGGCGTTGTAAACCTCGGAAAGTTTGTTGATGCTTGTCTGTTTCATATTCTTGTAAGTTTTTGTTGTTATGCTACTGCAATTATTGTGCCATACTCGGCACAGGATGGAGGAGCCTGCGGGCTGGATAGCGAGGGTCGCGCTTATCGAGCCAGATAAGACCGATGCAGGTCTTCTCTATCTCCTCCTTGGACGGGTCCAATTCGACCTCCGTCATCTTGCCATCTGGGTCAGTGAAAGGAGTGCCCAGGCGAATCAGATACTTACACATAGGCCCAAATGGAATTGAAGTCCTGACATACGAAGGCCGCTGCAATCTCCTTGGCATTGGCCCTCACTTTCTCTACGAATTCGTTGAGGCGCTTGGCACTCTTGCGCTCAGCACCCTCAAGGAAGAAGGTCGTGCTCCCACGATCAGCACCACCGAAACTAATCATATCCATGTCGCCATCCTTGAAGTGCATCGGGGTGATGTTGATTGGACGGATGGAGAGGTAGTAGCCCCTCTTCTTGTAAAGGTTGGACCATGCCTCACCTTTCTGGTAATGCACGTCAAGTTCGATGTGGTTGGCGCCTCCGATTTCGAGGCAGGGTATTCTTACTTTCTGTTCCTGTGTCTTATTCATAATCATCACAATAGTATTTGTTATCTATGCTTACTAAAATAGCCATTCCGTTACTTTTAACATGTTCGTACCAGTTTCAGGCAAAGTTCCTTGAACTTCTTCCCCTGATACTTTATTCTTGTCATGCCGGAATCGCTCTTAATACTGGCGCTCCCTTGGAGAACCAGTCTGTACGATAGCGCAGCGCCCCGGTGAACCTGCGGGCATCGCCATTGTCAATGAGCATCTGTGCATACTCGCGCAGATCCTCAACGTTGTCCTTGCAGAACTGGACGAACTTATCATCATCGGGCTGCGTGCCTGCCTCCTTGCATCGGTCCTCATATAAGGCCCACATCTCATCTTGCAGGGCGTGAGCATTCATAACATAGCCATGCCACACAACCTCTGGGTCGCTCCAGTCGCCATGATAGACGAAACGGAACCCTCGGATGCCCATCCAAAGGGGCCAAATGTCAGATGTCTTTCTCATTGTCGTATTTGTAATTAGGGTTTACCATGTGGTCACTCATGTAGCCATCCAAAATGCTCCATGATACTTTCTCACCACTCCGCGTCACTCCGCTCATGGTATATTCTTCAATTCCTTTCGCAGGAAGAAATCTCCGGTCGGTCTTTATCTCACCCCACAACCCCACCTTCCGACCGGCGTCCACGTCCTGCAACATGCACTTCTCGGCATTGCACCAAGATTCAAAGTACGTTGAATGAACTCTGTCACCAACGACTTTCCTAACGATGTAAAAATGTGGTGTCATACTATCTCAAGTCAAAGTATAAATCCGCTTTGTCAATGGCATCCTCGATGGTGGTTGCACCCTCTATGTGCCACCCTTCGTGCTGCTCAATGAAATCCATCACCTCCATACTGGACGGGTCCACCAGGCAGTGAACCTCATCCAAATCAGGACTGATGGCCAAGGATATTTCATTCGGAACCTCGTCCGGCTCGTAGCATCCGTACATCGCCGACTCAATCTCTTCCGAAATCAAGTCACGCAACGCACGCCACCTGGTCGCATCTCTTAATTTTGCCATATCTCTTTTGCTCTATTGATTATTTTCTCAATCTCCCATTCGACGAAAGCCCCAAACCTGTCAATGTTGAATTCCGCATCATCCACCCAGCCCTCGTCTTTTCCGTAGTTCCAGATGAAGGCAACCTCCATTTTTCCGCCCTCAGTCACATACACGGCCCAAATTGCTACCGACTGGTCATTCCGCTCATCGTAATAACTCAGCCCGCCATTGTTGAAAAAGTCCAGGCCCTTTTCGGCGTCATCGCATCCAAGCATTTCCCTTAAATCGTCCGTGAAATACTTTCCATACTGCTCTACGATCGCCCTGAGTTCCTTTAATTTCTCTTCCATGTTACTCAAACTTAATCGTTACACGCAGCCCCAGCGCCTCCGCCCATCTGTACATCATCTTCAAAGTCAGACCGCCACGACCGTTCTCTATCTCACTCAAGCGGGCACGCTCAGCACCCATCCTGCGGGCCAACTCGCCCAAGGTCACACCGGCATCCAACCGGCGGTCCTTCAATTCCTGTATTACTTGCTCCATGGCTCAATAATTTAGATTGTTTGGCATTTCACCTTCGCTATACAAGTCGTAGGCGAAAACTCTATACTCAAAGAAGTCCGCCCCTATGCGCACGTTGATGGTCTGGCTATCCAAACCGGGACCAGCCCAGGTGACGCTATCACGAAACACCTTCAAGAGTTTCACTTCCTCACCGTCACGCCTTGCATCCATAATCAGTTTCGCAACCACCCGTCTCATGTGCTTAACCGCATCGGCTACATTCTTGAAAGAATAGTAGCCATCGTGCCAGCCGTGGTCGTTGACCTCAAGCCGGATTTTGTAGATTTGTTGTTTCATATCACAAAGTGTATTTCACCATACTGGTGCTTAAAATTGTACTTGTCAATTTCCCATATCTCGTCATAGGTGTGACGCAGGCTGTTCTCCGGATACCTGCTCATGCTGTGGAACATCGTTCCGGCTCCAGCCCTAAGGTTTTTCACGTTCTGCTCCAAGTCATCGACCGGCTCAGGCAGCGCCCTTGCATGGATGATGATGCTTTTACCTTGGAGCCACAAATCCTTCGCCATCTTCTCGTCTATCTCGGTCAGTGTCGTGTGTCCTTTGGTCTCCATCGGGCCTCCGGTCACAACGTCATTAACAACAGAAGGAATCATGTAGAAGTGCTGCTGCACCTCGCGGTATTCGTGCGTGTACCCGCTCGCCTTCACCTCTCCGCTTTCAATCCTCGGAGCGACGGTTTCTTGTACCGCTTTCAGAAAGTCCTTTACTTCTTTTTCGGTCGAGAAATAATCCTCGATACCAATAATCCGCCCGTCACTCTTACGGACGAGAACCATTGCAAACTTTTTCATATTCTCTTGTCAATTCGTTAAATATAATCCAGTTGATTCCGTCGGACCGTCTCGTCTTTGGATAATCACCATTACTTGCACGCTTCAAGATATAAAGTGCCTCGCCCTCATCCTTGCACTTGAGCGCCTTCATGTCCTCAAGCAGGATTCCAAATTCACGATTCGGATCCGGCTTGGCCAGTGGAATATATCCTTCATGCGGGAAATTATGCCTGCCGATATTCCATACCACATACCCGGGAGGGAACGTGTCCACAATCTCGAACTCATCGACACGTCCCCACTTGCTGTCCCTGAATTTTTCCATATCAGTAGATGTTTACTATCATTTGTTTGTACGGATAACCGCCAGTGGCCTGCCTGACGCATTCCATCGCCTGCGTCCAGAAGTCACGCACCTTCTTCGCAAGGTCCTCGGAATCCTTGAACTTGCTCTTGCGCATCCACTTGCCACCCATCCGCTCGACCGCCTTACGCATGGAGCACATGCACAGGTATGATTTCTTTTGGTCTGCATCGGTCAGCCAAATGTGACCACAACTCGACACCTCGAACTTATGTTCTTTCATGTCTATCTTGAGGTCCACATAAATAGAATTCTCTGCAATCCCGTTTGGATAGTCGCTTGCATTCAGCGCGTCCAGGCGCACATGTTGCAGATACGGGACGAATGAACCGAACCCGCCACGGACCGGGAGGGTTTTCAGCCTCATGGCCGCCTTGATGAGTTCAAATTCACTCTTGTACTTTGCGCATTCAACCTCGTGCGCGTCCAGGGCCTGCTTGCTCGGGAAAACCTCGCTCAGGCAAATGCTGTGTTGCTTTACGTATTCCATCTTTCTTTTAGTTATTTGTTATCCTTACGCCTCTTTGCAGCCTTTCTTTCTCGTTTCGCTTTGGCCTTCTCAATGGCCATCTGTTCGCATCGCTCACGACGCGCCCTATCCTCCGGGCTTTCTTTATTCTCAATCACTCTGCCTCGGCCCGAATCGAAATAATGCTGGGACTCTGCGAGCATCATTGCGCCCATCAAAGCCAGTTGTTTCATTGCTTGGCGTCCCATAGTCTTAACTGTTAAAATATAACGTTTCTGCCTGGTTGCTCTCAGCCTCTAAAAAATCATCCTCCGTATAATCGTCCTCGTACTCTTCCGGTTCTTCGTCGCCATCGTACTTATAGTCGTCCGGCATGCCTCCACCAAAATAGGTGTCGTCGTCAATATCATGTGCCATCTTTCTTTCAGTTAGTTGTGAAACTCAATCTTTGCATAGTACGGTTTGAAACACCCGTCCAAATAGAAACTGCACCGGTACTCACCCTTCACCGCGTACACCTTCACGCACCCGCTCTGCCAGCCGTGTGCAAACTCCGGGCATACGAATCCGCCCACCTCCCGGTAACTCTTAGGCGTCGCACTCTTGGGACCAATCCTACGACGGTTGCCCAGGCTGCTCATGGTCGCTTTGCCATAAGCAACACCGGCCAGGACAAAACCACGACCGGTGCTCACTTCGATTCGTGCCATACCCTACGCCTCCACCTTTTCGGTGCTCACCTGCACCTGCCATCTGTCCTCGCTAAAGGTGCGCACGCTCTCAACCTCGCCCGCCTTCACCATCTCCACGAGGTCGCCCAGAGCAATCTCGCTCTTCGGAATGTAATAGTACGAATAGTCCTTGTTGATGCTTTCAAGGTACTTGCTGTCAATCTTTTTCATGATACTTTGTTTTTAGATGGTTTATAACTACCAGAGCACAACGCCCTGTTTTTCTACTATCAGCCGATGATCCGGGGCACTCACATACCAGCCAAAGCGCTTGTGGTGCTCCTCGTTCAACGCGTTCTGCATCTCCACGCAATGCCGTTTCCATTGCCTGCGCTCGGCCTCGATGCTCTTGCCGAATACGGCGTAAATCGCCTTTGCTAAAATCTTTTTCATGGTTCGATAAATACTTTCTTTGTTCCCTTGTAAAATGCCTCGTGGTTCACGTCATCGTACTTGTAGCACTCGTACACCTTGTCCGGGGCGTAATAGTACCCACGCACCCACAGCGGGGCATTCTCGTTGTTCGTCAGGCGGAAAAAGTCGCCCTTCTTCACCTGCCTGATGGTCGTTGCAGTCATGCCCAGGCCCTCCCGTTCTTGTGGTTCATCCGTTTCTGCCGTTTGTCCCTCCGCCTCATCCGTCCGTCAATCTCGTTCAAAAGCCGTTCTTCCTCGTCGGCCCACTGAACGCGTGCCATCCGGTCACTCGCCCAGTCAAATTGTGTGTAAGTTTTGCTCATGATTGTACATATTTGCTACCGCCCCGGGCCGGGTATAGTTACCCAGCCCAGAGCACGCACTAAGCCTAAAGCCTTTTTATCCTCGCTTAGTCGAGTTTACTTGCTATTGATAGCCTTCCAATGGGCAGCGCTCGCCCGGCGGAGGTAGTCAAGCACGCGCCCGGGGGTCCATGTGTCCCATGCACGGAATTCCTTTTCGCCCGTTTCGGCGTTCTTGACCATGCGACCTAATACGCCGTTCTGGCAGTAGTTCGAGCCGTCAAGCCACTGCACGAGGTACGCGGGCGTTACGTCCTTGAACGTAAGGCCATCTTTGCGGGCTACCTTTTGCAGTTCGGATTTGCCCCAATTCTCGCGGAGCGTGCGCATGCAGGAAGACAAACTTTTGTGCTCGGCGTTGATAAAAGCCTTGAAATCCTTAACAGAAGCGGAGGTAAACTGAATCTTTGCCATAATTGTAAATGTTTAATTGTTAATTGTTTATAGTTACTAAATTATTTGATTTGTTCAGCCGTTCGGAGTCGAACCAAACCACTGAATTTGAAGCCGTTCACGCCTAATTGCTTTGCACACTTGAAGCCGTTCAAATGCTGCTGCGAAACCCACTTTTAGACGTCGTAAGCCGTTCATTTTACCGCTTTTTCCGGCCCCCGTGAGCGTGTCACTCGCTCACCGCTGCACCAAATGCACCCCCGGGGCCGTTCAGGCGTTGTTTTTGCGCGGTCGCTCTCCCCGCGTTCGCCCTCCCGGGCTTATTGTAAGCCGTTTTTGTCGGTCCGTGGTGCACTGACTTCCCAAATTTTGAGAAAGTGCCTAAAGGCATTCGCCCATAGCAAAAGAGCATTTCGCTCGCCCCGTTCGGGTACACTTCGCCTCAAAACCAGGTATCACCCTTTCCGTTCGGCTCGTTCCAGACTTTTCAAAGACCTATTTTTGGCGTCCTCAGATAACGCCCCCCCCTGAATGGGGGCTATATGTGGGGGAGAATCCCCCCGGGGGCCTCTCTTGCCCGCCGTCACTGCTATAAATGCAAACGGCGTGCCACAAACGGCACAATATGCCAAAAATAGCGCAAATCTTACACTTTGAAAGAAAAATCTAACATATAATTACATATTATAACTAAAATCTAACATATTGATTATAATTTGTAAGTTTGGCACACCCATTTACTAACACTGACAAAATGGCAGGAACCTGACAATATGGCAGAAAACTGACAAAATGGCAGCACTTCTTAAAAAATTTTAAGAACTCGCAACTATTTGATAATCAAGCACTTACAAAGGGCGTAAAAAAGTTACTACGACCGTCGCAGATACATAACTAATTGATTTTCAAGGGGTTACGGGGGTTTTGAGGCAAAAAAGGGGCGCACCCACATGGGACTATCGTTTATTTTTTTTATTTTTTTTCTGAGCCTGGCACGCTTTTTGCATTATAAGGCCCCTAGCTGTACCAAAACAGGCACGGATGAATGTTTTTTCTTGGGTTGTATAGAACTACACCACCCCACCCGACCTTTATCTATTTATTTATCATATACTTGACCCGCTCAATGAAGAAATGTAGTATTATACAAGTTAGGAAATAGGTGCTTATCTGGAGAGGGGGTAAATGTGTGAATTCTGGGGTATATATAGGGAAATTTTTTACATTTTTTCATCGGGCCTATTCCGCCCTTGATTATCAGCGACTTACGGAATGTAGTTTTATACCGAATAGGAAACTTTTTGTCATTTTCGTGCCGTTTTCGGTACGTTTTCGGAATCTGCCGCTTGGAATCGTCCAGAATTGGCCCTAAATTTGCAGGCGGAAAAACGCAAAATTAGGCGCATGGCAAAACAGGTAATTGTGGCCCCAGGTCACGTCTTTGAGAATCTGGAGGAAGCAGCAGCCTTCCTCAACGTCACTCCCGGAACTGTTTCGAGGGCGATCCGCGATGTCCGTCCAATCAGCGGAGTCCCGCTCAGGTATGCGCAACGCGTGTACGTGGTGAAGATGAAGAAGCAGGAGGAATGGGTGGCAGCAGTTATGGACAGCAGCAACAGGCGATACGTGACGGTCGGCCAGTCCCTCAGGAAGATTCCGAAAAAGGATGTGGCCCAGGTGAAGGACATCACCGCCTCCTGGTACTTCAACTCTGGCACGGAACTTGCAGGGAGGGACGATTCAAAACGAAGTGAATTATGACGTACCTATTTTTCGACACAGAGACAACAGGGCTTCCGAAGAACTACTCGGCGCCCACTACCGACCTCGACAACTGGGGTGCCGCACGACTGGTGCAACTCGGATACATCCTGGAGGATGACAAGCAGGGAGTGATATCAAAGGGAAACCTCATCGTCAGGCCGGAAGGATTCGTGATCCCGGAGGCGGCGAGCAACGTGCATGGCATCACGACCGAGGTGGCCACCGAGAAGGGACTTCCGGCAAAGAAGGTCGTGTACGCCTTCCTCGGACAGGCACGGATTGCCGATGTCCTGGTCGGACACAATGTTGACTACGATACTCATGTGGTAGGCTCCGAACTGGTGCGCCACTGGGGAAAGGACTATATCGAGGGGATGCCGGTCGTTGATACCATGAAGTCCAGCGTGGATTTCTGCAAGATCCCCTCGGCCCGTGGGTACAAGTGGCCCAAACTGATTGAACTCCACAACAAACTCTTCGGGTGCGACTTCGAGGATGCCCATGATGCCATGGCCGACATCAGCGCCACCCGGAAGTGCTTCTGGGAGTTGGTGAGACTGGGTATTATCAAGTTAAACCGTTAACTATCAAGAATATGGATAAGACAAAGTTCCATTTGGGCCAGGTCCTGACCTATGACGGACAGAAGGCTATCGTTGATGCTCTGACGCAGACCATGATTGCTCTCCGGGTAGGAGGGCAATATATCGTAGAGAGTTATGACAACCTGCCGCTGCTGGTGAGCCATGTCGGGGCTTGAGCGCATACGGGAGAAGCAGTTGGATGAGCGCTATTCGGTCCGCGAGGACGGGACGGTGCTCAGCAACGGCATGGCCCTCTCCCCCGTGAGGGGGGTGTGGGTGTCCCTGCACGGGGAGCGCCGGTACGTGTCGTACCTGGTGGCCCGCGCTTTCGTCCCGAACCCGGAAGGGAGACCCTATGTGGTCCACAAGGACGGGGACCCGGAGAACAATGTGGCCGACAACCTGGAGTGGAGCGAGGAGAAGGAGCCGGACCGGAAGGCCGGGCCGAAACCGAGGATGGTGATCTTCGGGCAGTTCGACGTGGACGGCAGCATGGTGAACCGGTGGGGGAGCGTGAAGGAGGCGGCGGCTGCTACCGGCCTGGCCCCGCAGGCCATCCGGGCGGCGTTGCAGCGGCGCAATGGAAAGAGTGGAAAGTGGTATTGGATGTACTTGTAGTATGAATACTGGTATTTTTGAATGTTACGAGAAGTATCGGCACGCCCTGAGGTGGCCGTTTTTCGAGTTGGCGCACAGTGACATCGTGGACTGGCGTCTGTATATCGTCGAGAGGCCGGATGGCATCGGGGAAGGTGCGCCTGAGATAGAGATACTGGACGTGCAGTATCCTGATTTGGATTACGTGCTGGCCAAGGCTGAGGTGGAATTCAAGAAATGGCTCTGGGAGCACAAGAATATCAAGGAATTCAGACCAAAAGAATCATGTGTGAAAAAATAGGCTTGTTTCATGATGATGGGACTCCTCTTGAAAAAGAAGAACTCCCAATCCCCGGCGCCCCCATGGAATTGAATGTTCTCGCCGGTGCGCTCGGTTTGCTTCGGTACGCCCAGGAGCAGCACATGCCCGTGCTCATAAAGAATGAAGATGAAACACGAGCGCTGTTAATCAAGGATGCAAACAGCATAAAGTGCAAAATGAGCGTTGAAATTATAGAAGCAAAAAAGTAGAAATTTCCAATTTATGTGCTAAAAATGCAGAAAAATGTATTTTTTTGCCGAAAAATGTGCTAAAATTTCCATTTTATGTACGATATAAAGGAAATACGTTGTGACGAGAAGCCCGATATAGGGCACAAATTGCCTCTTGTGGAGGTAGAATTTACGCCCGGGAAGTTCTGGGCGCTCACTCCGGCCTTCAATCTCAACTTTGCCGTCGGCGAGTTTGAGTTTGAGTGGCTTTGCGTTGGAATTTACATCAGGTGGAAGAGATAATGGATACGAGTTTTCAGAAAACAAAGGCCACTGACGAATGGTTCACCCCGAAGGAGTTGGTGGATGCCCTGGGCGAGTTTGACCTGGACCCCTGCGAGCCGGTGAGGCTGCTGTGGCGTCTGGCGAAGCGCGGATTCAACAAGTATGATGACGGCCTGGCCCAAAATTGGGGGGGGCAAGATGTGCGTGTGTGGCTTAACCCGCCATACAGCCAGCCTTTGTTGGACCAGTTCGTTAAGAAGATGGTGGAACATGGAAATGGCATCATGCTGACGTTCGCGAGAGTGGATAACCGTCTCTTCCAGGGCACGATCCTGCCGAACTGTGACGGCATCCTGTTCCTCCGGCACCGCGTCCGGTTCTACATGCCGGATGGTACCATGGGCGGCAGTCCCGGGAGCGGCAGTTGCCTGATAGCCTTCGGGAAGGAGAACGTGGATGCACTCCGCAACTCCGGCCTGGAAGGGTTTTTGATGGAGAAGGATGGTCCTTGGCACAACATTTGAAGTATGTTCGTAACAGTGTGGACGCCAGAGAAGGTGGCGGTGTTTGTGGAGAAGTATGCAGATACCAGGAACGAGGACCTGGTGGCCGAACTCGGGGTGAGCATGAGGACGATAGAGCGGAAGGCGAAGGCACTGGGCCTCAAGAAGAGCGAGCGTTTCCTTCGGGATGCGAGCCAGAGGGGCTTGATGGAGATTGAGTACCGGCGCATGATGGGTGAGCAGGTAGGCGGCTTCAAGAAGGGTGACGGCCATAAAGGCACGCCAGGCAGTTTCAAGAAGGGCCACCGGTTCACTGGGGAGATTGAGGAGAAGCGGGTGAAGGCATGTAGGGACAGGGCATGGGATGAGCGGGTGCGCCTGATCCGTGGGTTTCCGAGGTTGACGAAGTGGAAAATGAAAAATTATTAGTATATTTGCGACCAATGATGCAGGTGAGTAAAATAGCGTGTGGAGAGGAGGAACTTTCTTCCGTCAAGAAGCAGGCCGTTGAGGAACTGAAAGAGAAGATGTGGAAGGAGGTCTGGAAGGAGAACATTGATCTCCCTCAGGCGAAGGTGAAAGTTGTCTCCCTGGGAGAAGGCATCTATCAAGTAACGGCAAAGATATGAATGCAGAAGAATTGGCACAAAGGAGCGCTGACGAAATACTACGGTCACTCGGCAGGGACGAGGATACGCTGAATCGTATGCTTCATGAGAAGCAGCGTGGCGGTTGGCGCTGGACGGAGGAGGAGTTGCAGAAGGAATTGGTTCTGGCCGGAGTTGTACGGATTTTGAAGGGACAGGACCCTGCGAAGGGCGGAAAGCCGGAGGAGCCTGGGAGCATGAACCCGGCCCAGTTGCAGAAGGAGATAGAAAAGACCATGAATAGGCTCTTTTCACTGCGCCAGGCTTTGAGCCGGAAGACTGGCGACGTCCCGAACAGTAGGAAGGATATTAACTTTGAAAAATACGTAACTGAATGATAGTCAAGATTAAAAAACTGCGCGATAACGCCGTTATTCCGGTTAAGGCTCACCCGAGCGATGCCGGTTTTGACCTGGTGGCGGCTACTGACTTTAAGACGGACGAAGACGGAAACGCCGTGTATTACACCGGCCTTGCTTTCGAGATCCCGGAAGGGTATGTCGGCCTCATCTTCCCGAGAAGCAGCATTACCAAGAAGGACCAGATGATAGCGAACGGCGTCGGGGTGGTGGATTCCAACTATCGCGGCGAGGTATCGGTGAAGTGCAAGATGATTTCCCCTCTCGCGCACGAAAAGTATCATGTGTACCGTATTGGTGAGCGTGTTGCCCAGATGATTATTGTTCCATATCCGGAGATTGAGTTCCAGGAGGCGGACGAACTGAGCGAGACCGACAGGGGCGCCAACGGCTACGGCTCTACCGGAAAATAAAGTTTGGCACGCTTTTTGAAAGACATTCTGTAAATTTTTAACAAATATGGAGACTAAGTACAACGTTTGCGACAAAGTGTCGTATTTCAACGATGCCTCTCAGAAGGTTGAGACCAGCACCGTGCAGGGCATCAAGATTATCGCCACCAAGGTCCACGCCAATCAGGATGGCGTCGATGTGTGCGATGAGCAGATTGCCATCTACACCCTCAAGAACGGCATCAACACGCCCGAGAATACCCTGTTCCCGAGTGAAGCGGCGTGCGTAGAGCACTACAAGGCGCTGTTCGCGTCTATGTAAAGAGGCCCTGGGAAGCCCAATCCCGGTTCGTCTAACGGTTAGGACGCTTAGCGATTCGCACATAGCAATAGGGGTTCGATTCCTCTACCGGGAGCAAGTTCGCAGTGATGCGGTAATTTTGTAAGTTTTTGTGTTGGAAAGTCCCGTACCTCAGTGGGAGAGGGGGTGTCGGAAAGATGCCGGTCGCGAGTTCGATTCTCGCCGGGACTTCGAGGTTTCCTGGTAGAAAACGGAGGTTGCAACCGTCAACACCTTGTCAATTAGGCCAATAATATGGAGCCACGTGGGTCCCTCAAGGTCTGTTGAAACCTACAATCACCCACCGGCCCCGGATGAAAGCGGACCAGGAGTAATTGTTCATAGCCGCAATTACGGGCATCGGTGACACTCTGGAGAGACGGAGACACATCGCGGGGTAGAGCAGTTGGTAGCACGCCTGGCTCATAACCAGGACAGTCGCAGGTTCGAGTCCTGCCCCCGCTACTAAAGCCCTTGTGGCGGAATTGGCAGACGCAACGGACTAAGGATCCGTTTCCGTAATGGAGTGGGAGTTCGATTCTCCCCGAGGGCACAAGGTTTGCACAGTCAGAAAAAATGACTACCTTTGCAATCCGCGACCTCAGTTTTGGCACGCTGAGCGAAGAACTTTACCCCACTGAAAGAGAGATGTGCCAACGCCCGGAAACGGGTGCTCTCTGGATGTGGGGTTTTTGTTAAAAACCGCAAATGAAGTATCAGCATATAATTGACTATCTTGTCGAAACGGTAGGCCCATCCATCGAGGATGCCGGCCTCAGCGATGAGAGAGTCAACAAGCGCACCGAGGCCGGGCTGTGCAAGTCCTTCCGCCGGTACGTTTGCGGTGTTGACGGTGACGAGGGATGCGATTACTTCAAGGTGGATGAGGAAGGGATGCTGTACGTCTTCAATGGCATGTACTTCGAGTTGATGCTGGAGGAGACGCTGCTGGAGATGATCATCGAGGTGATGGAGAAGAAGAACGTGGGTATTGTGTACCAGACCGGCAGTGCGAAGATTGTGCGGGATTACTGCCTCAACCGCCTGAAAGGCGACGAGAGGTGCCGCTTCGTCCCGAATCGCCAGTTCGTATGCTTCAAGAATGGCGTTTTTGACCTCAAGACAATGAAACTCAATCCGTTTGACGTCAAATACAAGACCGACATCATCCTGGATTTCGATTACCTGGCAGGAGTGCGATCGGCCCTCTGGGATAAGGTCCTCGGAATGACCATCCCGGACGAGAACATGCGCGAGACCTTCCATCAGTATTGCGGGTGCTTCCTTGCGAACCGCAACGAGTACAAGATTGAGTACATTACCTTTGTGGTTGGTGAAGGCCAGAACGGTAAGAGTATCATCTGCAAGGCCGTGGTGAACATGCTTGGTCACAATGTGGCCAGTTCATACTCACCGGAGCAATTATTCAAGAGCAGCCAGATGGAATACCACCTGGCAGATGTCAACGGAAAAATAGTCAATTACTGCGATGAGGTCTCAAACAAGGACTTTTCAGGAGGAGATTTCAAGCAGTTCGTATCTGGCGGCGCCTTTACCGGGCGTCATCCTTATTCTAAGAGGCCGACAAAGGTCGATAAGATTCCACTGATGCTTTGCTGCGCCAACGCCATTCCTCCGACCACCGACGATACAGAAGGTTACTTCCGCCGCTTCCTCATCATCCTGGCCCCCAACCATATTGACGATAGAGACAAGGATCCGATGCTTGAAATGAAACTCCAGGCGCCGGAGGTGAAGTCCGCTATCTTCAACTGGGTCCTGGAAGGGTACAAGAGTTTCGTGGAGAACGGTGGTAAGATTGATATCGCAGGGTCCGTGAAAGAGGTCGTGGAGGAGATGCGCAATAATGCCAACTCCCTGCGCCGCTGGATTGACTCCATGGGCTACGTTGCGGCCACTCCTCCGTCCACCACCGGATACGGCTGGAAGTCCAAGAGAGAGTGGGTACAGGAGTATGTCCGGTACTGCAACGACTGGAACGAGACGCCGAAGAACCAGAAGAGCCTCATTGACCTGTTCAAGAAAATGGGCGTTGCGAGCCATCGCCGCTCCGATGGCCTCTGGTATTACATGGAGCAGAATTTATCTACCGAGAAGGAGCCTGCTGAGCAGGATGATGATCTGCCGAAAGCAGATAACGAACCAGATCTTCCCTTTTAATCATGAGTAAGGAACATTTTCGCTTTGAGTACGACCCGGTTGTGGCCTTGAAGAACTGTCCCAAGTTGCTTGGGATGGAACTGACTCAGCATGGGCGTAAATTGGAGGGCGGTTACTACCTCAACGGTGACAGGCATCAGTGGCGCAAGGACAAACTCAAAATCTTCATCAGCCAGGGTACTGTCTGGCTTTCCGAGGAGGGCGGTCCTTCCATGAGCCTCCAGACATGGCTCATCAACTACGGCGGTGCCGCCGATTACAAGGAGGCCATCAGCATGATCAACGGCCAGAAGCAGTCCATTACCTACAACCGCGAGGTCCGGCAGAAGGATGAGGTGGCCGTGAAGTATGTTCCGAGGGAGGCCGTTGATGGGGCCGCGAACTACGACTTGAGGAAATGTTCCCTCTTCAACTGGATGTGTACCTTGTTTCCTGAGGAGAAGGTGCGCGAGGTGTGGAAGGAGTACAATGTGACCACCGATTCCCACGGGAACGTGGTGTATTGGTACGTCAATCAGCAGAACAAGGTCCTTTTTGACAAGCGCATCTTCTACAAGGATGACGGGCACCGTGACAAGACATTCTTCCCAGGGCGGCAGTACAGGGTCCGTGACGGATACTCTGAACACTGCTTATTCGGTGACTGCATTCCGGATGACGGAAAGAGGGCCTTTGTCTGCGAGTCCGAGAAAACGGCGCTTCTGGGCCGGTTGTACTATGGGCGCCGGTTCCTTGCCACCGGCGGCAAGTCGAATATCCGTGACGTGAAGGAGGGCGTGCTGCTGTTGCCGGATATGGACGCCAGGGATAAGTGGGCACAGAGGGGAGAAGTATGGCCATGGTGGGAGAAGTGGGGTTTGCCGATTGAGCAGATACCCGACCATTCGGATATTGGAGACATGATAGTATGGAAACAATCAAACCACAAGTGATATGAAAAAGATTTGGTCAAAAATTCAAATGTTCTGGTTCTTCCATTTCGCAAACCCGGTTGTTTGGATGGGAGAAAACGTCGGCTTCAAGTACACCTTCAGTAAGTTCTGGCTGGACATTTCCACGAAATCCGGCAACTGGAAGATGCGTGTGATGGCCGATGAGCACCCATACGCGTACCTGCTTGCTGGAGTGCAGCAGGGAAACGAAAAAAACGTTTTCGGCTTCGCCGAAACGTTGTACATGCAGGTCTTCACCCTCACCCGTGATCAGGGCCTCGTGAACGACGTCCAGAAGGCCATCAAGAAGTACCAGGCCCGGCTCGTTAAGTCGAATCCGGCTTCGCCGGACGAGGAGCGGGAGGCTCTTGAGGAAGTAAAGGCCGTCCAGGAATACGTGGACGCAACGCCGAAGGAGCGCAGGAAGATGGAGCGCGGCATCAATCGCCGCTTCAAAAAGGCCGTTAAGGCACAGAATTTGCAGGAGACAAAGTAAAAATTTCGCGTTATGGAAGAAGGAATTTATTACAAGAGAGGCTCCAAGTCAGATTTCGCTGGCGTGGAGATTCTTGGGGACGCAATGGTAATCCCCAGGGCGATTATCGAAGAGATTGCTTTCCATGAGAACTTGAAGGTCCAGGGAAAGAACGAACGTGAGCGCTGGACGTGCAAACTCCAGGGCATCGACAAGCCCATGCTGCTCAATGCCACGAACCGTAAGAGGCTTGCAAAGCGCTTCTGGGATACTCCCGTGGCGGACGGCACTCCGTGCCATGGCCGTCTGAATCTGCTGAGCGGCCTCGGCCTGGCTATCCGTCTGGATTCCGAGCCTTGCCGCGATCCGAGTGACGGTGAAATGACTGTCGGTCTTCGTGTGTCGAAGTTCGACCCGGACCCCGCTCCCGCTGCACCGGCCCCTGCGGCCAAGAAGGTCATCACCGAGGAGGTGATTGAGAAGACCGTGAAGTGGGCCAAGGAGAAGGGCCTTACCTTTGAACAGGTGGCCGAGAAGTTCGATTTCGCCAACGAGACCGTAAAGGATGCCGTGCAGGATGCCATGACTCCCGAACCCCAGGCGCCTGCCGAGGAAAAGAAAGAGGACGATTTACCCGTATAACCTATGGATAAGGAATTTGAATGGAAGCAGAAGCGGTGCGGAATGATTACCGCTTCCGAACTTGGCTCAATCACGAGCAAAAGTGGAAAGATTATTGACGGATGCCTGTCTTACATCCGCTCCAAGCGCTTCGAGCGCAAGCATGGCTACACTCTGCCGGTTTCGGCGAAGACCATGGATATCGGCAACGAGCAGGAGCCGTATATCTATCAGTGGGCCGTTGCGAACCTCGGCCTTCCCGGCCTGATTTACTCCAAGGACCTCGAAGAGATTCCTTTCTGGGTTGCTCCGGACTGCCCCATGGGCGCATCACCGGATTCTTATACTCCGGACGAGCGCATTGTGGTTGAGTTCAAGTGCCTGGTGGGAAACACTGCCACCGAGTTCTTTGATGATGACTATACGTCCTATCTTGAGAAGAAGGAGGCGGTATGGGACGACCATGGCCCACAGATACTCGGCCAGTTCATTTCCCGTCCCTCTGTTGAGGAAATTTGGCTCGTGAAGTACATCTATCAGAACGATGACATCATCGAGGATAACGACGATCCGAACGAGCATTGGCGTGGCACCGTATTCAAGTTCGCCAGGAAGGACTACGTGGAGTCCATTAAGGCTATGAAGGAGCGCATCCGTCTGTTTGACGCGATGATTGACGCCAAGATCAATCCTTCCGAGTTCAAGGTTGGCGAGTGGTCTGTTATTGACGGTGAGTTGAAGCAGAGCATCGTCGAGAAGCCTGAAAAACCGAAGAAGAAATGAGTACCCCTTGGACAGTAGAAGAACTGCTCGATCTTGATGCGAATTACATCCGTGTCAATGACGTAAGGGCCGTTAAACTCCGTGAAATCCGTGATGGCGTTTATCGCGCCATCCGGATGCCCGGATGTTCGCTTGGCGATTATTTCCGTGTCCTATCTTGGGCGCATGACAAAGGATATGATGTGATATGAGACAGTTGCTGAACAGAACTTCCGCGCCTACTGTGGTGCGCTTTTTTGACGTATGCTTCAAGCAGGGCGTTATTGATGCCTGCGTATTCGCAGACGATTACGGCGCACAGGAGTTTCTGAAACAGCATCGTGAAAAATGGGACTTCGGCGTCCTTGGCGAGCCAGACGATTACGACTGGGAGATGTGGCGGTTTACACTGTACAGGTGGGCACGGCAGCATCACTACATGAAGTTCTCGTCCGACTTCATTTATCGCATCGTAAACAAGACGTACCTTTGGTATTTCCTGCCGTATTGTATGCAGTTCTACCTGATGGGTATAGAGGAGTGGCTTGAGTACCCGAATCCCGTCAAGATGGAGATTTTCAAGGGTGAAAACCGTATCCATTGGAAGCCGGTGGAGCGGCATCTTCGGAAGATAACCACGGATGACACCATCTCGTACATGCAGGAGTTCTGTTACAACTTCCGCAGAAGTCCGCTCTCCGAGGGCGACGATAGGGTTATGAATCCGAACGCCCTGGACGCCTTCTGTCAGGCCATTCACGATTTAACAAGGAAGTATGACACGAGGAAAAGGCTACGAATTAAGGAGTTCGCCAAAAAAGACCTTTAAGCCCCAGCACGATTTCCCTGGCGATCCGTGGCTTGATTATATCCTGCTGCCATACGGTGCCTTCTATGAGAAGACGAGGGTTTTCCTGGAGGCGAAGAACGGTGACGTGATGCAGTTCTCGGATGGGCCTGAGGTGCTGATTGACTCAGTGACCTTGGTGGAGGGCGAAAGGATGTGTGACGTATTGTGCCGGATTAGGTACGGAGTGAAATTTAAGGTTGCCTTCAACCAATGGCTGAGATACGCGAGGATTGAAGGCCATGGTAAGGATATTTTGGTTCCAGATAAGTGCATAATGGTTGTGTATGGCAAAAAGAAGTGAAGAATGGAAGAGACGCAGGGCCGACGTGTTGCCAGGGCGTCTTGATTGGGCAAAGAAGCGGTTTGCGCAGGCCGGGATTCCTCTTGTGAAGGAAAGCGACATGGCGCTGATTGTAAGGGTGCGGTGTCACAATGTAACGTACTATCCGTTTACGGGCTGGTTCTTTGGCAAGGGCATCAAGGATGGTCGTGGCCTCGAAAATCTGATTAAGCAATGCCAAGCAGGAGATCATCAGTAAAGCAGGCACCCGCCGTGGTGCCGCCGACGTATTACAGGATCCAAGCGAAGTTCGCTCCGGACATCTTCTTCCCGTCCAATGCTCTGGAGGATAGGTTCTGGAAGCGGTCTGGCAACGAGAACGTGCGGTTTACGACCTTGGACGATAAGAACTGCATTCCGAAATTCATAAGAACAACCAACAACCGGGATGGAGAATACGATAGTGATTTTGACAATTTTTGTCAACGGATGTTCGGCCTGCCGTTCGTGAACATCAAATCAATGTGGATATCACGTTTGGGGAAGGTGGATTACTATTGGCATTGGGTGAAACTTGTTGAGGAATAATGGAATTACGAGACTATCAGAAGGAAAGTGTTGACGAACTGCGGGTTGCTCTCAGGAGTTACCGGCATGTAATCTTTCAGTTACCCACCGGAGGAGGGAAGGGTGTCGTGATTGGTGCCGTATCGTCCATGGCGCTGAGCAAGGGGAATCGCATCCTTATCCTTGCCCACAGTGAGGAAATCATAAAGCAGGATGCCGCCCACTGCGGAAGATGGGGTGCCGAAACGGCTGTTGTGTTGTCCAAGACAAAGAAGGCCCCCGGTGCGCCATGCGTGTGTATGATGGCCCAGACGGCCCGGCAGCGCGTGAAGAAGGATGACTGGCTGCGGTGGTTCCGTGGTTTCAAGATGATCATTCTGGATGAGTGCCACAGGGCTGAATTTGACTTTGTTTTTGATATCGTGTTGTCAGAAACATACGTAATCGGCCTGTCGGCCTCACCGGCCAGATATGGGAGCCAGCGTCAACTCGGCTTGGACTATGAGGCCATCGTTACCGGCCCGACAGTGCAAAATCTGATAGATCTTGGCTTCCTTTGTAAATGCCGCCTCTTCTCGCTTGATGCCCCGAGGATGGATGATGTCGAGTGGTCCGCTGGCCGTGGCGACTACAATCTGAGCCAGATGGCCGACAAGTTCAAATCACAGGCCAGGTATGTCGGCGCCGTGGAAAACTACCAGCGCATCTGTCCGGGCGAGAAGTGTCTGGTGTTCTGCTGTTCCTCCGAGCAGACTATCCAGGTGACAAAGGCATTCTGTGAGGCCGGGATTGATGCCAGGTATTGCTTGTCGGGAGACTTTGATGAGGATGAGGAGTACAGCGGCGAGCGTAAGGACGTCATAGATGGGTTTGCGCGTGGCGATTTTCCGGTCCTGGTCAACTTTGGCCTGTTTACTACCGGCCTGGACATACCGGATATCAAAGTCGTGATGCTCATGTTTTCCACTACCTCCCTCGTCAAGTACCTCCAGTGCCTTGGTCGTGCCAGCCGTCCTGCTCCTGGGAAGAACGGTGAGTTTATCTGCATGGACTTCGGCTTGAATTTCGAGCGCCTTGGCCGATACGAGGATGACAGGGAGTGGGGCGTGTGGCATAAGCCAGGGGCCGGTGGCGGAGTGGCGCCAACGAAGATATGCCCGCAGTGCCAGAAGATGATTGCGGTTCAGTATTCGGACTGCCCATTCTGCGGCTACCACTTCCCCACGAAGCAGGAGACTTTCCGGGCCGAGTTGCAGGAGATTGTTGACAAGAGGAATTACGATCGAAAGCAGACCGTGGAAGAGTATGTGGCCCAGATGAAGTTGCAGGGGAAGAATACGAACTGGATTCTTGTGCAGGTCTGCATACTGAACAGCAAGGAGAAGAAGGCCGCATTCCAGAGGGCCGCAAAGGTCCTGGGATTGAATCCCAAATACTACTACTTTTTCAGCAAGAATATATTAAGCAAGGTGAAAATCACCGAAGATTCAGATCCAAAATTATTGTAATATGGTAGTTCATGAAAACACATGGCCATGGGGCCAAAGTCTTGATTTCATAGCCGATGGCGGACATGGCTGTGTATCAGTATCGTTTGAAAAATCGAATCCTGGAGTTGCGTATATTTCTGGACTCAGCGTGATTCCACAGTACAGAAGGAACGGCATCGCCACGAGGCTTTTGGAGCGTTGTGAGGACGAGTGTAAAAGTCGTGGAATTTTCCGGATAGACCTCAACTCGGTCATGGAGCCTTTCGTTGTATCGTTCTATGAAAAGCATGGCTTCACGAGGATTCGCGAGCAGGATGACATGATTCTTATGTACAAAATCATAAGGTAATGGCAACGACACCGACACCGCCGAATCCGTACAATAAGAGGCACCGGCAGGCGCCAGAAATGATAATCCAGGCCGCTTGCGTCAAGGCGGCTTGGAATGATTTTCCCGAGACCAGGAACCTCCTGTTTCATGTCGCAAACGAGATGGACGATGGCGGAAGCGGCTACCTGGGTGCCAGGCGTCGTGCGGAAGGCATCGTCAGGGGCGTTTCCGACCTCATCCTGCTCATTCCTCGCGGTGGATATCACGGTCTCTGTATCGAATTGAAGACGGATACCGGCTATCAGTCACCATACCAAAAGGCTTGGGAGGCTGCTGTTAAAGCACAGGGGTACATGTATGTTGTTGTGCGGTCCGAAGAGGAATTTCGCAGGGTGTTAAGGGATTATCTCAGTAAAAAGTAGTATCTTTGTCGCACTATGGCTAAAGGAATGATACCGTTAAGGCCGGAGAACTATGCTGCAACCGGCCTCACCCAAGAAGAACAGACGTGCTTAACCTGGCACGTTATTTCTGGCTGTACGCGCAGGGATGCTTTCATCGCCTTCGCCCGTCCAGACATGCTCAACTCCAGAGCGCAGGCTGCTATTGACGAGTATGTCCGTCAGTTCTTCGCCAGGAAGGAGGTAAAGGAATACCTGGTGGCCTACCAGACCACGCTGGATAATTTCCTGAACCCAGCCAAGGACTTGAAGCCGTTTGCCCCAGAGTTATCCCTGGAGGAGAGGAAGGCGAAGTCCAAGGAAAAACTCACCGAATTCTCCATGTCCCTTATCCAGAACATCGACCAGGCAAAGGACCCTGAGATGGTCATGAAGTTGGCCGATAAAATCGGACTACTGGACATTGACGAGAAGGCGCCGGAGGAACCTCGCCGGTATCTTCCCGTCTCCTGCGGCCAGTGTGCATACCGTCAATTCTGCGAGGAAAATACGGAGGACATGTGCAAATTCTGTAAATATCACCATGAATGCGAGCAGCATGGCATACATTTTGATAAAGAAGAGATGTTAGACATTCAAATAAAAACCGAAGATGAAAAATGAAGTAACAGGGCGAATTACCCAAGTCCTCCCGCTTGAACGGGGAACGAGTCAGCGTGGAGAATGGCTCTCCGCAAAAGTTGTAATCGAGTATGAGTCTGGGCGCTATAACAGCACTTTGTGCCTTGAGTGCCGCAACAACCGTGCCGAGGAATTCTCGAAACTCCGCGCTGGTCAGAAGGGTACCTTCTACTACGATGTGACGAGCCGTGAATACAACGGAAAGTGGTATCACAACGTGAACTGCTTCGACTGGAAGATTGAGGGCGCTGCCGCTCCTGCACCTGCTCCCGCTCCGGCGCCTGGCAACAACGGTGCCGCATCCACTGACGGCGATCCGTTCTAAACGTTCTAAAACCTTGCTTGCGTGTCATTCTTTTTGGAATGGCACGCTTTTTGCTTATATTTGTATCGGATTTTCTAAAATGGTTATAGAATTAGGAATGAAAAAGGGCCGCTGTGAAGCGCCCCTTTTTCTTTACTCCTGGATTGTCCGTCCAGCGCTGCTGTTGCTGACTCCCGGTTTACTTGGGTTGGTCTCCTCACCGGATGTCCCGGTATCAACTCCATATTGTGCCTTGACCTTCGCGGGAATCTCGGACTTGATTTGCAGTTCATATTCCCACTCTTCCTTGATCTTGCCGTAGTCACCGACATGCTGGGAGCCGAGGTCTTCCATAGCGGCCTCGCGGGATTTGATGCGGGCGTACACCTGGTCGCATTCATTCTTGACCTGCTCGGCGACATTCTGCGGCATCCAGATGTTCGGCCCGACGGAAACGCGGAGTTTCGCGTAACGGTCGGGATTTCCTTCCTCAACACCCACCAATGCTATGATGACATTGATAAGGTCGCGGACACCCTTAAAGAACTGGGGCCATACGTTCTGGCACCACTGAATCTCCGGAGCGAACATAATCTTGATGGTCGTGCTGGAGTCTGCGCCCTGCTTGAGCACGTCCGGCTCCACGAATACAGACATGCAGGTACGGACGATGTTGTTCCAGAGGTTTTCCAGGTGGATGGTCGCAACGTTGCTGGCATCCGGCGGGTCCAGGAACTTCGCATCGCTATGGGCGAGCGCGTCTGCGCTGCCCTTCACGCCGATGGTCTTGCCGTTCATTTCGGAAGGCGGCAGACTTACCAGTTTCTCGGTCTTGAGGAACAGGATCGGGAAGGCGGTGTTCTTCATTTCCTCGGACATGTAGGAACAGGCATCCTCCAGGGCCTCGATGGAGAGTTGGGCCGGGCCGGTAGGAATATCGTCAACGCGGAAATAGATGCACTGAACGCGCCGCCCGGCCTGGTTGGCTACCTTCTTCACGAGGACGTAATCATCCTCGCTTTTGGTGCGGCCTTCCTTCGGGATGATGGAATCGTCATCATCGTCGAGGACCATCCACGTTTCCATGCCGTCCGGCGTGAAGATGTCAACGGCTGCGTGGTTGTCGAACGTGTACTTCCTGGCCACGATGGTTTTTCCGTTGATGTCGGTCTTCGGGTAGAGTACGGAACCCTCCTCGTATCCGAATACCTGGTAATCAATGCCGTTCTCGTCACGGTACACATAGATGGCGCCGTCTCCTGTGCGGAATACCGAGCGGACGAGTTGGATCCAAGCGGCCTTGTTGATACCGGACATGTCAAGCCAGGATATTACCTTGTCAAAAGCCTCCTTATCCTCGGTCTCATTGGCAATCCAGAATCCGTCACCGGCGAAGTGGGAGATCTTCTTTCCGATGATGCACTCCTGGATGCCGAGGGCAACCGTCTCGACGTCATCATATCCGACGAGTTCCCATTTGGTCCTTCCCTTGGAATCCTTGATGCCGGTGTCCTTGAAGATAGGGCGCTTGGACATGTACTTGGAGTTTATGTCGTGGGCGCTTGGAGTGATCTCATTAAGGAAGTCCTCCTGCCGCAGAGTGATAAATGTACCGGCTGGCGGTACCACTGTGCGGCGCTTGTTCCTTCCTTTCTGATTCTGCTCCAAGACGGGTGCCCCGACAAGGCGGCGAGTCCACAACCGCTTTTTCGAGTCGTTAATGTAATCAGAAATTCGCATAGCCTATGTAAATTAAATCCAAACGACGGAGCGTCCTCCGCCATAATCTTGAAATAGTCCTGAGTACGCCGAATCGTCAATTTCCTTTTCCGGCTGCTTCTTCGGCCTCGCGTCAAGTTCAAAGACTGCGCGATAAGTGAACGGGTCCATGAGGCCGGGGGATTCGTGGAACCTGGCGATATACTCGTCCTTGCTCCGGTAGAGGATCTTCTTGTTTTTCTGCCCCTTGATGAACACGTTTTTCTCGTTGTAGAGAATATCTATGATGCGGCGCTTGCCGCCCTTTTTTCCATAGGGAATCTGCATATTGAGGTCCAGGGTCGTGCAGAAGAATCCGGTCTTGAACAGGACCTCGGTTTTCGCAAGGAGTTGCGAGCGCAGGTTGAAGTATTGTTCGATGGTGACAGGGTTTCCCTGCTCATCGTATTCCTGCATCGGCGTTTTGTTCGGAGTGATTGGAATGCCCTCCTTGAATGCGGTGAGGTAGTATCCGATGCCGGTGGCATCAAACGCAAAGTTCTGTCTCGGCACGCCCCAGTGGTCCAATTTTTGGTCAATCCAGTCGAGCAGTTGCTTCGGGTCCCCACGGAATGCCTCAACGCCTACCCAGCAGTTGCCCTGGAAGATGAGCATGAGGTTATCATCGCTCTTGAGTTTACCGCCAGACACGTCCATGGTGGCGTACATGTTCTCATCGCTATTTCTCGGGTTGGTCTCCATGGCCCGGAAGTCTGCGTCCGCGACGCCAACGGACTCATCGTCGGTCGGCCCGAAATAAGCCTCAGCAAGGACGGCACGCTGAGCGGCGCCTACGTTGTGAAGGTTCGCCACGGATTGTCCCCTGGTTGCGGCCACAAGTTTTCTGTTGCCTGCGGCGGAGCCGGTGAACAGGACGAAGGATTTCACCATGTCGGCCTCGGTCAGTCCTGCTGCGCGGTCATCGTCGCTGATTCTGATGTGGGCGGCCTCAACCACTTCCTCCTTGGAATCTCCCCAGACAACCGCCGTCGGATCATCACCCTTGATATAGAAGTAGCGCTTTTTGCCATCCATTTCCGGGATGATGTACCAGGTCTTCGGGTTGATGTATCCGCCGGTGATGAGGAACTGGGTTGTCCAGTGTCCGTATTTCGGGTTGAAGGACAGTACCATGCAAGGCTCTACGCCTGACGCATCACGGTTACGCGAGAACATGTATGCGAACATCCTGAACTGCTCGATGGCCGTGGCCTCGTCGATTCCGATGTAAGCGGCCTGCTGCTTTTTGATGTACTCCTGGAACTCGTCCCACTCCTTCGGATTCTCCGGATTAAAGTTCGCGTGAATCATCTGGATAGCGTTGTTCCAGATTGGCCATGCGAACGTAGGTAGTTCTCCGGTTGTTGTTTCGCAATGTGAGAATTCGCCCCAGACGAATGAGGCGTCACGGTGCATGGACGTACCCTTGGCGGAGTCCAACTTACGCACGTTGATGAGACGCCCGGTGTATCCATACTTACCGACACCGTTTAATCCCTTGAGCATCATGCCGAACGTCTTCCCGGAAGTTGCCTGTCCGCAAATAAATATAAGATTCGCCTCGCACTTGCACAGGTTTTCCTGGAGGCCCTCCTGCGGGATGAGGTCGATTCCGTCCCTCAGCACGAAATCTCCCACTTTGTCCCATCCCTTATCTTTGACTGTGGCTATTTTCCGCTCGACGTGTTCGTATCGCTCGGGAAATGCTATATCGGTATGGATCAGTTTGAACATCACCGCAAAGATACGAAAAAGGGGCGATTATTTGCAAAATGTGTGCCGAACTTTGCAGAATTGAAAAAAATCTTCTATTTTTGCGGCAGAATATCAATTCTAAATCACACATATATGTTCAAAGAAAAAATCGTAGAAGGACTCAGGGCGAAATCTGAAATAAAGCGTTTCGGGCTGAGTAACGAGGCTATTGATCGGATTGCCTCAGCGAGAGAAAAGACGATCACAGAAGAGTCCCAGGTTGAAGCAGCCCTTACGGACGCAGAGACCATGAGGCTCGTTGCCGAGGAGTTGATGAAGCATCGCGACCAGGAAATCACTAAGAGGACCGAGACGCAGAGTGCTTTTGACGCTTACAAGGCGAATCATCCGGAGGGTAATTCCGGGAGTGGTACTGGCAGTGGCAGTGGCTCCGGCCACGGCGACAGTGGTTCTGGCCATGGCGACATCGCCGCCATCGTACAGGCCGCAGTAGCAGCAGCAGTCAAACCTCTCCAGGACAAGATCAACGGATTCGAGTCGAATCAGTCAGCGAAACTCGCTCTTGAAACCGCGAAGGCCAAGTTCTTTGGCGGCGATTACGCCAAGAAGTACAAAGACCAGGCCGAAGACGCATGGGAACGGGCGGTTGAGATGAATGAGGCGACCGGAAGCAAGAAGAATGCCGACCAACTCTTCGAGAGCGCCAGCGGCTATTTCACGAAGGCTGTTGCCAGAATTGGCGTGGATACGAGCAAGCCCTTTGTGGCTGACCCGGACCCTGAGCACAAGGTTGGCACGACCGACTGGAAGGCTGAGGCTGCTCGCCAGAAGGCGCGTCATGGCATCAAAGAACCTGCTTCACAACAGTAGTTTTTAACCAATTAACCTTTCACGAAAATGGGAAGCAATTTAGGAAACGTCCATTTCAAGCCGGTCGTAACCAAGTATCCCGCCGAACGGATGCCTGTTTGGATCGAGGTGAAAGAGCGTAAACTTGCCGGTGGTACCGTCAGCCTGATCGGTCTGCCCAAGGGCACGCAGATTCCTCTCGCCCTTCCGGTTTACCTGCCTGTGATGGGTGGTAGGGCTATTTTCCTGGACTCCTACGAGGTTCAGGAGGCCGTGACCGCCGCATCCACCTCCATCAAACTGAAAGGAACCAATAACGCCGTTCCCGAGGAAGGTTTCATCCTCGGTATCCTGAACGATGCTGGCAACGGCCTGACCAAGGCCGCTGCTCTTGGCGCATACGACGCCGAGAACGGTTCCTTCGCCATCGAGGCCAACGCCCTCGGTGCTCTCAACAAGGGTGACAAACTGTACGTGGCCAAGGCCGCTGGCAGCAATGTTGCTCTCCAGAAGCCTACCGGCCTGTCCTGGCGTGAAATCTACGTCAGCAACGATGGCGCCTACGCTGGCACTGTCGCTGTCGTGACCAAGGGACAGATCCTTGGCGACCGCATCCCCGAGATGCTGGACTTCTACAAGGATGCCCTCACCGGTATCACCTTTGAATACGAGAACGAATAATAGGAGAAAAGAATTATGGCTCACAAGTACAATCAAGGGTTCCGCACCCTCATGGCAGAGGCCGGTATTCTTTCCGCTGAAAGTTTCGACCTCTACGTAACCGACGTTATCGGATTCGGTAACACTCAGGATATGGACCTCGACGGGTTCTCCTGGGATCCGTATTCCAGCATCACCTTCGACTTCAAGCAGTTGCTGATGTCCAACAAACTCAAGGTGATGGCCACCTACGCAGACAAGGATTCCGAGGTCATCCCTCTGGGTACCAAGGGATTCGAGATGACGGAAGGTGTCATCCCTTGCCAGAAGGCCCGCTTCTTCTGGGATTCCGACGATTACCGGAACTACCTGGACGCCCTGTCCAAGATTCAGTTCCAGAATCAGACGGCCAAGGAGTATGCTCTGGACCTCCTGTTCAACGGTCTGACCGACATCAAGAACGCCCACGAACTGTCGATGCTGTACCAGCGCGACCAGATGGTTTCCAACCGTGGCCTCATCCTGGACGCCAACAACAACCCTCGTGGTATCAAGGGTCTCGTGTTCACCTCCAACGTTCCCGAGGAGAACATCACTGTCACCGACAACATGTTCTCCGACCCTGAGAACAAGACCGCAGAGACCGCCAACCTCAGTGTTGACCTCATCGCCGTCCTCAAGAGGAAGATTCGCGCCATGGTTCGCAAGGGCTATGCCAAGAGTCAGATCATCATGGAGGTGGACGAGCAGTCCTGGCTGGACGATATGGAGCACCCTGTTGTCCGTACCCAGATTGGCTACCGCCTGCGCCGCGACCTCATCATGGCTCCGGAGAACGATGCCAACGCCCTGCGCGTAGGTAACGCCGCCGACGATGACGAGGTGAAAGCCGCCTTCGCTGCCCTCATCGGCCTGCCCCTCAAGAACATCAAGTTCAAGCAGGGCCTCACCGCCGTCGAGCGCCTGGAAGGCAAGGGCGTTAACGCCAAACTCGTCACGAAGGCTTTCCGCACCTTCAACGCCAACACCTACGTCCTCTATCCGGACGGCCCTCTGGGCACCATCAAGACCGCTATGGCCCTGCTGCCTGACGGTGACGCCATCTACGCCACCTTCTTCGAGGGTCGCGGCATCATCCAGTACGAGTACGACGTGAAAGCGAAGACTCAGGACTGGTGGTCCGAGTTCTACGGCCTGTGCGTGCCTACCCGTCCTCAGGAGATGTACTACGTCATCACCTACACCACCCCTTCCGGCTCCGGCAGTGGCAGTGGCAGCGGTAGTGGCAGTGGCACCGAGGGTGGCGCTTAACCTTTAACCGGAAGAGAGTATGAATGTCGAAGAATACCTGCGTAGTTTGGTCCCTGGGTACGATCTCCAGGCCAATGTAGTCGCTCGGTGTGCCAGAAGTCCGAAGGAGGTGGGGTTATCCCCGCTTCCTCTGGACGAAGACATCGACTACGAAGAAATAACCGAGACCGATCCGAATACCGGTGAGGAAGTGACCAAAAAGGTCGAGCGGACTGATGTTGAGTACACTATGAGGCTCGACTATGCGGCTTCTTCGATTTATTACTCCATGCTGGGTGTATTTGCTGGTGGTGGCTTCACTGAACAAGTTGGCGACGTCCGCGCTTCCCGTGGTGGCTACACTATCACCATGGCGGACCGCAAGCGGTTCAAGGACCTGGCCGACGCCCTTCGCCTTAAGTGGGGATGGGACATCGTGGCAGACGAGGCCACCAGCAGCGAAATGTACGACGCTTCGGCACTTAGACTGGGATTGTAATGGTCATCGAATTTCGAGACACTTGCGTTATCACCAGGGATAACGGTGGAAAGGACGAGTGGGACAACCCGATTGATCCCGAGATTATCTATTCCGGAAAATGCCTCTACGAGGAAGGCGGAACAGGTTATTCGAGGAGCATCATTACGAGGAGTCCTACCGTCTATCTGCCGGGTAACGATGTCATGGTGCTCATCAACGACGCCATCACGGTGACTACCGAACAGGGACGCATCGTTAAGGCTATTGCTGAGATTGTCCGCGACATCAATATGCCATGGATGGCTAATATCAAGGTCACGAGAATCGAACTGAAACAGGCACAAGGAGACTAAACAATGAGAAGACACCTGAAAGGATGGAAGAACGCAAGTGCGCAGTTCCAAAAGGAATTGCTCGCTTCGGCTGATGGTGTCAATCGTGCTGCCCAGCAGGTCTTTATTGATGCGAACAACCGTTTCATGGACTACGTGCAGGATAACAAAGAACTCCTGCCGTACTACACTGCAAACCTGCACGACAGTATTGTATCTGTCGTTTCCCAGAGCGGTCGCGTGCTTCGCGCCGTCTATATGCCGAAAGAAGCAACCAGGCCGCAGAACGCGCCGGACAGAAAGAGGATTGTCGGTATGGAGGAGGCTATCCGTGCGGTCCGCAGAGCGGATTACCCGCGAACAGGCGTTGCATCTACACTCATTGTTGCCGTCCCTTATGCGGAGGGCGCAAATGCAACGAGCAAGCGCAGGGGATATTTGAACTGGCTCCAAAATGCTTTTGAGTCAGAAATGCGGACCAGCGTGGAAGTCCTTAAGTACGTCAAGTCTCATCCTGGCGCCAAGCCGGTGGCCGCAGCCAATAGACGATTTGCCAAATGATAAGACCATCGAAAATAAATCCGGATGTGGAACTGAGGGATTTCCTCCAGGGCCGCATCGTAGTGGGAAATGCCGGTGGAGGGACCGAGCCGGTTGCCGTTTACGGCGACTGGGAGAGGCCCACCAACAACCTGCCCGCCGATTTTATCGTAATCTTCATCAATGGTGACGTCCATGGCGTAGGCTCGAAGGTGAACTATGCTGATGGCGACCTCATGATAATCCTCTACTGCAAAATGAACGACGATGGCTCCGTCAAAAAGAACCGCGTCACGAAAATTCTGGAGCAGTTTGAGACCATCGTGGATAAGGCCAAGACGCAGAATTTCTTCTTCGCTCTTGAAATGGACCGCTTCATCACGCCGACTACGCCCAGCCAGTCTTCCGGATATTCAACAACCACTCTCAATTTGAGGTGGCATACGACTAACAATTTTAACGCTCAATAATCATGTCTATCAAGAATCTTGGTTCTGCGCAACAGTTGCTCGCCGGACAGGGCGACATCATCATTTTCAGCGCACCCGAAGGAGGCTATACCTCCGCTACCACTATGGCACAGTGCCTGACCAACGGTGCAAGCCTCGGTCAGGTCGTGCAGGATTCTACCTCCTGGGACGGTGAGGAAGTGTCTTTCGACGCTCTCCTGGACGAGCAGGGTGATGTCATCACCTCTACCGCCAACAACGGTACCCATGAGTTCTCCTTCGACCTTGCCGACCTGGAGCCTGACTTCCTGAAAGTCTTCCTGGGCGCCGAGGAAGTGACCGCAGCCGAGAGCGGCGTTACTGCCGTGTTCGGTGACGGCACTGTCAAGGTGTTTGGCTTCGGCCACAAACTCCCCGTCAAGACCCGTCCTATCCTGATCACGAACGATGAGGGTGACAAGGCCCTGTTCTTCCCGAAGGCGAAGATGGCCGGTTCCCTCGCATGGGCCGACAAACTCTGGCGCATCCATGTGGTCGTGACCGCCGAATTCATGGACACCGCCAACCTCAAGACCGTCATGCCTATGTTCTCCAGCAAGGAGGCTCAGTACGCTGACGGCTCTGTGACCGCCGAGGAAATCGACGGTGAGGGTGGTTCTGGCGACGGCACCGGTGCTTAGTCTCGTTACTAAATCCTAATCCGTGGGGTGGGAGGTGAAAAGCATCCCCACCCCATTTTTAATTAAATCAAGACATTATGGCTAAAGGAAATAACCAGAAGAATGGGCAGAAGAAAGCCGACGAGGCCCAGGTGCCCGCACCGGAAATCGAACAAAATCAGCCGGAAATCGAACAAAAAACCGATAAAATCGAACAGGAAACGCCAAAAATCGAACTTAAAGGTAAGATTTTGGTCGTAATTCCGTACCTGGCATCCGCAGCCCAGGGCCGCGAACTTGAGTACGCTGTTGCCGGTTGGCGCAAGCACTTCAAGGAGCCGCATCACATTGTGGTAGTTGGTGACTATCATCCCATCTGCGACACCGGCGATGATATCACATTCATCGAGTGCCCGCGCATCGAGCCTGTCCCCGGACAGTACACCTGCCACCTGGATCACGTCCATAAGTTCCGCAAGGTACGCGAGATGTTCCCGGACCACAAGGGCTTCATCTACGCCTGCGACGATATGTATGCGGTCAATAATTTCACGATGACCGAGGTCCTGTTCCCGAAGATCGTCCAGAGGGATATGGCCGGAGACGCGAACAGCGAGAACGGCTGGCAGCGTGACATGGCGAAGACCAGGGCGCTCTGCCTGAAAGAGGGAATGAAACTCCACAACTGGGTCTGCCACCTTCCCGTGTACTACGAGTGGGACAAACTGTTCGCCATCTACGACAAGTACGATTGCGACCACCAGTCCTATATCGTCGAGAACCTGTACTTCAACACCTACTTTGCCGACCGTGTGCCGTTCCGGCTCGACTTTGACAAAGATAACCTCAAGTGCGGCGTTTATCGCAGCAATCCGCGCATCTACCTCATCGAAGATGCGCTCAAGAACAAAATTTGGATTCAGAACTCTCCTGAGGGTTGGATCCGTGAACTTGACGAAATCCTGAGCAAGCACTATGCGGAAGTCCGATAAATTTCTTGCCGGAGAATATGAGACCGTATCAAAGGCCCCCTGTGTTGTCATCGCCGGGGGCCGACGGTACAAAGTCCGTCAGGTTTCAAACAAAGTCAAGGAGCGCATCGCTCTCCTGGAGCAGGAGGCGCAGGTTTTGGAAGCCCAAGGGAAGGAAGGTGTATCTCAGAAAAGCGCGAAGACGCTGACCAAGAAACTCTACTCCCTCCATGCCAAGAAGGCTGCTTACTACCTTCTCGGCAACTGGGCCATTTTCCTGCCTTTCGTCTTCTGGATTAAATGGCATATCCTGCAACTCCGGTCGAACGAGGAAACCTTCAAAATCATCGGAGCGGGGGCCGTTAGTGATGACGTGGGTTTTTTCTCAGCCAACTGGCAACTCTCAAGGCAGGAACGCGAACTGTTTATGAAGCCGGTTGGCGAAGTCGCCAAGCAAGCGCAAGAGCGGCTGGAGAACGTGATAAATATGTTGGAGACGGACGCTTTGGGGATAAAAAAGGAAGACAAGTAAACCCCGCCTTCGAGATCTCCACTCACAACGAGCGTATCAAAAGCATATACGGCAATTACAACTTCTGGTCGTGGCTCCGGTACTGGTACCTGGATACGGCCAATTTCGTCACAATGCTGCTGATTGACAAGGGCTATTATGACTACGACTTCGAGAAGGTCCAAAAGATTGCCCTCGTGTCAACAACCAAGAAATCCAAGGCGGAAGTTAACCAAATTCTTCGTAACTTTGGACTGCCGGTCGAGGAAGAGAGCGAAGACGAAAAATTGCAACAATTTATAATCAAGGAGGAACAAAAACATGGCAACTGAATTACCTGTTTTTATTGACATAGATAAGGCGTTTAAGGAGGCGGCTGGCAGGGTAAAAACCGCAATGAAGCCATTGCAGTCGGTGCTTGATTCGGCACCGGCTTCGCTGTTTATTGATGTCAAGATTGGCAAATCCAAGAAGGTTCTTGCCGACCTCTTCCTGGACGAGACCACTTCCGTCCAGAAATTCCAGGAGGCGTTGAACAGCGTCGAGGCTAAGATAAATAAATTGGCGGCGAAGGGTGGATTCAGCCTGCTTAAGGGCCTTACCGGAGAGGAGAAGAACCTGCTTGAGGCGGCGACAATCCTTGAGTCGAAGATTAAAGGCGTTGGGAACGCCTCTTCGACCATGGGTAAAGTCCTCACCATAAACATGAAGACTGCCGAGGCTGAGATTGCAAAATATACTGCGCAACTCGACAAATTACAGCGCAAGCAGAATATGGCCGGTAAGTTAACCGGCGGTACCGATCCGAGGGTTGACTATTCCAAGTACGGAAAGCAAATCGACCTTATCAATGCGAAGATTCAGCAGCAGCGGACGTTCCTTTCCGCATGTGCGATTGAACTTGACCGAATGGGGCTGGGTGCCGCAAAGGTCGGTGTTGCTGTTGATCTCACAAACAAGCAGGCGATTGAGATGGCGGCGAGTTTTCGCCGTGGGCACGAGTATATCCAGCGTTGGAATGCTGGGTTTGCAACGGCTGGCTCCCACCTTGGCGCCTTGATTAAAAGTTCGGTTACACTTATCGGTCTGCATTCGGCCACCAGGTTTATTCAGAATGTGCGAAACGTGACGGCTGAGTTTGAAATGCAGCGCGTTGCTCTCGGCGGTATTATCCAAGACACCGAGAAGGCCGAATCGCTGTTTAAGCGATTGAAGGCTGCTGCCATTCAGTCTCCGTTCGAGATTAAGGACCTGGTGTCTTTCACGAAGCAGTTGTCTGCTTATCGAATCGAGACCGAAAATCTGTTTGACGTGACCATGCGGCTGGCTGATATTTCTGCCGGTCTTGGCGTTGACATGTCGCGTCTTGTGCTTGCTTACGGACAGGTTCGTGCTGCCGCTGTTCTCCGTGGTCAGGAATTGCGTCAGTTTACTGAGGCTGGTATCCCTCTTGTTGACCTGCTGGCAGAGAAGTTCTCGAAATTGAATGGCCGTACTGTGAAGACCGCAGAGGTGTTCGACCTTATCTCGAAGCGTGCTGTTCCTTTCTCCATGATTAAGGAGATTTTCGAGGACATGACGAATGCAGGCGGCATATTCTACAAGATGCAGGAAAAGCAATCCGAGACGCTTAAGGGACAGTGGATGAAGTTGAAGGATGCTGCGTCCATTATGTACGACGAAATTGGTAACACGGATTCAGTGCATAATGCAATGACGGACCTCTTGGCTGTATCCATGAAGTTGATGCAGAATTGGCGCGAGACTGGAAAGGTTCTTGGTGCCGCCGCTGCCTCCTATGTTGCATATCGGGTTGTCATAGCCAATGCGAGAATAGCGGCCAACGCGCTTACTGCTGCCGAGGTAGCGGAAATTTCCGCGTTGGAGTTGAATACCGTGTCTCGCAGCAAACTGATTGCGGCCATCTGGGGTGAGGCTACTGCGACGAAGGTACAGATAGCGCTCGGAAACGCCTATGTTGCGGTGAAGCAGAAGGAAATGATGGCAACCAACTTGTTCACTAAGGCGCTTTATAGAATGCTTGCGGCAATGCTGAAAAACCCGTATGCGCTCGCTGCCGCCGCCATTGCCGCATTGATAGTTGTTATTGTCCGCCTGGCGAAGAAAACCGATGATTCGAGGATTTCTATTGATAAGTTCCAGAAGTCCATCGAGGCGTTTAATAAAGCAGATTCTCACGCAAAGGACATTGACAAGTTATGTGATAAATACGACCAACTGTCGAAGAAAACCAATCGCTCGAAAGAGGAGACCGATGAGTTGGTGCGCGTGACCAAGGAACTTGGCAGAGCATATCCACAGGCGATAACTGGGACCAACGCGCAGACTGGCGCACTCGATCTGAATACTGCGGCCATCCGTGAAAACAACAAGGAGGCTCGCGAGGCCATTAGGCTTGCCCTTGAGCGTGACAAGCATAAGGCCGAGACAAGCATGTCTGATCTTGTAGAAGAGAGAAACAAGATTATCCAGCAACTCCAGAGCGGAAAGGGCGGTTATTGGCAGATCGGTTCCCAGTTTTCTCCTGGTGGGTATGTTGAATATGACCTGAGTGACGATGACAGGGCAAAACTTGGTGAGCGCCTGATGGAAATCAACCAGCAGATTGGTGACTTCCAGACTGCTATCGACGAGGCGGATGCGGCGTTACAGGGATTGACAAAGGACCTTATCGGCCCTCCGCTTCCGGACTTCTTTGGGGACGCGTGGCGCTCTCAACTCAATAGTTATACTACAACGCTTAAAAGCACCGGCACTGCCATAAAAGCCCTGACGAAAGACCAGATTGAGGGCTTTGGCGACCAGATGGAGGCGCTTAAGGCAGTTGCTAAGGAGTACGAGGCGCAGACTGCCCTGGTTGACTTCTACACGAAGGCCCTCCAGACGGCGACCGGGGCGAGGAAAGTGCAGACGCAACAGTCTCTTGATGATGCGTTGCTGATGCAGGCTATGTATAAGAAGATTCTTGAGGACTTCAACGCTCTCGACCTTCTTAAAACGCCCCATGGCACCGGCTACTCTCAGGATCCATTCATTCGTCAAATGGAAAACCGCGTGAAGTTTATGAAGGACTTCAAAAAGGGGTATGACGATTTGAATATGTACATGAATAAGGCTGGCGCTCTTGGCAGAGAGAGCGATATCATGCTTTCTCGCGGACTTTCTTTGGGCATCAGCGCGTCCGACCAAAAGCGTGCCGCCGAAGAACTTTCTGGTTGGTACACCGATATGATGAATGAGGCTTTTGAGAAAGCGAAGAAGCATGGAGCGAGCGGCGATTTGACAACTTTCCTCAGCCAGCAGATTACAGGCAGTTCAAACAAGGCGAAAGCGCTCCGTGATTTTCAGGCGCTATTGCAGTCGCTATGGGATGCTAAGACCGACCTCGATACCACTCAGAAGACGAAGGATTTTGAGGACGCCTTCAAGCGCATGAAGGACGATTTGAGGCAGAGCGAGACCGTGAAGAAGTTCTACGATGATCTCCTGTCCATGACCGGTGATTCCGACCTTGCCACGACCATCACGGTGTCCGTTTATGGCGGCATCGGCCAGGACTTCAAGGAGCGTATGCAGTCGCAGTTGAATGAGGCTTTCGCGTCCCTCGGCGCCGATGCAAAGACTCCCGAAATGAAGGCTGCTATTGACAGTCAGGATTTCGGGTATATCCTCGACAATCTTAGTCAGTTCCCGAAGGAGTGGCAGGATGTCTTGAAGGACATGGCCAAGGACAGCCAGAAGCACTATGCCGACATGATGATGGATATTGCGAAGGCGTATGAGAAGGCCAAGGACTACGACGAGCGCAGAACGGATATCCATAACCGTGAGGCTCAGCGCAGGGTTGAAATTGAAGAGTGGTACAAAAGGGAACTTGAGCGTATCCGGAAGGAGGAGGAGGCAGGTCAGATTACTTCTGACGAGGCTACGGCCCAGCGAGCGAAAGCAGCGAAAGTTAAGGATACTTACACTGCCGCATCGAACCAGAAAGAGGCAAAAGAAACAGCCGCCATTGACGTCGAGGAGTTAAAGAACACCTATGAATGGACAAAGGCTTTTGAAGACCTCGATCGTGTCGGGAATAAGACTCTTTCGGACCTTGCCGTCAAGATTCAGGAAATTATTGACAAGGAGGGCAACCTTCTTACTCCTGAGCAGTTGAAGGCTATGTCTGATGCTTTGGAAAAGGTTAAGAATACCGGGGCATCCAGGAACCCTATCACGGCTGTGAGCGAGGGCTTTACAGGCGCGAGACTTGCCAAGCAGGGTATGTCCGCCATTGCCTCTGGCGATCCAACGGCAATTAACAATGCGAAAAAGGCGATTGATGCCTTCAATGAATCCGCAAAGGGTACTGTTAAACTTGATTTTGACCACCTTGAGGACGGCTTCCGTGATGCAAATAAGCAGATGGAGAAGGGTATCGAGGGAATGGCTGACTATGTTAGTGCATGGGGCCAGTTAGCAAGCGGATTGCAGACCGTCCGTGATTACATGGGTGAGGTGTTTGATATTGAGGATATTCCGATTGTTGACGAAGTGTTAAAGGGCGTAACGGACTCACTCTCCTTCATATCGGCCATTCTCCCGGTGATTATTACGCTGAACGGCATCTTGAACGGCACCCTTATGATGAACCCCTTCATCGCCATGGCCGCAGGTATCATTGCGACCATCGGTGCTGTTGTCGGTCTCATTAAGGGTATTATCAATGCAAAGGTTGAGCGCCTGAACAAAAAGATTGAGGAGCAGGAGGATATTCTGCACAACCTTGAGAAGGACTATGACGCCCTGGATAAGGCCATCCAGAAGGCTTTCGGCTCCGATTATATCAGCACCTACAACCAGCAGTTGAAGATAATGGAGGCCCAGATTGCCGCATATCGTGAGCAGGCCAGACTGGAGCGAGAGAAGGGTAAGAAGGCTGATGAAGATACGGCGAAAGGGTATGAGGAGGAAGCCGAGAAACTTGAGCAGAAGATGGCTGAAATGCGGTCACAGGTTTCCGAGTTCATGGCCGATTCCGACGTAACCTCTGCGGCCAAGTCCTTCGCTGAGTCCTGGATTGACGCCTACAAGCAGTTTGCTTTCACGTCCGGGGCCATCAAGGAGAACTTCAAGGAGATGATTGATTCCATGGTGGTCAACTCCCTTGCGGCCAAGATCATCCAGGGAATCTTGCAGCCCATCTTCGACGATATTGACCGCCTGGCCCAGGAAGGCGAGGAACTGTCCGAGCAGGATATTGCGAATATCGCCGCTGAGACAGAGGTTGCCACTGAGAAGATTGACACCGCCATGCAGGCCCTCATGCAGCGCCTTGCTGCCGCCGGTATCAACATGCGTGCGACCGGCAGCGACCTTTCCGGCATCAGCAAGGACATCGCCGGTGCATCCGAGGAGAGCATCAACGGCCTGGCGGCTGGCATCAACACGCAGAACTTCTACATGTCGTACATGCCCGCCATCAGCGCGACCGTAGATGCCATCCTCGCGGCCATCGGAGGCTCCACCGGCGAGAACACTGCTGCTGGTCGTGCCATGGCCAGGGCCGCTTCCGCTGAGAACCAGACCGGCCAGACCTTCGGTGACGAGACCTTCCGTGGACAGATGCAGCGCATCGACGAGAACATTTCGGAAATGCGGTACATGCTCAAGAGTGTGATTACCCCGAAGAGTGCGAATACAAACACTCATGCTGTTGCGACAAAATAAAATACTTTTTG
>Ga0310691_10000478_pt1 | contig 75161 bp, 56 predicted proteins | sample 176DNAGHGlowgp2_FD_203887 | JGI IMG/M metagenome (GOLD analysis project Ga0310691, IMG submission 203887) | Sheep rumen microbial communities from Palmerston North, Manawatu-Wanganui, New Zealand - 1766 DNA GHGlow gp2 (v2) (version 2) | ecosystem: Host-associated > Mammals > Digestive system >...
TCAACTGGTATGACACGCGCACGCTCCGCCCCCTGCGGCCGCGCTTTATCTCCACCGTGGACAGCGGCAATCTCTGCGCGGGACTCATCACCGCCTGCGCCGCCCTGCACCGCTGGGAGGAGCATACTCTGGAAGCGCGGCTTCGCAGGCTCCTGGACGACATGGACTTCGGCCCGCTTTTCGATAAGCGGCGGGAGCTTTTCTATATCTGCTACGACGCGGAAAAGGAGCGTGGGGCCGGCGGCTGGTACGACCTGATGGCGAGCGAGGCGATGCTCACAAGCTATATTGCCCTCGCGCGCGGCCAGGTTCCCCTGCGGCACTGGCGGCAGCTCAGCCGCGCCCAATTGCAGAAGGACGGCTTCCGGGGGCTGGCAAGCTGGACGGGCACCATGTTCGAGTATTTGATGCCGATGCTGTTTCTGCCGCTCTACCGCTCGAGTCTCCTGTACGAAAGCGCCCGCTTCTGCCTCTACGTCCAGCGGCGGCGACACCTGCCGGGGATGCCCTGGGGCATTTCCGAAAGCGCCTTCTATTCTCTGGACGCCTCCGCAAGCTACCGCTACAAGGCACACGGCTGTCCGGCTCTCGCGCTCAAGCGCGGGCAGGAGGAGGATCTCGTCATCGCCCCTTACGCAAGCTTTCTCGCCCTCGCTGCAGAGCCGGGCGCCGCCGCGCACAATCTACGGCGGCTGCGCGATCTCGGCGCGACGGGGCGCTGGGGCTATATCGAGGCGCTTGACTTCACCCCGGGCCGCTGCGCCCGGCGCGAGGGAGAGCAGGTGCGCTGCTGGATGGCCCACCATGTGGGCATGAGCATCCTTGCCGCCCTCAACGCCGTGGACGGCGGTCTTGTGCGGGAGCTATTCATGAGCGAGCCGGAGATGGCCGCCTTTACGCTTCTTTTGCAGGAGAAGCTGCCGGACTCCGCCGCTGTGATCCGCCGGGATCGCTCCCCGGTGCCGGAGCGGCCGGAGAAGAGTCCGCGCCGCGCCTGGGAGCAGAGCGGCGTCTGCGGCGAAAGAGCGCGGGCCTGCCTGCTCTCCAACGGGGCATACAGCCTGCGCCTAAAGGACAGCGGCGAGAGCGCCGCGTTTCTGGGGGATCTGTGCGTCTATCGGCCTGAGAGAAGCGACCCGGGCCTGTCCGTTACGCTCGGAGGCAAAGAGCTGCTTCCCGCCGGGGTTCCGAATCAATGGGAATTCGGCGAGGAATGCTGCCGCTGGGAGCTTAAGTCCGATTCTTTTTCCTGTGCGCTCACAAGGCAGAGCGCCGAAGGGGAGTTGGGCGAAGCGCTGCTGCTCTCCGTTTCCGGTGAGGCGCAGACACTCCCGCTCACGATTCGCTTTGCCCCCGTTCTCGCCTTGGAGCGCGACTGGAATAATCACCGCGCTTACTGGCAGTTGGGGATGTGGGCCGAGCAGCGGGACGGGCGCCTGCTGCTGCGAAGGCTCTCCAAGAACGGAGAACCCGAGCGCTGGTTCTGCCTCGCCGCCGATCAGCCCGCCGTGTTCCAGGCGGACGCGCGGGGCGGGCTCGGGGCGCTTTTGTCGCCGCTGGTCTCCGCGCGGGTCGAGCTGGGGCTGCGAAGAGGAAAGAAAGCCCAAGTGCGTTTCGCCCTTGCGCTGGGACAGAGCGCGCAGGAGGCCTTTGACGCGGCGTCGCGCATCCTTGCAGCGCCGCAGAGCGCGGCGGGCAGCATGCTCCGGGCTGCCGCCCTGCGCCTCGGCATGAGTGGGGACGAGCTGGGTGAGGCGATGGATCTGGTGCTGCCGCTGTGGGAAAACCGGCTCTTTAACGCAGCGCCCAAATCCGCGCTCTGGCGCTGGGGCATCTCCGGCGATCTGCCGCTTATTTGCTGCGAGGCGGGCGCGGCGGAGAGTGAACGTCTGCTGCGCGCCTTCTGTCTGCTCAAAAGCTGCGGGCTGGAGGCGGAGCTGATCTATCTGACAAGTGAGCATGGCGAATATCTGCGCCCGCGCATGCGGGAGCTTGAGCGCCGCCTTGCCTCCTTCGGTCTGGAAGCGCTGATGGGCGCGCGGGGCGGCGTGGGAAGCGCGCCGATGGAGGCGATGGAGACGCTGAAAAGCCGCGCCGCTGTTTTTATCGGGGCGCCGCGCCTGCTGCCCGCGCCCCTGGTGCCCGCACTTCCCGAGCCGACGCGCTCGGCGGCGATTCCCGCGCACGGCTGGGATGCGGATCGTTTCTACTATTCCGTTGAGCAGACCCTGCCGCCGCGCATCTGGCAGCATGTGATCACAAACGGCAGCCTTTCCGCCTTTGCCGCCGACTTCGGTCCGGCAGGGCTGTGGCTGAAAAACGCGCGGGAGATGCGGCTTCTGCCGCCGCCGAGTGACATCCGGGACACGGCGGGCGCGGAAGTCCTGTACGCCTATGCAGGCGGCGAGGCCGTGAGTCTCTTTGCCGACGGGCGCTCTCCCTGCGCCGTGGCGTACTCCCCCGCCGTCAGCGTGTGGCGGAAGGAGATCGCCGGGCGGCAGATCGAAACGGCGCTCTTTATCCCGATGGGGCTTGACCTGCGCATCCTGCTGGTGCGCGGGGCGGGCGGGCTGACGCTCGGCTGGGAGCTCTCTCCGCAGCTCGGCACGGAAGACGCCGCCGGGCTGCAGATCCGGGAGCAGGGCGGTCTTCTCTGTCTCACGGACGAGGGAAGCTGGCTGCCGGGAACAGCGCTCTATGCCGCCGCGTCCGTCCCCTTCAGCTATGAAAAGGAGTTCTGCCCGGCCGCGCTGCGCCTGCGAATGGAGGCGGAGGACGCGACGCTGCTGCTCCTTGGTACGTTGGAGGAGAGCGTGAACCGCGCCCTCTTCCCCGGTGAAGCCGAAGCGATGCTGCGCGAGACCCAGCGTTGGTGGCGCGCTTTTCTCGGTCACCTCTGTCTGGAGCATGCGGACGCGGCGCTTGTAAACTATATGAACACCTGGGCGGTCTACCAGACCTATGCCTGCCGCCTGCTTGCGCGAAGCAGCATCTACCAGAGCGGCGGGGCGATCGGCTTTCGGGATCAGCTGCAGGACAGCGCAAATCTCCTGCTTGTTGATCCCGCGCTCTGCCGCGCCCAGATTCTCGACTGCTGCAGGCATCAATACCGGGAGGGCGACGTGATGCACTGGTGGCACCGGCACCCCGGTGGCGATAAGGGTGTGCGCACCCGCTGCTCGGACGATCTGCTGTGGCTTGTCTGGGCGCTGTGCGAGTACACGGAGGCAAGCGGCGATCTCGATCTCTGCGCTGAGAAGCAGTCCTTTGTATGCTCCTCCGAGCTGCGCGGCGACGAGCGCGACCGCTACGAAGCGCCGGAGCGGAGTGAAGAAACGGCGTCCGTGCTGGAGCATGCCCGCCTTGCCCTGCAAAGGGCGGAGGAAAGGGGCTTCGGCGCGCACGGGCTTCCCTTCATGGGAAGCTGCGACTGGAACGATGGGCTTGACCGCGTGGGCGGGGAGAGCGTCTGGCTGGGCTGGTTCTTCTCCTGCTGCGCCCTGCGCTTTGCGGAGCTTCTGGATAAGCTTGACGACGGGCGCGCGATGCACTACCGCGATCTCTCCGAGCAGCTCGGTCGCGCTGCCGACGCCGCCTTCAACGGGCGCTGGTATATCCGCGCGTGGAGGGAAGACGGCAGAGCCCTCGGCGACGGGGAGCGCATCGACTCCATCGCCCAGAGCTGGGCGGCCTTCTGTCCCTGGGCAAGTCCCGAAAAGGTGGAGCTTGCGCTGGGCAGCGCCCTCAGCCGCCTCGTCGACCGGGAACGCGGCGTTGTGAAGCTGCTCGACCCGCCCTATGTGACGTCGGACAGTCCCGGCTATCTCAGCGGCTATGGCGAGGGCTTCCGGGAAAACGGCGGGCAGTACACCCACGCGGCGATCTGGCTGGCCCTGGCCTGTTTAAAACGCGGGCGGGAGCAGGAAGGGCGGGAGCTTCTGCACATGCTGCTGCCCGAGACGCACGACGCATCGCGCTATGAGGCGGAGCCCTTTGTGCTCCCGGCGGATGTGTGCAGCGCACCCGAGCACGAGGGCACTGCGGGCTGGACCTGGTACACGGGCTCTGCCGGCTGGTATTTTCACACGGTATGCGAGGGGCTTTTGGGTCTTCGCCTCAAGGACGGCAGGCTCTACGTCAGCCCCGCCGCGCCCCTGCCGGGGAATTGGTCGCTTCACTGGACGGACGCAAAAGGTACAGAGCACCGCATCGAAGCAAAGGACGGCAGCCTCTATGCCGACGGCATAGAATATGAGGGGCAGGGGATTTAACATTCTTTTTCTTTGCATTTCTTTCCCTTGGTGTTATAATTAAATATAGAAAATTTCCCCAACGGAGGTGCCCCATGGAGTATTCACGGTCGGAGCTGATGCCGGGCGTTTTTCTGAGTCATCTGCGATCCGATAAATTCAAAACCGCCTGCATGAGCGTCAATCTGCTCACCCAGCTCACGCGGGAGACCGCGTCCATGAACGCGCTGATCCCCGCCGTGCTGCGCCGCGGCACCACGCGCTACCCGGACATGGAGAAGCTCTCCGCCCGCCTTGACGAGCTTTACGGCGCGGCGATCGAGCCGGTGATCCGCCGGATCGGCGAGGTGCACTGTCTCGGCTTCTTCGCAAGCTTTCCGGAGCCGGCCTTTCTCCCCGGCGGTGAAGCGCTGCTGGGCGAAATGAGCGCCCTGATGGCCGAGATGCTGCTCTCCCCCGTGACGCGCGGCGGACTGCTGCTGCCGCAGTATGTGGACAGCGAGAAGGAAAAGCTCCTGGATCTCATCCGCAGCCGCGTCAACGAAAAGCGCAGCTATGCCGTGCAGCGCTGCATCGAGGAGATGTGCTGCTATGAGGACTTTGCCGTCTCCCGCTTCGGCAGCGTGGAGGAGGCGGAGGGCATCCACTACAAGAAGCTCACACGGCACTATCGGGAGCTTTTGCGCACCTGCCCGGTGGAGCTTTTCTACTGCGGGCAGGCAAAGCTTTCCGACGTGGAGCAGGCCTTCCGCGACGCGCTGGCCGGAATGCCCCGGGGCGAGATCAATTACGACATCGGCACCGAGATCCGCATGAACGCCATTGAGGCCGAGCCCCGCTATTTTGAAGAGCGGATGGACGTGACCCAGGGCAAGCTGGTGCTGGGCTTCCGCCTGGGCGAGTGCATGGAGGAGCCCGACCGCGCCGCCATCCACGTTTTCAACGCCCTCTACGGCAGCGGCGCGACCTCCAGGCTTTTCCTGAACGTGCGCGAAAAGCTTTCCCTGTGCTATTATGCAAGCTCCGCCGTAATATTGCGCAAGGGTCTCATGATCGTCTCGTCCGGCATCAGCTTTGAAAACTTTGAGAGCGCAAAGGCGGAGATCCTCGCCCAGCTTGAGGCCGTGAAAAACGGCGACATGACGGATGAAGAGCTCCTGTGGGCAAAGCGCGCCGTGGCCTCGGATCTGCGCGCCACGATGGACAGCCAGGGCGACCTGGAGGGCTACTGGCTCAGCCAGGCGCTCGACGGGCTGGAATACGGCCCCACCGAGCTTGCCGAGCTTGTGGAGGATGTGACGAAGGAGGACGTCGTCGCCATCGCCAGAAGCGTGGAGCTGGATCTCGTCTATTTCCTGCGCGGTGAAGACGGGGAAGAGTCTGAGGAGGAAGAGGATACAGAAGATGAAGATCGAGAGGCATGATTATCCCGGCGTGGGCGAAACGCTCTACACCGCCGTACTTGACAACGGGCTGGAAGTGCGCGTTGTCCCCAAGAAGGACTATTCCACCTTCTATGCCGCCTTCGCCACCAATTACGGCGGGGCCTGCCGCCGCTTCAGCGTCGACGGGAAAATGATCGACACGCCGGCGGGCGTGGCCCACTATCTGGAGCACAAGATGTTCGACCTCCCCAACGGGGACAACGCCCTGAACATTCTCTCCGCAAACGGCGCCGACCCCAACGCCTTCACCTCCTCCGGCATCACCTGCTACTACTTCCAGTGCACCGAGGGCTTTGAGGAAAACCTGCGCATGCTGCTGCACTTTGTCTCCACCCCCTATTTCACGGAGGAAACCGTGCAGAAGGAGCAGGGCATCATCGCCCAGGAGATCCGCATGGGAGAGGATAACCCCGGCCTGGAGATCTATTACAATCTGCTTAAGATGCTCTATGCCCACCATCCCATCCGCGACCGGGTAGCCGGTACGGTGGAGAGCATCGCGCAGATCACCGCCGAAACGCTCTATAACTGCCACAAGGTTTTTTACGCCCCGTCCAACATGATCCTGTGCGTGGAGGGCGACATTGACCCGGAGACCGTCTGCCGCATTGCGGAGGAGACGCTGCCCAAAGAAAAGGCCCCCGTCCCCGCGGCGGACTTCGGTGAGACGGAGAGTCTTCTGCCCGCGGAGAGCTTCCGCATGGAGGAGATGGAGGTCTCAGCCCCGCAGTTTCTCATCGGGGCGAAGCTTGCCCCCGGTCTCACGGGCGAGGCGGCCCAGCGCCAGCGGCTCATCGCGTCTCTTGCGCTGCGGATGCTCTGCGGCAATTCCTCTCCCTTCTTCACGCGGCTCTATGCCGACGGAACGCTGAACATGGACTTTGACTATGAGGTCGACGCCAGTGCCGGAACCCTCACCTTCATCCTCGGCGGCGAGAGCAAAACGCCCGACAGGGTGCTCTCCGAATTCAATGCCGAGGTGGCGGGTATTATAGAAAAGGGCTTTGACGCGGCGTCCTTCACCCGCGCAAAGCGCGCCTCTCTGGGTGCGCGGCTGCGGGCGCTGGAGGACTTTGACAATGTGTGCGTCTCCCTCGCCATGGATCACTTTGACGGCTATTGCAGCTTTGACAGCTTCGACCTGCTGGAGAGCATCACGGCGGAGGACTGCCGCCGCTTTGTCGAGGAGGCGCTGGCCCCGGAGCGTCTGGCCATGTCGGTCATCGCGCCGAAAACGAAGGAGGCCGCGGAGTAAGTCATGCTGGAGACCATGCAGCGGGAATCGGTGATCTCCTTCCCCATGCTGGGGGGGCTTCGCCTCAACCCGCCCTCTTACTTCACGCTCTTCGGGCGGCCCATCTACTTCTACGGCGTGCTGATCGGTCTGGGCTTCTTTCTGGGCATCCTGTTCTGTGCCAAACGTGCGAAACGCTTCGGCCTCAAGGAGGACGACGTCTACGACGTGGCGATCTGGGGGATCCCCTGCTCCATCCTCGGGGCGCGGCTTTATTACGTTCTCTTCCGCCTGGGTTATTATCTGCAGCACCCTGGAGAGCTGTTCGCCGTCTGGAACGGCGGCCTCGCCATCTACGGCGGGGTACTTGCGGGGGTGCTGGTGGTGGTGCTGGTCTGCCGCAAGAAGAAGATCCCCGTCGGGGCCATGCTGGATAATCTCTGCTACGGGCTTCTGATCGGGCAGATCATCGGCCGCTGGGGCAACTTCATGAACCGCGAGGCCTTCGGCGCCGAGACGGATATCTTCTGCCGCATGGGCCTGACCGCACCGGACGGCGCCACGATCTATGTACATCCCACTTTTTTATACGAAAGTCTCTGGAATCTCGGTGTGTTTCTGTTTCTGCTGTGGTTTGAGAAAACGGGCAGGCGCCGCTTTGACGGGCACTGCATCACGCTCTATTTCCTGCTTTACGGGATCGGGCGCTTCTGGATCGAGGGGCTCAGAACCGACAGTCTCTACCTCGGCAATACCGGCATCCGGGTTTCCCAGGCGCTGAGCCTGGTGCTGGCGCTGTCTGCGGCGGCGCTGCTGCTGTACATGAGAAGCCAGCCCTTCTCGCCGGATCATCTGTATGTCAACCGCGTGGCCGCGAAGGAAGCGGGCATGATTATTGAAAAACGGGAGGAATCGTAACATGGCAGATTATAAGGATCTTTTCGGGAAGCTCGCCGGCAAGGTCAAGGACGTAGCCGAGACCAGCGGCGTTAAGGACGTCTACACCCAGGGCGCAAGCCGTGCCAAGGCATTCGGGCAGCTCGCCAGGCTCACGGTGGAGCTTAACCGGGAGCAGGAGGAGCTCAAGCGCCTTTACGCCGAGATCGGCCGTCTCTATTACGAGCAGGCCAGGAGCGCGCCGGACGGCGTCTTCGTCCCGCTCTTTGAGCAGGCAGACCGCGTCACGGACCGCATCCGGGACAGCCGCGCAAAGATCGGCGCGCTCAAGGAGAACTCCGGCCTGACGGGACAGGACGACATCGACGTGGAGATCGGCGACTTTGACGACGTGGTCAGCGCCACCGAGGCCGACGGCATGACCGTTGAAATCAAGCACGACGGCGAATAAGCATCTGTAAGGAGCGGCCGGTATGACCGGGCGCTCCTTTACAGCTTCTTTATGGCAATACTGCACAATGCGGCAAGAGCAGATTCCGAGAAAATCTGAGTTCTGATGATGGCACTTTTTCGCAGATGTACTTTGTGTACCTCAAGAAAAAGTGACGAAATCAGGGCTCAAATTTTCCGGAAGATGCCGCAGGCGTATTGTGCGGTGTTGCCTTATACAAAATCGAAACGCGGGATTTACCCCGCGTTCTTTTTCTGGTATAATACATTATATATGATTACCACCGGGAGCGTTTTATGATCCATCATAACCTCTTGATCGAAAAGCTGCAGGAGTCCATCAATTCCATCCTGCCCATCACGGTCATCGTGGCCGTGGTGTGCTTTCTGTTCGTGCCCGTTCCGTCGGGGCTGATGCTGGCGTTTCTGCTGGGCGCGGTACATATGATCCTCGGCATGGGGCTTTTCTCCGTGGGCGCGGATCTCTCCATGTCCAGGATCGGCAGCCACATCGGCTCCGCCATGACCGCCTCGCGCAAGCTCTGGCTCATCCTGCTGACAAGCTTTCTGCTCGGCACCGCCATCACCCTGGCAGAGCCGGATCTGCAGGTGCTGGCCTCCAACGTGCCGGGCATCTCGAATCCCGTCCTGCTGCTGACCGTGGGGATGGGCGTGGGCTTATTCCTGGCCCTTGCCATGCTGCGCATTCTCTTTGCCATCTCGCTGCGGACAATGCTGCTCATTCTCTATGGCATTGTGTTCCTGCTGGCCTTTTTCCTGAAGCCGGACATGCTGCCCCTGTCCTTTGACGCGGGCGGCGTCACCACCGGGCCGATGACGGTGCCCTTCATCATGGCGCTGGGCGTCGGCGTGTCTTCGATCCGAAGCGACGGGAAGGCCAAGGAGGACAGCTTTGGTCTGGTGGCGCTCTGCTCCGTGGGGCCGGTCATCGCCGTCATGCTGCTCAGTCTCATCTTTAAACCCGAAAACGGCGAGACGGCGCTCAACACACCCCCGGTCTTTCTCCTGACGACGGAGATCGGGAACGGCTATATCGCCGCCTTTCCCACGTATCTCAAAGAAATGGCCCTGGCGCTGCTGCCCATCTTCGCGTTCTTTCTGCTGTTTCAGGCGGTTTCTCTTCGGCTTCGCCGCAAGCCCTTTGCGCAGATTCTCATCGGCATCGTCTATACCTATGTCGGTCTTGTTCTCTTTCTCACGGGCGTGAACGTGGGCTTTTCTCCGCTCGGCGAAACGCTCGGCGGTATGATGGCAAGCAGCCGCTGGCGCTGGATGATGGTGCCGCTTTCCATGCTGATGGGCTGGTACATCATCCAGGCAGAGCCCGCTGTACATGTGCTGACCAAGCAGGTCGAGGAGCTGACCGCCGGGGCTGTGAGCGAAAAGGCCATGGAGCTGAGTCTCTCCCTCGCGGTGGCGGCGGGCAACGCGCTCGCCATGGTGCGGGTATTGACGGGCATTCCGATCCTGTATTTTCTGATTCCGGGCTATGCCGCAGCGCTGGCGCTGAGCTTCTTTGTCCCGCCCACCTTCACGGGCATTGCCTTTGACTCCGGCGGCGTGGCCTCCGGGCCCCTTACGGCGACATTCATGCTGCTCTTTGCCATGGGCGCCTCCCGGACGCTCGGCGGCAATGTGATGACCGACGCCTTCGGCCTTGTGTCGATGGTGGCGATGATGCCGCTCATCACCGTGCAGGGCATGGGCGCGGTCTTTGTGGTCAAGTCCCGCAGGCGGGCGCCTGCCGTCCCGGACAGCGGGGACGAAATCATCGAACTCTGGGAGATTGCCTGACGATGGAACTGTATCAATTGATCGCGGTTGTCGACCGTGAAAACGAGAAAAAGCTGGAGGGGGTCTTCCGAACTGCCGGGACTGCCGTGGGCTACAGCCAGCCCGCCCACGGAACCGCGGGGCGCGACATTCTGGCCCGCTACGGGCTTGCGCAGACGGAGAAACGCATCGTCGCCGCCGTTGCCAATGCATCCCAGCAGCAGATGATTTTCAAGCTCGCGCGAAAGCTGCTGTACATGGACATTCCCGGCAACGGCATTCTGGCTGCCGTCCCCATCAAGGCCGTCGCCGGACGGCAAACGCTGGCCTATCTGACCGACAGCGAGATCACAGGAGGAACGCCGACAATGGATTTTGAATATGAACTGATCGTAGTCGTGCTTGACGCGGGCTTTGCGGATCTCGCGATGGACGCGGCCAGAGAGGCCGGGGCCGGGGGCGGCACCGTGCTGCATGCCAAGGGCACCGGCAGCGCAAGGGGCGAAAAGTTTTTCAGCGTGCGCTTTGCCGCCGAGAAGGACATGCTCTACATCGTCGCCCACAAGAGCGAGAAGGCGGCGGTCATGAAGGCCATCTCCGCCAAGGCTGGGCCCGCCACCGAGGCGCACGGGATCTGCTTTTCCCTGCCCATCTCAAGCGTGATGGGTCTGCGCGCAAGAGAGTACGACGAGGCTGGTGAATAAATCATGGACTACACCCATCACTGCGATTCCCCGCTCGGCGGCATTACCCTTGCAAGCGACGGCGAGGCGCTGACCGGGCTGTGGTTTGACGGGCAGAAATACTTTGGCGATACCCTGGGGCGCGAGCATGCTGAAAAGCCTCTCCCGGTTTTTGAAGAGTCTGTAAGATGGCTCGATCTCTATTTCTCCGGTAAGGATCCAGGCTTCACGCCGAAGCTCTCCACGCACGGCACGCCCTTCCGGGAGGCGGTCTGGGAAATTCTGAGGACGATCCCCTTCGGGGAAACCATGACCTACGGCGAGATCGCGGCGCGGCTTGCTTCGACGCGCGGCCTTGCCAAAATGTCCGCGCAGGCTGTCGGCAGCGCGGTCGGGCGAAACCCCATATCGCTCATCATCCCCTGTCACCGCGTCGTGGGCGCGGGCGGCAGCCTCACCGGTTATGCCGGCGGGGTCGATAAAAAGCGCTTTCTGCTCACCCTGGAGAGCGTAGGGCTATAAAAAATGCTTCCTGTTCACAAAGAACGGGAAGCATTTTTTGTTGTTCAAATATCAGAACAGCTTGTAGGTCCAGCCCATGTCGTCCTCGACCTTGCCGGTCTGCATGCCGTAGATCGTATCGTAGAGCTTCTGGGCCACAGGGCCGACCTTCTCGTCTGCCACCTTGTAGTCGGTGCCCTTGTAGTTGAGGCAGCCGATGGGGGAGATGACGGCGGCGGTGCCGGAGGCAAAGATCTCCTGCAGGGAGCCGTCCTTGGAGGCGGCGATGATCTCGTCGATGGAGAGCTTGCGCTCGGAAACCTTGACGCCCCACTTCTTGAGAAGCTGAATGACAGAGTTGCGGGTGATGCCGGGCAGGATCGTGCCGGAATCCAGGGGCGCGGTGATGACCTCGTCATTGATGCGGAAGAAGGCGTTGGAGGTGCCGATCTCTTCGACGTACTTGTTCTCGGCAGCGTCCAGCCACAGAACGTCCTTGCAGTTATACTTCATGGCGTCGAGGGAGGCGCGCATGCCGCCGCCGTAGTTGCCGCCGACCTTGGCATAGCCCGTGCCGCCGCGGGCCGCGCGGATATAGGTATCCTGCACGAAGATGCGGGTGGTGGCAAGGCCGCCGTCGTTTGCCGCGTAGTAGGAGCCGGTCGGGGTCAGGATAATCATGAAGCGGTAGTGCTTGGCGGGCAGGACGGAGAAGGAGACCTCATCACCGAAGATGAAGGGGCGGATATACAGCGCCGTGCCGGGGGAGCTGGGGATCCAGTCGCGGTCTTCCCAGATAACGGCCTTGACGGCAGCAAGGAAGAGGTCGCCGGGCAGCTCGGGGATGCACATACGCTCGTTGGTGCGAACCATGCGGGCGATGTTCATGTCGGGACGGAAGAGCTGGATGTGGCCGTCGGCGGTCTTGTAGGCCTTCATGCCCTCGAACATCATCTGCGCATAGTGCAGCACGCAGGAGGCAGGCTCGATCTCGATGGGGGCGTGGGGAACGATGCGGCCGTCATGCCAGCCCTGACCCTCGTCCCAGTCCATGACGAACATGTGGTCGGTGAAGTACTTGGCAAAGCCGAGCTTGCTCTCATCCTCGGGCCGGGGCTTGGGATGGGTGGTGCGGGTTACGGGGAAATTGTATTCCATGGTTCTTCTCCTTTTCCTAAGGAAGCGCTGATTAAATCGAAGTGTGCGGATTGGCGAGCGGATTTTTCGGCTGTCGAAGCCTGAAAAGTGCAGGAATACTTTGTGTATTTCAAGCTTTTCAGGCAAAGACAGACGGGAAATACGCCGTCAAGACATGCGCGGCGATTTATTCAGCGTTTCCCTAAATAATTACTCTTTAAGCTCCCTTTGCGCAAGGGAGCTGTCACCAGTTCGCAAACTGGTGACTGAGGGATCGACAACTCTGTGGCCCGCTGCGGTAGAACGTTGCCGCAAATCTGTTCGATCCCTCCGGCCCATTCGGGCCACCTCCCTTTTTCCAAAGGGAGGTCAGCGGTCATAGTTTATACATCTCCGGTCTTCTGTCCCGGAAGACGTTGATGCTGCTGCGGATCTGCTCCTTGACGGCGAAATCGCAGTCGGCAAGGATGATCTCCTCCTGCTCGCCGGCCTCGGCCTTCACCTCGCCCCAGGGGTCGTAGATGGCGGAGTGCCCGCCGTATACCGTCTCCCCCGCCGTGCCGCAGCCGTTGCAGCAGGCCAGGAAGATCTGGTTCTCGATGGCGCGGGCGCGGTTGAGGGTCTGCCAGTGCAGCATACGCACTTTGGGCCACTCAGCCGGGACAAAGAGCAGGTCACACCCCTGCAGAACAAGGGAGCGCGTCAGCTCCGGGAAGCGCAGGTCGTAGCAGATGATAAGGCCGCACTTGACGCCGTCCAGCGTGAAGGTGCAGAGATGATCGCCGGGGGTGAAATATTCATGCTCGCCCATGGGGGTGAAGAGGTGGGTCTTGTCGTAGGAGGCAACGCACGCGCCCTCACGGTCAAAGACATAGGCGGTGTTGAAGACCTTCTCCCCACGCACTGTCGCGGCGCTGCCCGCGACAATGTTGACGTGCAGCTCTCTGGCGAGGGTGCCGAAGACGCGCTGCACCTTCTCCCCGTTCGGATCTGCCATATCGGCAAGTCCTTCCTTCGGGAAGAAGCCGAGGTTCCAGGTCTCAGGCAGCATGACCACGTCCGCGCCGTCGGCAGCCGCCCTGCGGACAAGCTCTTCCGCATGGACGAAGTTGTACGCGCTCTCCCCCAGGCGCACATTCATCTGGGCGCTTGCGATCTTCACGGCTGATAATCCTTTCCTGCCTGGATAGCCTTGAGGTTCACGTCCATGAGGTTCATCTTGCGGGCGGGGATCACATGCTTGAGCGCCTCTTCCACCGTCTCGTCCTTGATGCACTTGGTCTCGCGGATCACGGTGCCGAGCAGGATCATGTTGGCAAGGTTTTTCAGTTCCATGTCCTTTGCCATCTGGGTGGCGGGGACATAGTAGACGTCCACGTCGTCGCGCTGAACCTTGCGGGAGATGAGGGTGGAGTCCACAAAGATCTTGCCGCCGGGGACGACCGCGCTCTCATACTTGTCGAGAGAGGGGGCGTTCATGACGATGAGCACGTTGGGGTGCTGCACGATGGGAGAGCCCACGGGATCATCGGAGAGGATGACGTTGCAGTTGGCGGTGCCGCCGCGCATCTCGGGGCCGTAGGAGGGCAGCCAGCTGAGCTGACGCTTTTCCACGAGGCCCGCGTAGGCCAGCACCTTGCCGATAAACAGGAGGCCCTGTCCGCCGAAGCCGGCGATCACGATTTCATGATGTGCCATTCTTACGCCTCCTTATCCCGGAACACACCCAGCGGGTACTGGGGGATCATCGCCTCGTCGATCCACTGGAGAGCCTTCTGCGGCGTCATGCCCCAGTTGGTGGGGCATGCGGAGAGAACTTCGATGAAGGAGAAGCCCTTGCCGTCGATCTGGTTCTGGAAGGCCTTCTTGATGGCGCGCTTGGCGTTGCGGACGTTTTTCACGTTATTGACGGTCACACGCTCGAGGTAAGCAGGCGCGTCAAGGGTGGCCAGCAGCTCACACACGCGGATGGGGTAGCCCTGGGTCTTGGGGTCGCGGCCGTAGGGAGAGGTCTGGGTGACCTGGCCGAGCAGAGAAGTCGGAGCCATCTGGCCGCCGGTCATGCCGTAGATAGCGTTGTTGATAAAAATGACGGTGATGTTCTCGCCGCGGGCCGCGGTGGAGACCGTCTCGCACATGCCGATGGAGGCAAGGTCGCCGTCGCCCTGGTAGGCAAAGACGATATTGTCGGGCAGGGCGCGCTTGACGCCGGTGGCGACAGCGGGGGCGCGGCCGTGGGCGGCCTCGATCATGTCGCAGTTGAAATAATTGTAGGCCAGCACGGAGCAGCCGACGGGCGCGATGCCGACGGTCTTGCCCTCGATGCCGAGCTCGTCGATGGCCTCGGCAACCAGGCGGTGCACGATGCCGTGGGTGCAGCCCGGGCAGTAGTGCAGGACGGTGTCGGTCAGGGCATGGGGCTTTTCAAACACGATCATGCTTCAATTCCTCCTTCTGCGATTTTCTTGATATGCTGGAGCACCTCGTCCGGGGTGGGGATCATGCCGCCGACGCGGTTGCAGAGGGCGACGGGCTTTTTGCAGCGAATCGCAAGCTCCACATCGTCCTTCATCTGGCCCATGTTCATCTCCACGCAGAGGAAAGCGCCGACCTTGTCCGCCGCGGCGGCAAGGGCCTTCTTCGGGAAGGGCCAGAGGGTGATGGGACGGAGCATGCCGACCTTGATGCCCTGCTTTCTGGCTTCGACAATGGCGTTGCGGGAGACGCGGGCGGTGATGCCGCAGGCGACAATGCAGATGTCCGCGTCGTCCATCATGTACTCTTCCCAGAGCGCTTCGTTCTCTTCGATGGTCTTGTAGCGCTCATAACGGGCGAAGTTCTGCTTCTCCAGCGTCTCGGGCGAAAGATCCAGAGAGGTGATGACATTGTGGGGGCGCTTCATCTCGGTGCCGGTGGCAGCCCAGGGATTGTCGTCGCCAAAGGCGTTGCAGGGCTCGGGCAGGGTGACGGGCTCCATCATCTGGCCCATGGTGCCGTCAGCCAGCAGCATGGCGGGCATGCGGTACTTCCAGGCAAGGTGCAGGGCGCGGCCGGTGAGGTCTGCCATCTCCTGGACGGAGGACGGCGCGAAGACCAGCACATGGAAGTCGCCGTGGCCGGGGCCGCGGGTGACGAGGAAGTAGTCGGACTGGGAGGGCTGGATGCCGCCGAGGCCGGGGCCGCCGCGCTGGACATTGATGATGAGGGCGGGCAGATCCGCGCCGGCGAGGTAGGAGATACCCTCGGTCTTCAGGGAGATGCCGGGGCTGGAAGAGGAGGTCATGGCCGGGTGGCCGGTGGAGGCGACGCCGTAAACCATGTTGATGGCCGCGATCTCGCTTTCGGCCTGGAGGAAGGTGCCGCCGATCTTGGGCATCTTCTTGGCCATGTATGCCGCGACCTCCGTCTGCGGGGTGATGGGATAGCCGAAGTAGTGGCGGCAGCCGGCCAGAATAGCGGCCTCCGCGAGGGCTTCGTTTCCTTTCATCAGGACTGTTTCACTCATGAACCTGCTCCTTTCCTTAACGCTCCACGGTGATGACGCAGTCGGGGCACATCATGGCGCAGCTTGCGCAGCCGATGCACTCTTCGGGCTTCGTCAGCTCCACGGGGGAATATCCTTTGGGGTTGAGTCTGGTTTTAGAAAGGGCCAGGATCTGCTTCGGACATGCCGCGACGCACAGGCCGCAGCCCTTGCAGATTTCCTCTCTAAAGGTTAATTTTGCCAAGGCTTGTTCCTTCTTTCTCCATGTAGTATAGTTGCATGATCTGTATAGGAAAGAAATTGCTCACTTTGTTTTGAAGCTGGGCTGCGAGCTTTTCGGACGCGCAGCTCATCTTGACCGGGAGATTGACCCGCGCCGCGAGTTCCTCGGCGAAGCGCTCTCCCGCGATCACGTCCTCCGCCCTTGTAAGAGGGCCGAGGTTCGTGTTGTTGACAACCGCGGTGAAGGGCAGGCTGCAGGCGGCCTCGATCTCATAAAAGACCTCGAGCGCGTCGTCCACGGTTCGCGTCAGGGGGCGGGCCTTGTTGAGGACGAAGAGCATCTCATAGTCCCCCTCCTCCCGGATGGCGGGGACATAGCGGCCCAGGGCGAGCGCGCCCCGGTCGTCGCCGCCCACGTCGATGACGCCGCAGGCGCTGCGGTCGTCCACGAGGGAGTAGGCCTCCCCCGGCAGGGCGGGCAGGTCGACGTTGGAGTTTGCGTAGTCCGAGGAGATCAGGCGCACGCCCGCCTCCTTGAGCTGCTGCTCCCCGTCCTTGGTGCGGAAGTAGGGGTTTACGATATCCAGATCCGCGACCGTGACCCTGAGCCCCTGCCGCTTGAGCCACAGGGCGTAGTTCAAGGCAATATTGGTTTTCCCGCTGCCGTAATGTCCGGCAAAGAGGGTAAGGCGTTTATAGTCCATACATTGCTCCTTTTAAGCTCCCTTTCGCAAAGGGAGCTGTCGCGAAGCGACTGAGGGATCGATCCCTCCACCGCTTAAGCGGTCCCCCTCCCTTTTTCCAAAGGGAGGTTGAGGCAAGGTATTTACAGCTTGTTTCTCATGATCTTCCCGCTGATCGTCTTGGGAAGCTCGGTCTTGAACTCGACGATGCGCGGGTACTTGTAGGGCGCGGTGTTCTGCTTGACGTAGTTCTGGATCTCTTTCTTGAGTTCCTCGGTGCCCTCCTTGCCGGGGACGAGGACGATGCTGGCCTTGACGACCTGGCCGCGGATCTCGTCCGGCGCGGCAGAAACGCCGCACTCGAGCACGTACGGAAGCTCCATGATGACGTTCTCGATCTCGAAGGGGCCGATGCGGTAGCCGGAGGACTTGATGACGTCGTCCACGCGGCCGACATACCAGAAGAAGCCGTCCTCATCGCGCCAGGCCTCGTCGCCGGTGTGGTAATACCCGTCGTGCCAGACCTCGCGGGTGCGCTCCTCGTCCTGGTAGTAGCCAAGGAAGAGGCCGCATTTGCGCTTGCCGTGTTCGTCGGCCTTGATGACGATCTCGCCGCTGATACCGTCCTCGACGGGGTTGCCGTCGTGGTCGAGGATGTCCACCCCGTAGGCGGGGACGGGCTTGCCCATGGAGCCGGGCTTGATGTTCTCGCCCACAAGATTGGCGATGCCGAGGGTCATTTCGGTCTGGCCGAAGCCCTCCGCCACGCGCAGGCCCGTGAGCTTTTCAAACTGATAGAAGACCTCGGGGTTGAGCGCCTCGCCTGCCGTGGTGGCATGGCGGATAGAGGAGAGATCGTACTTGGAAATGTCGCTCTTGATGAGCATGCGGTACATGGTGGGCGGCGCGCAGAAGGTCGTAATCTTGTATTTTGCGAACATGGGCAGGATCTTCTCCGCGTCGAAGCGGTCAAAGTCATAGGTGAAGACCGCGCCCTCGCACAGCCACTGGCCGTAGAGCTTGCCCCAGAGAGCCTTGCCCCAGCCGGTCTCGGAGATGGTGAAGTGCAGGCCGTCGCGCTCGACAAGGTGCCAGTAGCGGGCCGTGACGAAGTGGCCGAGGGCGTACTTGTAGCTGTGCAGCGCCATCTTCGGATAGCCCGTGGTGCCGGAGGTGAAGAACATGAGCATGGGATCGTCCCCGCAGGGGGAATCCTCGCTCCGGCGGTAGCGGCGGGAGAAGAGGCCGTATTCGGAATCGAAGTCGTGCCAGCCCTCGCGCTTGCCGCCCACCAGGATCTTGGTGAGGTGCATGCCGTTTTTCTGCTCGCCGAGCTCCGCCTGATGGGCCACGTCCCCGTCCGCAGTGCAGACGATGGCGGACACACCTGCCGCCTTGAAGCGGTATTCATAGTCGTGGGAGAGGAGCTGGTTCGTCGCGGGAATGGCGATGGCGCCCAGCTTGTGCAGGCCGAGGATGGCAAACCAGAACTGATAATGGCGCTTGAGCACCAGCATCACGCGGTCGCCCCGCTTGATGCCGAGGGAGGTAAAGTAGTTTGCCGCCTGCGAGGAGGCATCCTTGATGTCCTTGAAGGTGAAGCGCCGCTCGGTCATGTCGTTTGCGACATGCAGCATGGCGAGCTTCTCCGGGGTCTTGCGGGCGATCTCGTCCACAATGTCAAAGGCGAAGTTGAAGCTGTCCTCGTTCTTGAAACGGATATCCCGCAGGCAGCCGGCGGCGTCCTCGGTGACCTCGATGAACTTCTCGCACAGCAGCGGCTCCTTTTCGGGCTTGAGCGCGGGCTTTGCCTCTTCCTCGGGCTCAGCCTGCATGAGACCTGGCTTCTGTACGGTCTCGTCCGCCGCCATGATCATGGCGAGGAAGGTGCAGTCCTGGCCGTCGATGGCGATCATGCCGTGGGGCGTGGAGCTGTCATAGTAGATGCTGTCGCCCTCGTGCAGGATCTCCTCATGCTCGCCGATGCGCACGCGCAGGGTGCCGGAGACAACGAGGTCGAACTCCTGTCCGGCGTGGGTGGTGGTGTGGATGGGCTCGTTCTGAAGCTCTGCGGAATACTGATAGGTGACCCAGTAGGGCGTGGCCATCTTCTTGCGGAAGAGCGCTGCCATGTTCTGGATGACGATGCCGTCCTCCACGGCGGTGACAAGGCCCTGATTCTTGCGGTTGACGGCATAGGAGGTCAGCCTTGCGCTGCGGCCCTCGAGAAGCTGGATCGGCTCGACCCCCATGGCCATGGCGGCCTTGTGCAGGAAGGTGAAGGGCAGATCCACCCGGCCCGATTCGTACTCGATGTACTGCGCCTCGGTAATGCCGGTGCGGGCAGCCATCTCTTCGGTGGAGAAGCCCACGATGTCGCGCAGTTCCCGGATACGGAGGGCGATCTGCATAAGCTGATTGTCTGCGGTTTGTACGTTCATTCCTATTTCTCCTCTTCCAAAGAAGTCGTTGACAGCAATAAGCGCGAGTTATCCATTACAAATCGTATCGGCAATGGAATGAAAAAAGCCCACCCCAAGAAGACTTGAGGCGAGCTGTCATAAACCCGCGGTACCACTCAAATTGCAGCGAAACGCTGCCGCTTCAGGCCCCAACAGGCCCTATCCCTTAACGCGGGCAGAACGTGAGACGCCTACTCGCCATGGCTTTCGGGTCTCCGGCTCGGAAGTGATGGGCACCTGAAGCTGGCGTTTCCGACTCGCACCGCCCGTCGGATCTCTGGGAACGCTTCCCTTCGGCCGTCTTCGTCACAGCCTTTGTGAATGTTGCCTCAATTATTACCGCAATTTCTTTATTTGTCAAGGAGAAACTTTCGCCATTTAAAGAGATTTGACTTTTTGACGAAAAGCAAGGGTCGATTTACTCAAGATTCAGCGCTTTTGCCGCTTCCTCGCGCATCTTGTATTTGAGGATCTTGCCCGCCGCGTTCATGGGGAAGCTGTCGGTAAAGGCGATATAGCGCGGCACCTTGTGGCGGGCCATGTGATCCGTGATGTACTGGCGCATCTCCGCCTCGGTCATTGTCTCCCCTTCCTTGAGGATGATGGCGGCATAGGCCTCCTCGCCGTACTTCTTGTCCGGTACGCCGATGACCTGCACATCCTGCACCTTGGGATGGGTGTAGATAAACTCCTCAATCTCCTTGGGGTAGATGTTCTCGCCGCCGCGGATGATCATGTCCTTGAGTCTGCCGGTGATGCGGTAGTTGCCGTTTTCGTCCCGCACGGCGAGGTCGCCGGAGTGGAGCCAGCCCTCGCTGTCCACGGTCTCGGCGGTGGCGCGGGGCATTTTATAATAGCCCTTCATGGTATTATACCCGCGCGAGCAGAATTCACCCGTCTGATTATCGCCGAGCTCAAGCCCGGTCTCCGGGTCGATGATCTTGCACTCCACATGCGGGAAGGCATAGCCCACGGTGTCGGTGCGCACGTCGATGGAATCCGTCCAGGCGGACATGGTGCTGCCGGGGGCGGACTCGGTCTGCCCATAGACGGAGACGATGCCGCGCATGTTCATCTCGTCCGGCTGGGCGGCGCGGCGCATCAGCTCCGGCGGGCAGCCCGCGCCCGCCATGATGCCCGTGCGCATGTGGGAAAAGTCCGTCTTGCGGTAGTCGGGGTGGTTGAACATGGCGATGAACATGGTGGGCACGCCGTTAAAGCAGGTGATCTTCTCCTGCTGGATGCAGGCCAGGGAGCTCTTGGCGGAGAAATAGGGCATGGGGCAGAGCGTGGCCCCGTGGGTCATGGAGGAGGTCATGGAAAGCACCATGCCGAAGCAGTGGAACATGGGCACCTGGATCATCATGCGGTCGGCGGTGGAGAGACCCATGCGGTCGCCGATGCATTTGCCGTTATTGACAACGTTGTAGTGCGTGAGCATGACGCCCTTGGGAAAGCCCGTCGTGCCGGAGGTGTACTGCATGTTGCACACGTCGTCGGGCTTTACCTGCGCGGCCATGGCGTTGACCGTCTCCTGCGGCACGAGATCGCCGCGGGACATGGCCTCGTCAAAGGTGAGGCTGCCCTCCTGCTTAAAATCAACGGTGATGACGTTTCGCAGGAAGGGAAGCTTGCGGCAGTGCAGGGGCTTGTCCTTGTCGTGGCCCTTGAGCTCGGGGCAGAGCTCGTTGATGATGGCGCGGTAGTTGGAGTCCAGGCACGACTCGATCATGACGAGCGTGTGGGTGTCGGACTGGCGCAGGAGGTATTCGGCCTCATGGCTCTTGTAGGCGGTGTTGACCGTGACGAGCACCGCGCCGAGCTTGACGGTGGCCCAGAAGGTGATGTACCAGGCCGGGATGTTCGTAGCCCAGATGGCGACCTTGCTGCCGGGCTTTACGCCGAGATACACAAGCGCGCGGGCGAAGCGATCCACATCCTCGCGAAATTCCTCATAGGTGCGGGTGTAGTCGAGAGTGGTGTACTTGAAGGCGTACTGATCCGGGAACTCCTCCACCATGCGGTCAAGCACCTGGGAGAAATTGAGATCGAGCAGCTCGTCCTTCTTCCAGACGTATTCGCCGGTGCCGTCATGGTTGGGGTAGAGGCGCTTTTTCTTGCCGCGGGTGTTCTCAAAGCGGCTCATGTAGTTGACAAAGTGCGGGAAGATAATGTCCGGGTCGTCCATGTCCTCGATCCACTCCGGCTTCCAGACGAGGGAGATGAAGCCGTCGTAGTCGATGGAGCCGAGGGCGCGGATCATCTCATCGACGGGCAGGCTCCCCTCGCCGATGATGTTGTATTCGCCGGACTCGTCCGAGTCGCGGATATGCACATGGCGCACATACGCGCCGAGGTTTTTGATGGTGGTGTCGGCGTCCTCGCCGCAGTCGTGGCAGGGGTGGTGGATATCCCAGAGCGCCGCGAGGCGGTCGCTGGCAAAGTCGTCCAGCAGGGCGCGGAGCCGTCCGGTATCGGCATAGATGCCGGTGGTCTTGATGAGAAGCGTCACGTCCGCCTGCTCGGCCCTGGGCAGGATCTTCGCAAGGCGCTCGCGCACAAGCTCTTCCCGATCCTCCAGCGCGATGACGGCGACATAGGGCGTGCGGATGGCGTTTGCGACTTCAAAGAGCTTCTCGAGCCCCGCAAGCTCCGTGTCCGAAACGGAGAGGTCGACAGTGCTGTCAAGGCAGGGGACGGACATGCCGTTTTCCCTGAGCTGCCTTGCGGTGGTGGCGGCGCGATAGCGGTCGAAGGGGCAGCCGCGGTCGATGAGATCATGACGCTTATAGAGGTCATAGAGCTCGATGCCGTTCATGCCGCTCTCTTTGGCGGATTCCAAAAGCTGCTCCCAGTCCAGGGACTGCCAGCCGCGGGTAGAAAAGGAAAGCTTCATGCCTCGCCCTCCTCATATACGATCTTGTTGAGCGCGTTCACATAGGCCATGATGCTGGAATACACGATGTCGGTGGAGATGCCGCGCCCGGAATAGAGCTTGCCGTTGGACACGAGGCGCACCACCGTCTCGCCCATGGCCTCGCGCCCTTCGGTGACGGCGCGGATCTGGAAATCATCCAGCTCATAGTGGCGGTTCACGATCTTCTCCAGTGCGAGGAAGGCGGCGTCGATGGGGCCGTCGCCCAGGGTGACGCCTTCCAGGGTTTCGCCCTGGTAGTTCAGCTTCAGGTGCGCCATGGCGGAGATGTTGCTGCCGCTGTTGATGACGTAGCTTTCCACGGTGTAGCTCTGCGGAACCTGCAGGGCGACGGAGGCGATGATGGCGTCAAGCTCCCGCGCGCCCACCTGCTCCTTGTGGCTCAGAAGCTCCTGTACGGCCTCCCACACAGCCTGGATATCCTCGTTATTGAGGTCATAGCCGAGCTCCCGCGCGGCGTTTGCCACGCTCACAGTGTCGTCCCCGATGGCAAGGGAGAGCTCCCGCGCGGCGTCCTGCACCCCGTCGTCAAAGGGCGAGGTCTTGTTGCGCTTGGTCTCCACCATCCAGACGATCTGGCGCACGATGCGCTTGAGCTCTACCGTGTGCAGGGGACATGCGACGCCGAAAAGCTCCTCGCGCGCGGCGAGGATGCCCGCCACGTTCTGGAGGGAGGCGGTCTCCCCGGCGCAGGCGGTCTTGACCTCGCGCGCCCCGGCGCGCACCGCCGCGACGCAGCAGGCGTCCGCCATGGCCATGGTGTCGGCGCAGGCGACGCCGAGGGTAACATCCTTCAGCGCCGGGATGGTGTCGATCAGATTCTTCAAAAACGCCGCCAGCTCCTCCGGCAGCAGCGCCCCGGTCGCGTCGCAGACCGTGACGGTCTTTGCGCCCGCGCCGATGGCCGTCTCGATGGCGCGCTTGAGGAAGGCTTCGTCGCTGCGGGTCGCATCCTCAGCGAGAAATTCCACATCCTGCGTCTTTTCCGCGCAGGCGCGCACGATGCTGTCGATAGTCTCGATCATGGCGTCGGGCTTTTTGCGGGAAAGATACTCCATCTGCACGGTGCTGACGGGGGCCATGACCTGCAGTCTCGGGTGCTTTGCGCCCTTGAGCGCCTCCCAGGTCTGACTGACGCTCTCCGCGTCCAGCTCCACCTGCACGGCGACGATGCTGTTTTTCACGGCGGAGGCGATGGATTTGATGCGCAGGGCGTCGGCCCTCGCGGAGCGGATCCCCTCAATTTCGATGACGGAAACCGCGAGCTTGTCCAGGAGCTTTGCGACCTCGATCTTCCCCTTGAAGCTCAGGCTGTTGTCCCCCTGTCTTGCAAGCTGCTTCATCGTAATGTCGCTGACGCGGATTTTGTCCATTGTATGCACTTCCTTTGGCAAATAGATAAACCCCCGAAGCTCTGCTGAGCTTCAGGGGCGAATTTGTATTCGCGGTACCACCCTGTTTTTTCCGCCGGCGGCGGACTCTCTCGGGTTCCGATAAACCCATGGCCTGTAACGGGGCCTCCCGTGATCCGCTACTGTTCAGCCTTCGCAGATCCCGCTCAGGAACGAGACGCTTTCCGTTTCCCGCGCCGACTCGCACCAGCCGCCGGCTCTCTGTGGCAGTCCTTCGGAAGCGATTTTCCTTCATCGCGATTTTACTATGCGGATTTTATCACAGGGTACCCCCAGCGTCAACTGTATAAATTACCATTTTTTCTAACGGAATTTGAAATAATTCTTGACATTATGCCGTTCTCTCGCTAAACTTGCGCGTATACCAAGAGAAACCGGGTGACCCCTATGCATATTATCGACGCGCATGTACACATTTTTCAGCCCCGCATCGCCCTCGCCGCCGTGATGGCGACCAACAGCTTCTATGAAGGCTCCAGCAACGCGGAGATCCCCGTGCCCGTTGCGCTCGGCCATCTGCCGGGAACGGTGGACGATCTGCTGCCGCGCATGGAAAAGGACGGGGTCGACCGCGCCGTGGTCTTCTCCACCGCCACCGCGCCGCATCAGGTGGAGACCATCAACCGCTTTATCCGCGACGCCTGCCGGGAAAACCCGCAGCTGATCGGGGTCGGCACCATGCACCCCGACTATCCCGACTTTGAGGGCGAGGTAAGGCGCATGAAGGAGAGCGGCCTTGTGGGCATCAAGCTGCACCCGGACATTCAGCGCTTCAGGCTCGATGACGAGCGCCTCATGCCCCTGTATGAGATCATGAGCGCGGAGAATCTGTTTCTCATTGCCCATACGGGCGATTACCGCTACGACTATTCCACGCCGAGCCGCATGGCCCATGTGGCAAAGACCTTCCCGAAGCTCCGGTGCGTGGCCCCGCACTGCGGCGGCTGGAGCGAGTGGACGCAGGCGCGAGAGTGCCTGAACCTGCCGAACGTCTACATCGACACCAGCAGCACCCTCCCCTTCAACGCCTACGACGCCGCCCGCAAGGCCTTTGCGCTGTTCGACCCGACACATATCTTCTTCGGCACGGACTACCCCATGTGGGAGCCCGGCGAGGAGCTGGAGCGTTTCTTTTCCCTCAAGCTCGGGGATCGCATGAACGAGATGATCCTGAGCGAGAATTTTGAGGTGTTTTTGAAGATGTAACCCCTTCCACCGCTGAAGCGGTCCCCCTCCCCCATCCGCCGCAAGCGGCTGGGGGAGGCAAGAAAAGCCGCGGCCCCGGAAGCTCTTTGATGCTTCCGGGGCCGCAGTTTTTCAGGACTTGTAGATGACCAGGGTCTGTCCTTCGTAGATGAGATCGGGGTTGCGGATGTCGTTCCAGGCAATCAGATCCAGAATCGACACATTGAACTGTGCCGCGATCTTGAGCAGGGTGTCGCCCCGCTTGACGTTATACCCGATCTTCTGCCGTCTCGGCTCCTGCTGCGCGCCGCCGCTGACCTTGCCGAGCCCGGCGTCGTCAAGACGGCTCATCTCCTTTTGACTCATACGTGTTCCTCCTTCTTTCCGCGGCCGGACAGTATAGCCGCCCAGCCTGAACGATACTGAAATTATAAGCGCCGCACGGTTTTTTTACAAGCGAGGCAGGCAAACTTTAGGAAATCTTAAGGAATCAGCCTCTGTTAGTCTTTGCTATCTTTTTTGCAAAACCCCTTGACAAGTTAGCGTTGATTAACTATTATAGCGTAAGAAGTTAGCTGTGCGCAACTTCTGAGAGAGAACGCAAAGGAAGGTACTGCAATGATGCCATTGAATGTGGCTGAGCCGGGTGAGGAGAACATCATCCGGAAAATCGGCGGCAGCCCCGATGTGAAAAAGCATCTGGAAGATCTCGGCTTCGTGGTGGGCGGGGCCGTAACGCTGGTCACCGTCCTGAACGGGAACGTGATCGTCAACGTCAAGGACACCAGGATCGCCCTGGACGCGGACATGGCCCGCCGTATCATGATTTAATTTCGATTGCAAAAAGGAGGAAAGAGGTATGAAAACACTGCGAGACGCCAGAATCGGCGAGACCGTTAAGGTCGTGAAGCTCCACGGAGAGGGCGCGGTCAAGCGCCGCATCATGGACATGGGCATCACCAAGGGTGTGTCGGTCTACGTGCGCAAGGTGGCGCCGCTGGGCGACCCGGTGGAAGTCACCGTCCGCAATTACGAGCTGAGCCTGCGCAAGGCCGACGCCGAAATGGTTGAGGTCGAGTAAAGGCAGACGCGCGTTTCGGGGTAAAGACCCCAACTTTTTTAAGCTCCGCGGTTAGCAAATTCTAACCCGGAAAAGAAAGGATTTTTGGATATGGATATTCGTATTGCCCTGGCCGGCAACCCCAACAGCGGCAAAACAACGCTGTTCAACGCCCTGACCGGCTCGACCCAGTTCGTCGGCAACTGGCCCGGCGTGACCGTAGAAAAGAAGGAAGGCAAGCTCAAAAAGTTTGACGGCGTGACCGTCACCGACCTGCCTGGCATTTATTCCCTCTCCCCCTATACGCTGGAGGAAGTGGTCGCAAGAAACTACCTCATTGACGAGCGCCCCGACGCCATCCTGAACATCGTGGACGGCACGAACCTGGAGCGCAACCTCTACCTCACCACCCAGCTCACCGAGCTTGGCATCCCCGTGGTCGTGGCCATCAACATGATGGACATTGTCCGCCGCAAGGGCGATCAGATCAACATCAAGGAGCTGTCCCGCCAGCTCGGCTGCGAGGTCGTGGAGATTTCCGCCCTGAAGGGCGACGGCATCCAGAACGCGGCCGAGGCCGCCGTCAAGGCTGCCAAGGGTACGCGCACGATCCCCCAGCACAAGTTCAGCGGCGTTGTGGAGCATGCCCTGGCTCACATTGAAGAGGTCACGGTACATAATCTCCCCGAGGAACAGCAGCGCTGGTACGCCATCAAGCTCTTCGAGCGCGACGAAAAGGTGCTGCAGAAGCTGAACCTGCCCGCCGCCACGGTGGAGCATATCGAGCAGGACATCAAGGCCGCCGAGAAGGAGCTGGACGACGACGCCGAGAGCATCATCACCAACGAGCGCTACATCTACATCGGCTCCGTCATCAAGGCCTGCTATAAAAAGAAGAGCGTCGGGGAGCTCACCATCTCCGACAAGATCGACAAGATCGTCACCAACCGCTGGCTCGCACTGCCCATCTTCGCGGTGGTCATGTACCTGGTCTACGCCATCTCCATGGGCACCTCCATCGCGGACGGCGGCATCTCCATCGGCACCTTCCTCACCGACTGGGCAAACGATGTGCTGGGCGGCGAATGGCTGGTCGAAGGCTCCCGTGCGCTGCTTGAGAAATGGGGCGCGGCTCCCTGGCTGGTCGGCCTCATCTCCGACGGTATTCTCGCGGGCGTCGGCGCGGTGCTCGGCTTTGTGCCGCAGATGCTGGTGCTGTTCCTGATGCTCTGCATCCTCGAGGACTGCGGCTACATGGCCCGCATCGCCTTCATCATGGACCGTATCTTCCGCCGCTTCGGCCTCTCCGGCAAGAGCTTTATCCCCATGCTGGTCGGCACCGGCTGCGGCATTCCCGGCGTCATGGCCTCGCGCACGATTGAAAACGAGCGCGACCGCCGCATGACCATCATGACCACGACCTTCATCCCCTGCGGCGCAAAAATGCCCATCGTCGGCCTGATCGCGGGCGCGCTCTTCGGCGGCAGCACGCTGGTCTCCACCTCCGCCTACTTCATCGGCATCGCCGCCATCATCATCTCCGGCATCATGCTCAAGAAGACCAAGATGTTCGCGGGCGATCCCGCTCCCTTCGTCATGGAGCTGCCCCCCTACCACGTTCCCGCACTCGGCAACGTCCTGCGCGGCACCTGGGAGCGCGGCTGGTCGTTCATCAAGCGCGCCGGCTCCGTCATCGTCGTCGCCTCCATCGTGATCTGGTTCCTCTCCGGTTTCGGCACTGTCAACGGCCGTTTCGGCATGGTGAAGGAGCTGTACAACGACGAGACCGTCGTCACCAAGGAGTATGTCTCCCAGGTGGCAGAGCGCATGAACATCCCCGAGGACGAAGTCGAGCCCATGGATGACTCCATCCTTGCCCGCGTTGCCCAGCCTGTTTCCTTCGTCTTTAAGCCCTTGGGCTTCGGCGACTGGAAGCCCACCGTCGCCACTGTCACCGGCCTTGTGGCCAAGGAGGAAGTGGTCGGCACCTTCGGCGTCCTGTATAACTACGACGATAAGGACGGCGAGGAAGAGCTGGAAGAGAACGGCGACCAGATCTGGGATAAGGTCGCGAAGGACTTCAACAACTTCTCCGGCGGTCACGGGAAGCTGGCGGCTTACGCCTTCATGATCTTCAACCTCCTGTGCGCCCCCTGCTTTGCGGCCATCGGCGCAATCAAGCGCGAGATGAACAGCCGCAAGTGGACCTGGTTTGCCATCTGCTATCAGTGCTGCTTTGCCTATGTGATTGCCCTGATCGTGTGGCAGCTCGGCTGCGCCTTCGCCGGCAGCATGAACATCCTCGGCCTGATCGTGGCCCTTGTTCTGCTCGGCGCGATCTGCTGGCAGCTCTTCAAGCCCTACAAGGAGTCTCAGAAGCTGAGCGTCAAATAACTGTCTCCTGTTTCCTCTTTTTCTTTGCGGCGGTGCCGGGCTTCCCGGTATCGCCGCAGCCTCCCGAAAGGAAGTGATTTCATGCTCGCGTGGTTCGCGGCAAATCTGATCAATATTGTGCTGATCCTCGTGGTTGCCGGGGTGGTCGGACTGATCCTGCGCGGTATGATCCGCGACAGGAAGGCCGGGAAATCCGCCTGCGGCGGCAGCTGCGCCGACTGCGGCGCCTGCCATGGCTGCGGGACGTGCAGACAATAGCATCATTGTATAAGCAAAGGCCGTCGGCGGGTGCCGACGGCCTCATTCTTTTTTCTGTTATTCTCCCGCGGCTTTGCGCTTTGCGGCTTCCTCTTCCTCCAACTGGCGGTAGGCCACCTTGCCGACAAGGGTCTTGGGCAGGCTCTCGCGAAACTCCAGTTCCTTGGGCATGGCGTACTTGGCGATGTGTTTTGCGGCGTAGTCCATGATGGCCTGGCGCGTCTCCTCGCTCGCGGGCACGCCGGGCTTGAGGGTCACGAAGACCTTCGGCCGGTGCATGCGGTAGGGGTCGGGTACGCCGATCACGCAGCTCATCTGCACCAGCTCGTTTGCGTCGAAGATATTCTCAAGCTGGGCGGGGTAAATGTTGTAGCCGGAGGAGATGATCATGCGCTTGGAGCGGCCGCGGAAGTAGATAAAGCCCTCGGCGTCCATATAGCCGAGATCCCCGGTATAAACCCAGGTCAGACCGTCGGCATGGCGGCGCAGGGTCCGGGCAGTCTCTTCGGGGTGCTTGATGTACTCCTTCATGACCGTGGGGCCGGCAAGCAGGATCTCTCCCTCCTCGCCATAGGGCAGCTCCTCGTCCGTGTCCGGCTTCACGATCTTGATATAGGTGTCCGGGAAGGGAATGCCGATGCTCCCCTCCTTGGCTTTGGTGATGGGCGTGAGGCAGCAGGCGGTGACGGTTTCGGTGGTGCCGTAGCCCTCGCGCACCTGGATGACAGCCTTGTGGTCGTAGAGGAATTTGTCAAACTTCTTTTTGAGCTCCACGGACAGGGAATCGCCGCCGGAGAAGACGCCCTTGAGGCAGCTCAGATCCGCTTTTTCCATGTTCGGAAGCCTCAGCAGCGCCTCATACAGCGTGGGCACGCCCGCAATGAAGTTGCAGCGGTACTTGGTGATGAGTTTGGAATAGCTCTCGGCGGTGAAGCGCGGCACCAGGATGCAGCGCCCGCCCTGGGCCAGCATCGAGTGGATGCACACGCCGAGGCCAAAGCCGTGGAAAAGCGGCATGGCGGAGAGCATCTTGTCCCCCGGGCGGAACATGGGGTTCGTGGCGATGATCTGGGCCGAGAGGGCGTTGAAGTTCAGGTTTGTCAGCAGGATGCCCTTGGTGGTGCCGGTTGTGCCGCCGGAATAGAGGATGGCGGCGGGATCGTCCGCCCCGCGCTTGACCTTGTAGTTCCAGAAGCAGGCCTTGCCGAGGCGCATGAACTCGTCCCACATGATGACGGGCGCGTCCTCCGGGATCTTCTTGATCTTGCGCCCCTCGGTCAGCATGTAGCCGACGCGCAGGGGTTTGGACAGCGCGTCCCGGATGCGGGCGATGACCACGTTCACCACACAGGTGTTCTCGCGGATCGCCTCAAACTTGTGGTAGAACTGATCGAGGGTAACGACCGTGACGCTCTCGGACTCGTTGATATAAAATTCCAGTTCCTTTTCGCTCGAGAGCGGGTGCACCATATTGGCCACCGCGCCGATCATGTTCACAGCATAGAACGTATAGATGGCCTGGGGGCAGTTCGGCATGGCGATGGTCACGCGGTCATTCTGCCGCACGCCGATGGTGCGCAGACTCCTTGCGCATTTTTCGATATTTGCCACCATTTCTTTATAAGTGGTGGACTTTCCCATGAAGTCAAAGGCAATGTTGCTGGGATAGAGCCTGGCGTTATTTTCCAGCATCTCCACCATGGAGCCCTGGAAGTACTCCATATTGGCGGGCACATCGCCCATGCTCGACAGCCACGGGCGCTTTGCAGTAATTTCCATATCGTTGTTCCTTCTTTTTATGTGTTTTCAGCAGCAACTTGATTTGACCTCCCTTTGGAAAAAGGGAGGGGGACCGCTTGCGGTGGTGGGATCGATCCCCCAGTCACTTCGTGACAGCCCCCTTTTTCCAAAGGGGGCTTAGCTCACCGCTTTATGTTCAATACTCCACAGGTGTGGAGAAGGGCTGCTCCAGAAGTTCTGGATTCTCCAGGATCTTGTGCAGCAGGCGGACGGTACCGGCGTAGTAGAAGCCGTCGCCGATCCGCTCATCGAGCGTGAGGCCCAGGGAGATGACCGGGCGGACGGTATGGCTGCCGTCCTCATGCCACTCGGGGGCGAGATGCTTTCTGCCGATCATGCCGAAGAAGGAGTTGGTGCCCCAGTTATTCAGATGATGGTAGCCGCTGTCCATGCCGATGGAGCCGAGATTGGTCAGGAAGATGGAGGAATAGTTGGGGTCGGCCTTGATGAGATCATAGGGCACCTTGCCGTTGCGGTCAAGCTCGAAGAGGATGTTCACAATGATGTGCAGCAGCCACCGCGGCAGCTTCAGGAGCTTTGTCATCATGTCGGTGGAATTGTCCAGCACATCCTCGCGGCGGCACTGGTGGATTTCCTCCATGATGGACTTGTGCAGGGTGTCAATGGTGTCGTTCTCGTCGTACTTCTTATACGCGAGGCCTTCCTCGGACTTGTCCTCAAATTTCTTTTTGACCACAAAGGAGACGGAGATGTGGTCACGCATGTACAGGCGGTTGCCGGAGATGAAGCGGTTCATGCGCGGGCGCAGCACAAAGCACTTGACCATGGCGGCAAGAAAGATGTGGAAATAGGTATACTTATCCTCCGTCAGCCCCTCGTTCTTTTTGGCAAGGTAGGCGTCCAGCGGGCGGGCGTCGATGTCCACGTTGATGTGCGCCTCGTTGTCGGCGCGGTTCGGCATGAGGTAGGCCATGAACTGGCCGAGAGCCGGGGCCTCGTCCCGCAGCCAGTAACCGTCAAAGCGGTCGCCGCTCTTTTTGGGTCGTTTTTCCATTGTGTTCTCCCTTTCCGATTCTTTTTCCGTGAAAACAGTATAAAACCAAGTGGAGGCAATTTCAACAAAATCTTTATGTTTTTAGCTTGTAAAGATTTGTCCGGTACCGTCTCTGCAAGTCTTGAAAGGCCGCACAGTGTGTTATATAATAGTTAATCTGAGATTATTTTTAATGCATGGGGGCGGGTAAATGCCGTATCTGATGCGTCTGGACGACGCCTGTGAAAAACGGGATATTGAAAAGTGGGAACGCATGGAGGCCATCCTTGACAAATACCGTATCGCCCCGCTGGTGGGGATCATTCCCTGCTGCAAGGATCCCGAAATGGAAAAGTACCCCGCGGACAACGCGTTCTGGGACACGGTTGCCCGCTGGAAGAAAAAGGGCTGGGTGCTCGCGCTGCACGGCTTTGACCATGTGTACATCACGAAGGAGGGCGGGCTGAACCCGGCGCAGAAGCGCTCGGAATTTGCGGGGGTACCGCCGGAGGAGCAGAAGCGGAAAATCACGGAGGGCGTGAAAATTTTCCGTGCGCACGGCTTTGAGCCGCAGGTTTTCTTTGCCCCCTCGCACACCTTTGACCGCAACACGCTTTCGGCCCTTCGAGAGTGCAGCGAGATCCGCGTGATCTCCGACACGATCGCAAGCCGCCCCTATACCCTGGACGGCTTCACCTTCATCCCCCAGCAGTCCGGTGTGGTGCGCAGGCTCCCCTTTGAGACGCTGACCTTCTGCTACCACCCGAACATGATGCAGGACGCGGATTTCAAACGGCTGGAAGCTTTCCTCTCGGAGAATGCAAAGCAGTTTCAAAGCTTTGAGGCAAAGCTCACCGGCAGAAAGCGCAGCCTTTACGACAGGCTGATGCGAACGCTGTATCTCATCAAATGGAGCCGCCGATAAGGCGGGAAAGGACGCCATGTTTGATTATGTTTGTCACGGGACGCTCACCGCGCCGGACGCGCTGAAAGCGCGCGCGGGGGAGCTTCCGAGTTTTCACGATATAGAACTGATCGCCCCCCTCTTCTGGGCCGACCACTGCCTTGAATGCAGTCCCCCGGCCTGCTACGCCTCCTGCGAGATGTTCGAGGCCAACGAGATCGGGCGCTGCAGGCGCGTGGATTACATGGAGCTCGGGACGATCCCCGGCTTTGACTTCCCCGCCGCGCACCTGCGCTTTCGCAAGTGGGCGAAGCTCCGGTGTCCGTACACCAGCAGCGCAGTCCATAGCGCGGAAGGTTTTCTCGCGGACAATCGCCGCCACGAAGAGCGGCTTGCGCTGACGCGAAAGCTCGACAGCGCCTTTCTGGCCGCGCCGATGCAGCTTCGCTGGCCCGCCTCGCGCCTGCTGCACCACCAGTATATCAAAAAATACTGGCCGCTCCCGAACCAGCGTTCCGCGGCGCGGGAGCTGTGCCTGGTCTTCTGGGCTGTGAAACCCGTGCATGACAGCCGCCTGATCCTCGACTCCTACGACTTTGACGATATGCTGCTCACGCGCAATGTGTACACGGTGCATGAGGGGCTGAATGTCTGGCGCGTCCCGGCGGAGAAGCTGAGCCGCCAGGGCGAGCCGGTTTTTGCCCTTGAACTCTTCCCCTCCGACGATGAGGCGCTGGAGCTCTATATCCTGTTCTCGGATCTTGTGACCTTCCGGGCAGGCTCCGTCTTTGCCAATCCCGCGAAGCCGAAAAAGCAGAGCGCGAAAAAGGTCAAGTGCGTGGCCTGGGATCTGGACAACACGGTGTGGGACGGCATCCTCGGTGAGGACGGACTGGACGGCGTGACGCTCAGACCCGAGGCCGCAGACGTGATCCGGCAGCTTGACGAGCGCGGCATCCTCAACACGATCTGCAGCAAAAACGACGAGGCCCCTGCCAAAGCCGCGCTTGAAAAGTTCGGTCTGTGGGAGTTTTTCCTCTATCCCAGAATCAACTGGCTGCCCAAGAGCGGAAACCTTTCGGAGATCAGCAGACTCCTGAACATTAACGTCGACACCTTCGCCTTTGTGGACGATTCCGCCTTTGAGCGCGCAGAGGTTGAAAACGCCCTCGGATGCGTGCGCGTCTTTGCGGACAGCGAGGTTGAAAAGCTGCTGAGCCTCCCGGAGTTTGACGTGCCGGTGACGGCGGACTCCAAAAAGCGGCGCAGCTTTTACATGGCCGAGGCGAAGCGCCAGGACGCCTTCACCGAATCCGAGAGCGGCGACTATCGCTCCTTCATCCTCTCCTGCGCCTTTGAGGTCGACATTGCCCGGTGCGCGTCCGACGAGGACGTCAAACGCTGCCATGAGCTTCTGATGCGCACAAACCAGCTCAACGCCTCCACCAACCGCATCCCGTATGATGAATTTTGCGCCATAGCAGCCGACCCCGAAAAGCTCGTTCTGCGTGTCCGGTGCCGCGACAAATACGGCGAATACGGCACGGTGGGCTGTCTGATTCTCGAGAAGCAGGAAGACGCGCTTTTGTGCACCGACTTTGTGATCTCCTGCCGCGTGGCGAAAAAGAAGGTGGAGAGCGCCGTGATCCGGCATCTGATGGAGCGCTTCGGAATGGGTATGAATATCGTCTATCGCCCGTCCGAGCGAAACCATGTGCTGAGGGAGGAGTTTCTCTCCATCGGTGCCGAGTACGACGAGGCGAACGCGCGCATGCGCTTTACGAAAGAGACGATCCGCGACGCAGACTGGGCGGCGGTGACGGATCACATTGGGGGTTAAATCATGCGCCTGAACTCTACCGGAAAAAGCACGGCGCGGGACATGACGCAGGGCCCGATCCTGCAGCAGCTTGTCTATTTCGCGCTGCCGCTGATGCTGGGAAACGTCTTCCAGATGCTCTACAACACGGTGGACTCCGTCATTGTGGGAAACTTTGTGAGCAAGCAGGCCCTCGCCGCCATCGGCTCCACCACCGTCATCGTGAACATGCTGGTGTTCTTCTTCAACGGCTTTTCCATCGGGGCCGCCGTGCTCATCAGCCGCTATTTCGGCGCGCGCAATATGCGCAAGCTGCACGACGCCATCGAGACCACCATGGCCGCAACCTTTGTGCTGAGTCTGCTGTTCTCCCTGCTGGGCGTCGCGCTGGTGAAGCCCATGCTGCAAATCATGCGTACGCCGGAGGACGTCATGGCGGACGCGGCGCTGTATCTGCGCATCTACTTCGGCGGCATCTCGGGGCTTCTGATCTACAACATGGGAAGCGGCATCCTCCGCGCCGTGGGCGACTCCACAAGGCCGCTGTACTTTTTGATTCTCACGAGCATTCTGAACATCCTCCTTGATCTCTTCTTTGTCATCGTGCTCAAGGCCGGGATCGCCGGGGCCGCCATCGCAACCATCCTCTCGCAGTTTCTCTCGGCGGCGCTCATTCTGATGCTCCTGACGCGCGCAAAGGACGTGTACCGCATGAGTTGGCGGGAGCTGCACATTGACCGCGTCATCCTCGGCAAAATTTTCGCCGTGGGCATGCCCGCCGCCATCCAGTCGGTCATCACGGCCTTTTCCAATATCTTCGTGCAGGGCTATATCAATGTCTTCGGTTCGAACGTCATGGCGGGCTGGAGCAGCTACAACAAGCTCGATCAGTTCATCATGCTGCCCATGCAGAGCATGGCCATGGCCGCCACCACCTTTGTCAGCCAGAACATCGGCGCGGGCAACGAGCGGCGCAGCGACCGCGGCACCGTGACCGCACTGGAGATGAGCTGCGGCGTGACCGGTGCGATCGCCCTGGCGCTGTTTCTCTTCGCCCCGGCGGCGGTGCGGCTCTTCTCCCCCGACGCGGCGGTGATCCGATACGGTGTGATGTTCCTGCGCACGAACGTCTTCTTCCTGCTCTTTAACTGCATCAACCACGTTCTCGCCGGCGCTCTGCGCGGGCGGGGTGATTCCCGCGGGCCGATGGTCATCATGCTCTCCACCTTCGTGGCGCTGCGGCAGTGCTATCTCTACTGGGTCACGCACTACGTCGCCAACACCCCGCAGCTTGTCGGCTTCGGCTACCCGGTGGGCTGGATGGCCTGCTGTGCGGTGGAGCTGACTTATTATTACTTCAAGCACCGCAGGCGCGCAAGGGCGGAAGCCCTGTCGGATCCCGAAAGCTGAAGCGCAACGATATGACAACACCCAGCCGGGATTTTGGCTGGGTGTTGGTCTTTATACGATCTCAAACTGGAAGTTCTCGAATTTCAGCTTGCTGCCCTCGTCGGCTTCCATGGGAAGCAGTGCGCGGGCGATGAAGTACGGCTCCTCCTGGGCGCTTGTACAGGTGAGCCAGGCATAGTCCCCGTCGATTCTGGTGAGGGTATAGTATTTTGTCTCCATCTTGCTCTCTCCTTCTTTGCTTTTTCTTATTGTAGCCGAAATCCTGCGCGATCGCAAGGGTCGCTTTCCTCATCTGTCCATTTTATTCCGCAGCGCATCGCAGACCTCCTGTACCTTCAGGCCGATGACGGCCTGGGCGCTCGAGCCCAGGATCCCGATCACGGCCTTGCGGCGGCTGCTCTTCGCGCTGCGGATCATGGCGAGCGCGGTGCCCGGGATGCCGAACATCTTTCAGTTTTTTCACAATTGTATCATCCGTGCGGATAAAACACAAGTGACTCCGGCGGTCAAGCTTTTTCCCGCGCCTGGCATCGTGTGACAAAAAATGTCCCGGCCTTTGAAAGGCACGGGACATTTTCGATATGTTTCTTACTTGTTCTTCAGAGCCTGGTACAGTTCTGCGCCGGTGCAGTACTTGTAGGGGTTGACGTAGAACAGGCCCAGCAGACCGAGGGTCAGGCAGGAGAGCAGATCCCAGCCGATGAAGGAGAGATCCAGCACGAAGGTGTTCCACTTCTGACCGTCCATCATCTTGCGGGAGAGGTCGATGGCCTCCTTGCCCTTGATCTCGGGATTCTCCGCCAGGATGTAAGGAACCATGCGGTAGGAGTAGGCCTTGATGATGCCGGGGATGACGAACAGCATGCTCCACAGGCAGACGAACAGATCGCGCAGGAACATGGTCCCGACGGTGCGGCCGTAGGGGTGGAAGCCGACCTTCATCTCGTCAAGCGCGGCGGGAGCCTTGGTATTGCTGTTGAAGAAGCCGCGGCAGCCCACCTCGATGGGGTTGAAGACCAGAATACGCAGGGCAGCGGCGACCACGCCGATCAGCAGCAGGGTGCCTCCGAGCATGGCGAACATGATGCCCATGGCGGTTTTCACCTCGGGATCGGTCTGGATCATGGTCACCATATCGTTGATGGCCTCGATGCTTGCGGGGTCGACGTTCTCGGCCGTGCCGACAGCGGAAACGGCGTCCTGAAGGCTGTCATAGGTTTCGTTGTTGACCATGTACACATTGCCCGTTCCGTCAGAACTGACGGTGAAGTTGTAGTTGCTGTTGTTCAGTCCGGTGCTAGCGGTGCGGCTGGTGCTCGCAGAAGTGCCCGCGACGAACAGCGCCAGCAGGAATGCAACCAGAACGCACTTCCAGTAGTTGGCCTTAAAGGCGGCCATGCCTTTCTTTTTTAATTCTTTTCTGTCCCACATTGTGTGTTTTTCCTCCTATTATTGCTGATTAAAAGCGGTGCCCGTAATTTTTACGACTCTGCCTTTAGTGTGGTATTATCTCATACAGTGCGAAAAATGTCAATCATTGCTCTCAATTTTGGACTTGTTTTTCCGCTTTGTACCTTGTAAAGTGAACGCGCCTTAAAGTACTCAATGCAGCAAAAAATCCTTGAAATCATACAATTTCGAGGATTTTTGTGTTTGTACGCCAGCATGGAGGACCTTGTTTCTGCCGTCCCTGTAAAGTGCATGTTGCACCACTTTTTAACTGCTCGTCAAAACCGGTGCAAAGGGGACGCTTGTTCTGCGAGGAAGTGGGGATGATATTCCAAACCCTTGCGCTCATTTGGAGAATTGTTCTCGGAAAAACGGAAAATAAAGTGTGCCTGAAATAACGCACTTTTTTAAGATTTATTCCGACTATAATATATTGACGGATAGATACATTATATCCTCGATTGTTTAGCGTTACGAAGCGTTAAGGCAACACCGCACAATACGCCTGCGGCATCTTCCGGAAAATTTGAGCCCTGATTTCGTCACTTTTTCTTGAGGTACACAAAGTACATCTGCGAAAAAGTGCCATCATCAGAACTCAGATTTTCTCGGAATCTGCTCTTGCCGCATTGTGCGGTATTGCCTTAAGAAAGATTATCCAGCACAAGGCCGAAAACAAGGCCGAAACGGCAGCAAAAAACCCTGTAGCCGTTGAAACTACAGGGTTTTGGGTGGTGCGCGAGGCGGGACTTGAACCCGCACGTCCGGAGTGGACACTAGAACCTGAATCTAGCGAGTCTGCCAATTCCACCACTCGCGCATCTCGTGAAAGCTTGATTATAATAGCATTCATTGTCCGAGTTGTCAAGCCGTTTTTTCCGGTTTTTCATCTTTTTTTCGTGGAGAAAAATGGCCGCCGGTGCTTGTTCGTCCACGCAGAACATGATATAATATTTTTTTAGTAAGCCATTGTTAAAGGAGAATCCATGGAAAAAATCAGTGAAATCCTGGCGCGGGAGCTGGACCGGCCCCTGAACCATATTGAAAACGTCATTAATCTTTTGGACGAGGGAAACACCATCCCCTTTATCGCCCGCTACCGCAAGGAGCTGCACGGCGCGATGGACGACACCGCCCTGCGAACGCTGGAGGAACGCCTGAACTATCTGCGCGGCCTCTTTGAGCGCAAGGACACGGTGAAAAACAGCATTGCCGAACAGGGCAAGCTCACCGACGAGCTCGCCGCCGCCATTGATGAGGCGGAGACCCTGGCCGTGCTGGAAGACCTGTACCGCCCCTACAAGCCCAAGCGCCGCACCAGAGCCACCATGGCAAAGGAAAAGGGTCTTGAGCCGCTGGCTCTTGAGCTCTTCGCGCAAAAGCCGGACTGTCCTGCGCCCGAGGTGCTGGCTGAAGCATTCATTGACCCCGAAAAGGGCGTGGAGAGTGTGGAGGATGCGCTCGCCGGCGCCTCGGACATCATCGCCGAGAACATCTCGGACGACGCCTCCATCCGCGCCATGCTGCGCGATCTGATCCATTCCCGTGGTTCTCTGCACAGTGAGGCCGCCACGGAGGACGACTCCGTCTACCGCCTGTATTACGATTTCACGACCGCCCTGCCGAGACTTCAGGGGCACCAGATCCTCGCCATCAACCGCGGGGAAAAGGAGGGCTTTCTCAAGGTCTCCGTCGAGCTTGACCGCGACCTCGCCCTGCAGCGGGTGCGCCGCGCGGTGATCCGGCCGGGCAGCCCCGCCATGGCCTTTGTCCGCGCCGCGGCGGATGACGCCTACGACCGGCTCATCTTCCCCTCCATGGAGCGAGAGACAAGAAACGCCCTCACCGACACCGCAAACGAGGGCGCAATCAAAATGTTCGGCCTGAACCTGCGCCCGCTTCTGATGCAGCCGCCCGTGAAGGGTAGGGTCACGATGGGGCTCGACCCCGGCTACCGCAACGGCTGCAAAGTCGCTGTGGTGGACGGCACCGGCAAGGTGCTGGACACGGCGGTCGTCTACCCCACCTTCTCCGAGGCGCGGAAGAAGGACGCCATCCGCACCCTTTCGGCCCTCATCAAAAAGGACCATGTGGAGCACATCGCCATCGGCAACGGCACCGCCTCCCGCGAGACGGAGCAGATGACCGTGGAAATGATCGAGGAGCTGCACGGCGCGGTGAGCTATGCCATCGTCAACGAGGCGGGCGCTTCGGTCTACTCCGCCTCCAAGCTTGCGGCAGAGGAATTCCCCGACTATGACGTGAACCTGCGCTCGGCCGTCTCCATCGCCCGCCGCCTCCAGGATCCGCTGGCAGAGCTGGTGAAGATCGACCCCATGGCCATCGGCGTGGGCCAGTACCAGCATGACATGCCCCAGGCGCGGCTGGCCGAGACGCTGGACGGCGTGGTGGAGGACTGCGTCAACGCCGTGGGCGTGGACGTCAACACCGCCTCCCCTGCCCTGCTGCAAAGGGTTTCTGGGCTCAATAAGACGACGGCGAAAAACATTGTCGCCTACCGTGAGGAAAACGGCGCGTTTTTGAGCCGCAAGACCATCAACAAGGTGCCGAAGCTGGGGCCCAAGGCCTTCCAGCAGTGCGCGGGCTTCCTGCGCGTACCGGAGAGCAGCCAGGTGCTGGACAACACCGCCGTCCACCCCGAGAGCTACGCCGCGGCGGAAAAGCTCTTAAAGCTCTGCGGCTACACGCTGGACGATGTGAAGGCGGGCAGCATCAAGGATCTCAAAGCGCGCGTCGCCGCCTATGGGACGGACAAGGCGGCAGAGGAATGCGGCGTGGGCGTCCCGACCCTGAACGATATTGTGTCCGAGCTCCTGAAGCCCGGGCGCGACCCGCGCGACGAGCTGCCCCCCGTGCTGCTGCGCAAGGACGTCCTTGAGATCAAGGATCTCAAGCCCGGCATGGTACTCACCGGCACGGTGCGCAACGTCATCGACTTCGGCGCGTTTGTGGATATCGGCGTCCATCAGGACGGGCTTGTACATGTCTCCCGCATCAGCAGCAAATTCATCCGCCACCCGAGCGAGGCGCTCGCGGTGGGGGATATCGTCAAGGTCGTTGTCCTTGACGTAGATGAGAAAAAGCACCGCATCTCCCTGTCTATAAAAGATGTAAAGGAGTAAATATCATGATCGACGGCAGCATCGAAAAACTGGTAAACTACGCGCTTGAGAAGGGTCTCATTGAGGAGTGCGACCGGGTATGGGCGGAAAACGCCCTGCTGAACGCGCTGGGGCTCGACAGCTTCACTCGCCCCGAGGCCGTGGAGGAGCATAAGGATCTCGAGCCCATCCTGGCAGAGCTCATCGCCTACGGCGTGGAGCACGGACTTCTTGACGACAGCATCACGGAAAAGGATCTCTTCGACTCCCGCCTGATGGGCATTCTGACCCCGCGCCCCTCCGAGGTGATCCGCACTTTCAAGGCTCTCTATTCCGAGGACCCCAAAAAGGCTACGGACTACTATTATAATCTCAGCCGCGCCAGCGACTACATCCGCACCTACCGCGTGGTGAAGGATCTCAAGTGGAAGAGCGCCACCGAGTACGGGGAGCTTGACATCACGGTCAACCTCTCCAAGCCCGAGAAGGATCCCAAGGCCATCGCCGCTGCGGGCAAAGCCAAGGCCAGCGGCTACCCCAAGTGCCTGCTCTGCCGCGAGGCGGAGGGCTACGCAGGCAGGCTCGATTACCCGGGCCGCTATAACCACCGCCTGATCCCCCTGAAGCTCAACGGCGAGGACTTCTGCCTGCAATACTCCCCCTATGTCTACTACAACGAGCACTGCATCGTTCTCAACAGCCGCCATGTGCCCATGAAGATCGACCGCGCGGCCTTCAATAAGCTTCTGGACTTTGTCGACCTCTTCCCCCACTACTTTCTCGGCAGCAACGCGGATCTGCCCATCGTGGGCGGCTCTATCCTGAGCCACGACCACTTCCAGGGCGGTCACTACACCTTTGCCATGGCAAAGGCCGAAATCGAAACCCCGCTCACCTTCAAGGGCTTTGAGGATGTGCGGGCCGGGATCGTCAAGTGGCCCATGTCCGTCATCCGCCTGAGATGCGCTGACAAGGTGCGCGTGGCAGAGCTTGCCGAGAAGATCCTGAAGGTCTGGCGCGGCTACTCCGACCCGAGCGTCACCGTCTTTGCCGAGACGGACGGCGAGCCGCACAACACCATCACGCCCATCGCCCGCCGCCGGGACGGCGACTTTGAGATGGATCTGGTGCTGCGCAACAACCTGACGACGGCGGAATATCCCCTCGGCCTCTTCCACCCGCACCAGGAGCTGCACCACATCAAAAAAGAAAACATCGGCCTCATCGAGGTCATGGGCCTTGCGGTTCTGCCCGCGAGACTGAAAGGCGAACTCAAAGAGCTTGAAAAGCTGATCGTTGAGGGCGGCGACATCGGCGCAAGCGAGAGCTGCGCAAAGCACGCGCCCTGGGTCGAAGAGCTCAAGACCCGCTACACCTTCACCGCCGACAACACCGAAGCCATTCTCCGCCAGGAGGTGGGCGTGGTGTTCATGAAGGTGCTGGAGCATGCGGGCGTCTTTAAGCGCGACGCCGAAGGCCACGCCGCCTTCCTGCGCTTTGCGGAGAGCGTGAATTGAAAACCGAACACAGCCGCTGGGCCAGTCTCCGCACGGCCCTGATCCTCAACGCCGTCTTTCTGATGCTGACGGTGCTGCTCGTGCGCGTGGGCTTTGAGAGCAACGACGACCCCACCCTGTCCGCTTTTGTGGACGGGCAGATGGCCAACAGCACCGCCTACATTCCCTACCTCAACATCGTGCTGGGTGCGGCGCTGAAGGGCGTCTATACCGTCCTCGGGCGGGACGCGGCCTGGCACACTTTCTGCCAGTACGCGCTTTTATACGCGGGCTTTGCAGCGCTCTGCTTTGTGCTGTGTGAGCGGCTCGGAACACTGCGCGGCGCACTCGTGACGCTGGTGCTGCTGCTTTTCTTCGGCACGGACGCCTATTGCATCATCAACTACACCAAGACCGCCGCAGTCTGCACCGTGGGCGGGACGGCGCTGCTGCTCTATGCCGTCGAATCGGCGGGGCGCCATCCGGCGGCGCTGACCATCGGCATCCTGCTTTCCGTGACGGGCTTTATGCTGCGCAGCATGGAATTTCTGCCCTGCTTTGCGCTGACGGCAGTGCTGTGCCTGCGGCCGCTGTGGGGCATTCTGGAAAGCCGGGAGCCCAGCGGCGAGAAGCTGAAGCGTTTTGGAAGGCTTGTCACCCCCTTCGTGCTGGTGCTGGTGATCTTGGCAGGACTTTATGCCGTGAACGAATGGGCCTGGTCGAAGGAGCCCTGGACAGAATACCATGCATTTGACAAGGTGCGCGTGGCCTACTCCGATTACGGGCGCCCTGCCTATGAAGAGATGCCGGAGGCCTATGATGCGCTGGGGCTGTCCGGGGCGGATGTGCGGCTTCTCTATACCGGGGATTATTTCGATCCCGAGGTTTTTTCCGCCGGGACAATGCAGGCGGTCGCCGACGCCCGCGACGCGATCTTCCCCTGCCCCTCGGCCGGGGAGTGCGTGGGGCTCTTTCTCGACAAGGCCGTGCCCGGCTTCTTCGTGAGTCTGCCGATCTATGCGTTTTTGCTGATCCTGGCGCTGTGGCTTGCGGCCGGCGATCACCGGCTTTGCGACTGGGTGTGCTTTGCCCTGGAGGGGGCGCTTTTCGCCGCGGCGTACCTCTATCTCATCCGGCGCGGGCGCTATCTGGTGGATCGGGTTGACCTCGGTCTGCTGCTGAGCGCTTCCGCTGTGACGGCCCTGATGCTGAACGCGGAAAAGCTCCGGCGGGAAAAGGTACTCACGGTGCTGATCCTGCTGTTTGCCGTCGGGACAAGCCACTATCTCATGCGCGATTCCTACCGCACGGCGGAGGCCGAGGACAAGAGCGAGATCCGCGCCGCCTACGAGACGCTGCTGGGAGATACGGAGCATGTATACCTGGCGAAGCTCGGCGCGGTGACGGACGGACTCTGGTCGCCCTTCGAGCCCTATGGCAAGGGCTATTGGGACAGGATCGTGCTGCTGGGCGGCTTTGACTGCCTGCACCCCGCGATCATGGAGAACCTGGCCCGTTACGGTGTGTCAGTTCCCTACCGCGACTGTGTGGGGAACCGAAAGGTCTGTCTGATTGAGGACGATATCGAGCTCACGCTGCAGTTTATCCATGAGCACTACGACCCGCGCGCGAAGGCGGAGCTGGTCGAGCCGCTCAGTACGCAGACCGGCATGAGCATTTACCGCATTTTGAAGTGAGGGCGCGCGCATGAAGGAACAATGGAACAAACGCGCATGGCCGCGCATTCTGCTGGCCTTTGCCCTCAACGCCCTGTATCTCGCGGTGATGCTCCGGTTCTTCGCCCCCATGTGGGAGACGAACGACGATCTTTTTATCTCCAAATTCTTTGACGGTCAGCTCAGCCATAAGACGGCCTTTGCCCCCTTTCTCAACATCACCCTCGGCTGGCTGTTGAAGACGGTCTATACCCTGCTGGGCGACGGCTTCAACTGGTACTCCGCCGCACAGTATCTGCTGTTGTACCTGGGCTTCAGCGCCGTCACCTGGGTGCTGCTGCGGCGCTATCGGCTCTTCCCCGCGCTCACAATGACGGCGGTACTTCTCTTTGCCTTTGGAACCGACTGCTATCTCAGCATGAACTTCTCCAAGCCCGCCGCCCTCGGCACCGTGGGCGGGATGAGCCTGATGCTCCACGCCATGCGAAACGGCGACGGGCGCATAAAAAAAATCCCGCTCGCGCTCGGCCTGCTGCTGGCGCTTTGCGGGTTTGTGTGGCGCTTTGAGGAGTTCGGCGTGTGCGCACTTTTGATGGCGGCGCCCTGCCTTGCCGCGCTCATCGGGATCTGGAAGGAGAACCGGGGTGTCACGATTGGGGTGCGGCTGAAAAAATACCTGCGCTTTCTCGCGCCCTTTGTGCTGCTCGCCGCCTGCGCGGCGGGGCTCTTCGTCTTTGACCTTGCCGTATGGAAGCGGTCGGAGGCCGGGCGCTTCATGGACTTCAACAACACGCGCAGCGCTTTTCTCGACTTTCAGACCCCGGAATACGCCCAGATGCCGGAGATCTATGATTCCGTCGGCATGGACGAGAACTTCGTCTATCTGATGAAAAACTGGAGCTTCTACGACACCGAGCGCTTTAATCAGAAAAATCTGGAAACGCTGATCGCTGCGCGGGACGAGCTTGTCCCCCGCCGCACGCCCGGCGAATGCCTCGGCGTGTTTCTGAATAAGTGCCTGATGGGCTTTACGCAGGATCGACCCTTCTGGGGTTTTGCGTTCATGCTGATGATCTGGCTTGCCTGCGGAAAGCGGCAGGCCGGAACCTGGATCAGCCTCGGCTATCTCTTTGGCATGTTCGCGCTCATTTACCTGCTGATGATCTATGCCGACCGCTTCCTTGCAAACCGGGTGGACATCGGGCTCTTTCTCGCGATGGCGGTGGTATTGAGCTTTCTGATGGAGGAAACGCGCCTGCGCTCGGAAACGCTGCTGCTCACGGCGGTGCTGCTCTTGAGTCTCTTTGTCACCTGGCGCACAAACCGCGTCTGGTGCCGCTATGACAGCCACAACCGGATCGAGGACAAGAGCGCCGAGAAGGCCGCCGTGGAGCGGCTTCTGTCAGAGGACGACAGACTGTACCTCGTCAAGATCTGGGCCGTGGATCATGTTCTCTATACCCCTCTGGAGACGCCGCCCGCCCGCTATGCCGAGAGGCTGCTGCTGCTCGGCGGCTGGAGCATGGGCCACCCGGAGATCGAGCGGATCCTGGACGCATGGGGGCTTGAAAACCCCTATCACGACATGGTGAACCGGGAGGACGTGTATCTCATCGACCACGACGTCGACCGCACCGTCGCTTACCTGCGCGAGAGCTATTATCCCCGCGCCGCGGCGGAGATGGTGCAGCCGCTCAGCCGGGAGACGGGATATCCGATTTACCGCATCACCGCCCGGTAGACCCGGTGCAGAAGCCACGCGGCCGCAATGCTCAGCCCGATGGAGAGCAGGAAAGTCACGGACAGGGTGAGCGCCTGCGGCGCGCGGCGCGTGAAAAGCGCGAAGACCGAGGATTCCAGCAGGGCGTTGACGGGCGTGTGCACAACGAAAAGGCCCATGGAGATCCTCCCCAGCCACGGGAAGGGATACGCTTCAAAAAGGCGCCGGAGGCGCGGCAGATGAAACAGCACGAACAGCAGCGCAAAACACCCGACGCTCTGCGCCGCATAGAGTTCCGTCGCCCGCTCCCCCTCGTCCAGCGGAAGCTTGATGCAGACGACGGCAAACAGAAAGATCCCAAACAGCGCCCCCGGTGAAGTGAGCCGGGGGTGCTGTTTTGCGTAAAGCAGGGCAAGGCGCAGCACATAGCCCAGCGCCGCCGTGCCGAGCCAGACCCATTGGCTCCCGGCGAGTACCGCGCAGAGGTTCAGCCCCAGGGCGGGCAGAAGCCGCCCCGCTGCGCCCGCCCTCTCCGGCAGATAGCCCAGCAGTCTGCACAGCAGACTTGCCAGGAAGAGCTGACGCATGCACCAGAGCGTGTCGTTGTAGTTGGCCTCGAACAAAAATGCGTCCCGCAGCGTATAGAGCAGATTGTAGCGCGGCCCGTCCGAAATGACGCGCAGCACGCCGCTCCGCGCCAGATGGAAAAGCCAGGTTACCCCATAAGCGCCCAACACATAGCACAGTGTGGTCACCAGCACGAAAAAGGCGAACTGTCCGTAGCGCCGCAGCGCGTACCGGGCAAAGCCGCGCCCGTCAAAGGCGCGGGGCACGGAGGCAAAATAGCCGAGCAGCACGAAGAAAAACGCCACAGCCATCTTCCCCGTAAAGCCCCCGAGCAGCAAGCGCGTTGGCATGGTCTCCCAGAGCGTGAGGGTCGAAGGGCTGAAGGTCGCCAGAAAATGCGTGAACATGATGACGAAAATGGCAAAAAAGCGGCAGGCGTCGATCCAGTTTTCCCGTTTCACGGCACTTTTCCTCCCATCCGGTCTTTTTTGACGCTGTCATTATACTGTCTCCCCCGCCGACCGTCAAGGCAAAGCGCGGGTACAGCCGCGGCACGGCGCTATAATTTTTCGCCCCGACAGCGTTTTTTTATTGTGTTTTTATTGTGCATGCTCCCGGTTTCTGTTATAATGAATTGCATATTTCTGTATTTCACAGGAGGTTTATTCACCATGAAAAAAGCCATTGCATTGCTTCTGACGCTGGTTCTCTTTGCCGGCTGCCTCAGCACCGGCGCCTTTGCCGTGAACGAGGATGTGGAGGGCACCATCGGCATCTACTCCTCCATGTACCCCTTCGTCCTCGACATGCTGGACGAGGCCATCAAGAAAGAGTTCCCGAACCTCAAGCCCGCCTATGACGGCAGCTTTTTCTTCTACGGCGGCACCTCTTCCCTGATCACCAAGCTCTACGGGGAGATGGAGACGGGTGTGCTCGACTGCGACATGATGCTCGTGGCGGAACCTGCCTTCTCCCTCGAGCTGAAGGAGGCCGGGTATCTGGAGCCCGTGGAGATTGAGGACGCCGACAAGCTGCTGCGCTTCCCCTATGACGCGGACGGTTATTGGTACCCCGTACGCGTGTGCAACATGGTGCTGGCCTACAACCCCGAGATGGTGGACGCCTGGGCCAAAAAAGGCGTCACGATCCCCCATACCTTCAAGGACTTTGCCAACGACCCCGCACTCAAGGGCTACATCTCCATGGGTAACCCCATGACCTCCGGCACGACCTTCGCCGCCGTCGCCTCCCTGACCCAGGACAACCACTACGGCAAGGATTACCTCAAGGGTCTTGCCAAGAACAATGTCATGATCGAATCCGGCTCCACCGCCATCACGAAGCTGCAGACCGGTGAGTGCGCCGCCATCATGATCCTTGAGGAGTCCATCCTGAAGGCTCTCAAGGACGCCGAGGACGCCGGCGCCCCGCTCACGAATCTCGCCTGCATCTACCCCGAGGACGGCGTGGTGCTGATCCCCTCCACCGTCATGACCGTGGCAGAGGATCGCTCCGCCAATGTCAACGCCGAAGCCTGCGCAGAGCTTGAAAAGTGGTTTCTCTCCGAGGACGCCCAGAAGCTCATCATGCAGGGCTTCATGCACTCCGTCTTTACCGACATGAAGGAAATCCCCTGGGGCTCCGTCAGCACGGAGGATCTGATCCAGAAGGACCTCGGCGTCGACTGGGAGAACGCCTACCACAACCGTGAGGCGCTCAACAAGGATTGGACGGAGATCGTCAACCGATGAACGCGAACAAACGCGCTGAGCTTGCAACGAAGCTTGTCCTCGCGCTGCTGTTTGTGCTGGGGCTGGGCCTGGTGTTCAACGGTCTTCAGGCCCAGAAGATATACAACCAGTCCGGCTTCAGCGCCGAGGGGGCTTTTCAGGCAATCTACCGTCTCTCCGAAGAGACGGAGAGCGACTGGAACACGCTGCTGCGCCCCGCGCTCGAAGCCCTGCCGGAGGAAAAGCAGACGGCACTGGACACGCTTGCCGAAACGCTGCTCCACGATTTCTGGCAGGAGCGGGCAGGCGACGGCGCGGATCCTGCGGATTTTCTCCCCGAACAGGGAAACACGGAGGCTTTGCAGAAGCTCCTGTACATCAGCTATACGGTCGGCGGGCCAAAGGTGAGTTCTTCCGTCAAAAAGGCTGTCAACTCTGCCGGGACGGAGGTATCCGCCGCCCTGCTGGAGGCCGCGGCGGATGAAAACACCCCCGTGCCTGCCTGCGCCGAGGATGCGCTCAAAAAGCTCACGGGCTCTGCACGCCAGGGCATGCTGATGCAGCTTTACTATCAGACGCTCACCCATGATTCCGCCTTGAAAACCGAAGACGTCAACAGCTTCAAAAAGGGCGTCCGGGACAAGGGCATGCAGCTCAACGCCCTGCGCATGATCGCAAACCGCGAGATGACGCCCCTGCGCCAGTTTGTCATGAGCCACAGCCGCACGGTGGTGCTCATGGGCATCCTGCTCGCGCTCGATGCGCTTGGTCTGGCCTTCATGATGGCGGCGGACAGGGTCTGGCGCTTTGACTTCAAGTGGGTCATCATCCTCGCCATTGTGGACTTTCTGCTGCTGTTCCAGCTCATGCCGCTGGTTTTCACCATCATCAAGGCCTTTTTCCCGGACGGGCATTTTTCGCTGGAGACCTTCCGGCGGCTCTACAGCTATTCCCTCAACTTCAACGCCCTGCGCAATACGCTGATTGCTGCCTTTTCCACCATGATCCTCGGCACGCTCTTCGCCTTCCCGCTGGCCTGGCTCATCGGGCGCACGAATCTCTACGGACGGCGCTTTTTCCGCTCCCTCTTCGTGCTGACGTATATGGTGCCGCCCTATGTGGGAGCCATGGCCTGGCTGCGGCTTTTAAACCCCAACGTCGGCACCGTGAACCAGTGGCTGCGCGCCCTGCTCCATCTGGGCGGCACGCCGGGGCCGCTGAACGTGTATTCCCTGCCGGGGCTCATCTGGGTGCTCAGCACCTTCTACTATCCCTATGCCTTTATCACCATCAGCCGCGCCATGGAGAAGATGGATCCCTCTCTGGAGGAGGCCAGCCGTGCAGCCGGCGCCTCGCCCTTGAAAGCGCTGCTGTCCGTGACGCTGCCGCTCATGATGCCGTCGCTCATCTCCGGGGCACTGCTCGTATTCGTGAGCGCCGCAAGCTGCTACGGTATCCCCTCCATCATCGGTGTGCCCGGGCGGGTACATACCGTGACGACGCGCATCGTGGAGTATGTCTCCCTCGGCCAGCAGGGTCTGAACGACGCGACGGGTCTGTCGGTCTTTCTGCTTTTGCTTGCGCTGCTGATCCTCTTCCTCTCGGACATCGTGCTTGCCAGGCGGCAGTATATCACCGTCTCCGGCAAGTCCGTCCAGCCCGCGACAGTGGATCTGCGCGCCTGGCGTGTGCCGCTGACCGTGCTGGTGAGTCTCTTCGCCGTGGTGGTGATCCTCATCCCCTTTGCCACGATCTTTGCCACCTCCTTCAAGGTGGACGTGGGCAAGAGCATGCTCATGAAGGAAAACTTCACCCTCACGAACTGGAAGACGGTTTTCGGGCGCAACGAGACGATCTCCTGCCTCAAAAACTCCCTGCTCTACGCCACCGTCACCGCAACCGTCGGCATCATCGTGGCCTGCACCATGAGCTATCTTCTGCAGCGCACCCGCATCCGGGGCCGCAAGCTGCCGGACTTTCTCATCACCCTCGGCAGCGGCACCCCCTCCGTCGTCATCGCCCTGAGCCTCATCATGACGATGAAGGGCAACTTCGGCGTGAACATCTACAACACCGCCTATATCATGATCATCGCCTATCTCATCAAGTATCTGATGATGGGCATGCGCACGGTGGTGTCCGCCATGTCGCAGGTGCATGTCTCGCTGGAGGAGAGTTCCCAGATTTCCGGGGCCTCCTGGCTCAAGACGATGTTTCGCATCACGGGGCCGCTCATTTTCCCCTCTATCGCGGCAGGCTGGTTTCTGATCTTCATTCCCAGCTTCTATGAGCTTTCCATGACCACGCTTTTGTATTCCAGCACCACCAAGACCATCGGCTTCCAGCTCTATGAGTACTGGACCTTTACCAGCCAGCCCATGGCCTGCGCCATGGCCTTCGGCATTTTGATGTTCGTGGTGCTGCTGAACTTCCTCCTGGGCCGCCTGACCCGGGGACAATTCTCGATTTAAGGGAGGGGCCGGTCTATGATACGCATTAAAAACCTCAAAAAGAGCTTTGACAGCACGCAGGTAATCAAAACCTTCGACGCTGAGTTTCAGGACGGGGAGTTTATCACGCTGCTCGGCCCCTCCGGCTGCGGGAAAACCACCATCCTGCGTATGATCGCGGGCTTTGAGATCCCGAGCTCCGGTGAGATCTGGTTTGACGATCAGCTTGTGGCGGGCGGCAAAACCTTCCTCCCGCCGGAGAGACGCAACATCGGCATGGTGTTTCAGTCCTACGCGGTCTGGCCGCATATGAACGTATTCGACAATGTGGCCTATCCCCTGCAGATCCACCATGTGCCGAAGGACGAGATCCGCGCAAAGGTGGATAAAATTCTTGAGACCGTCCACCTCTCGCAGTATAAAGAGCGCCTGCCGAGCCAGCTCTCCGGCGGGCAGCAGCAGCGCATCGCCCTGGCCCGCGCCCTGGTGGCGGAGCCGAAGATCCTGCTGCTGGACGAGCCGCTGTCGAACCTCGACGCGAAGCTGCGCGAAACGATGCGCTTTGAGATCCGCGACCTCACCCGCGCCCTCGGCATCAGCGTGGTCTATGTGACCCACGACCAGACCGAGGCCATGGCCATGAGCGACCGCATCTTTCTGCTCAATAACGGCGTCATCCAGCAGTCCGGCAGCCCGGACGATATCTACAACCGCCCGGTCAATCCCTTCGTGGCAGACTTTCTCGGCAAGGTGGATTTCTTCCCCGGCACGGCGGCGGACGGCGAGATCCGCATCCCCGACTGGGACGCCGCGCTCCCCTGCTCCGGTACGCAGAGCGGCAAAATCATTCTTGCCGTGCGCCCGGAAAACATCCGCATCCACAAGCCCGGCAGCGGCGTCGGCGGAAAGCTTGAGCGGATGGTATACCTCGGCGACACGACCGACTGCCGCGTGAAGGTGGGCAGCTCTGTCGTGCGCGTCGTGGCGGACGGGAGCTTTCGCCGCGGCTTCAGCGAGGGGGACGACGTCTCCCTCGAGATCCGGGAATTTATGGTTTTCCCGGACGACGGCTCCACCCAGGAGCAGCTCAGGATCAGGACATAACATAACAGGAGGTTTTGCAGCATGGCAGAAAAATGGTGGCAGCGGAGCGTGGTCTATCAGATCTATCCCCGCAGTTTTCAGGACTCCGACGGCGACGGCATCGGCGATATCCCCGGCATCACCAGCCGCCTCGAATATATCCGGGAGCTGGGCGCGGACGCGATCTGGCTCTCCCCGATCTACAAATCCCCCAACGACGACAACGGCTACGACATCAGCGACTATCAGGACATCATGACCGAGTTCGGCACCATGGCGGACTTCGACGAGATGCTGGAAAAGGCCCATTCCCTGGGGCTCAGGATCGTGATGGATCTGGTGGTCAACCACAGCTCGGATGAGCACAAGTGGTTCGTCGAATCCCGCTCCTCCAGGGATAACCCCTACCGCGACTACTACATCTGGCGCGAGGGGAAAAACGGCGGCGCGCCCAACAACTGGGGCTCCTGCTTCGGCGGCAGCGCCTGGCAGTACGACGAGAAGACGGACATGTACTATCTGCACCTCTTCTCCAAAAAGCAGCCCGACCTCAACTGGGACAATCCCGTTGTGCGCGACGAGGTCTTCAACATGATGGACTGGTGGCTGCAAAAGGGCATAGACGGGTTCCGCATGGACGTCATCAGCCTCATCTCCAAGCCCGACGGCTTTCCGGACGGGGAAGTCGGCCCCAGCGGCTACGCCTCCTTCCACCTGTGCGCAAACGGCCCGCACGAGCATGAATATCTCCGGGAGATGAACCGCCGCGTCCTGTCGAAATACGATCTGCTGACTGTGGGCGAGACCGCGGCCGTGACGCTGGAGGAGGCCAAATCCTACGCCAATCTAGACGGGAGCGAGCTTTCCATGGTGTTCCAGTTTGAGCATATGGACGCGGACTTCCACCCCGTCCTGGGCCGCTATGCCGAGCAGCACAAGAATCTGCCGAAGCTCAAGGAGATCCTGAGCCGCTGGCAGAACGGGCTGGAGGGCATCGCCTGGAACAGCCTCTACTGGGATAACCACGACCAGCCCCGCGTTGTCTCCCGCTACGGCAGCGAAAAGCCGGAATACCGGGAACTGTCCGCCAAGATGCTGGCCACCTGCCTGCACATGATGCAGGGCACACCCTACGTCTTCCAGGGCGAAGAGCTGGGCATGACCAACTACCCCTGGACGAGCATCGACGAGATCAACGACATCGAATCCCTCGGCAACTACCGCGCCTTCCATGAAAAGGGTCTCATGACCGAGGAAGAGGGCGTTGAAATGATGCGCCACCGCAGCCGCGACAACGCCCGCACCCCCATGCAGTGGGACGACGGGCCCGAGGCCGGCTTCACTACCGGAAAGCCCTGGCTGCCGGTAAACCCCAACCATACGCTCATCAACGCCGCCGAGCAGGTGAAGCGCCCCGACTCCGTGTTCCATTACTATCAGAAGCTCATCGCTCTCAGAAAAGAGCTGGACGTGATGGTCTACGGCCACTACGAGCTTCTGGAGCCGGAACATCCTGAGCTCTTTGTCTACACCCGTACTCTGGGGGACGAGAGCCTGCTGGTCGTGTGCAACTTCTCAGAGGATGAGCAGACTTACCTCATTCCGGCGGCATACCGGGGCGCAGACATTCTGATCGCAAACTACCCCGACGCCGCGCCTGCCGGGAAGCTGCGCCCCTGGGAGGCCGTGGTGTATCACCGCAAGTGAGGCTGCCGCCATGCTGTTCAAAGCGTTTGAGCCGGAGCTGACCGTCTACATCTCCAAGGACGAGGCGGAATTTCGGAAAGTCGAGGCGGAGCTCAAGGCTCAGGGTCTGCGCTACCGCGTGTGGACCACGGCGGAGTACCCGGTATTCGGCTGGTCGCCCTGGGATCCCCGGCTGATGGGCCGGCGGGAAAAGCAGCTTCGCAAGGTCTACCACATCGAGGTCAGCGAACGTGACCGGCAGAACCTGGTCGCGGCGAACATGGTGATCCGTGCCATCACGGGCAAGCTCTTCAACGCCGCGCCGCTGAGTGAAATTATATAGTGAAAGTGCGGGCGCCGCGGCGCCCGCTCTTTTCAACTCTGCCGGGTTTTGATATAATGTGGAAAAACATGTGAAGGAGTTTCGCCATGCGTTTTTTGCATCTTGCGGATCTGCATTTCGGCAAATCCATCTACGGCGTCTCGCTGCTGGATAACGGCGACCAGCCCGCGTGGGTCGAGCGCTTTCTCGCCCTTGCCGGGGAAGTGAAGCCCGACGCGGTGCTCATCGCGGGCGACGTGTACGACCGCAGCGCCCCCTCCGGAGAGGCAGTGCAGCTACTCAGCCGCATGCTCACAGCCCTGCATGCGCTCGGCATCCCGGTCCTGCTCTGCGCGGGCAATCACGATTCCGTGCAGCGCCTGTCGTTTTTAAGCCCTCTGCTCGCCCGCGAGGGGCTGCATATCTCCGGGGCGCTGTCCGACTCTCCCATGCTGTCCCATGTGACGCTGGAGGATCGTCACGGCCCGGTCACCTTCTGGCTGATGCCCTATGTCTTCCCCGCGCTGATCGCCCAGGCTCTGGGGGAAGAGCGTTTTTCGGACAGCGACGCCGCCGTGCGCGCGCTGCTTTCCCGGCAGGGCGTGGATTTCACGCAGCGCAATGTACTCATCGCCCACCAGAACGTGACGGCGGGCGGCGCGGAAGCCGAGCGCGGAGGCTCCGAGTCCATGGTGGGCGGCGTCGGGCAGATCGACTGCACCGCCTTTGACGGCTTTGACTATGTGGCCCTGGGACACATCCACGCGGCCTGCCCGGTCGGGCGGGAGAGCGTGCGCTACGCGGGCTCCCCCCTCTGCTACCACTTCAATGAGACGAAGCAGCCCGTCAAAGGGCCGCTTCTGGTGGAGCTCGGCGAAAAGGGCGAGCCCATCCGGACGGAGACCATCGTACTGCCGCCGCTGCACCGCATGCGGGAGCTGCGCGGGACTTATGACGAGCTGCGCGAGGCGGCGCTCGGCGATACCGGGCGGGGCGAATACCTGCGCATCGTGCTGACGGATCGCCGCGTGAGCCCGGAGATTTCCGCCTTTTTCCACGAGCTTTTTGAGAGCCGGGGCAGCATCGTGATGGAGCTGTGCGCCGATTACGAGCAGTTCACCGGTGAGACCGGCTCACTCTCCCGCAGCGACGTGGAGCAGAAGAGCGTGCAGGCTCTTTTCGGGGATTTCTATACCGAGCGCGCGGGCAGCGTCCCGCCGACGGATGCGGATGCGGCGCTGCTGGACTATGCGGGAGAGCTTCTCGCCCGCGCGGACTGCTGCAGCGCGCCCGCAGAGCAGGACATACAAAAGCTGCTGGACTATCTTTCCGAACAGGAGGCGAGAGCATGAGACCCTTGACGCTTACGATGACCGCCTTCGGCTCCTATGCCGGGACGACTGAGCTGCCCTTTGAAAAGCTGCGGCAGGGTCTCTATCTTGTGACCGGGGACACCGGCGCCGGGAAAACCACGATCTTTGACGCCATCATCTTCGCCCTCTACGGGGTCGCGAGCGGCAGCGAACGCAGCCCCGACATGCTCCACTGCGACCACGTCCCCAAATCTGTCGACACGGTGGTGAATCTGCGCTTCAGCCAGGGCGGGAGAGAATACACCGTCGAGCGCAGCATCCACTTTACCAAAAAGCGCGGCACGGACAGCGTGTACGGCGACGCGAAAATCAGCGCCGTGCTCACGGAGCCAGAGACCGTGATCGAGGGCGCGTCGAAGGTGAGCGCCCGGTGCGAGGAGCTTCTGGGCCTCAATGCCGAGCAGTTTCGCAAAATCATCATGCTGGCCCAGGGGGAGTTTCGGGAATTTCTCAAGGCTGACAGCGACAAGAAAAACGAAATTCTGGGCAAGCTTTTTGACAGCGCGCCCTATGTCTGGTATCAGAATCTGCTGGCAGGCGCGCGGGATCAGCTCAAAGCACAGCGCACCGACCTGCGGGAGAGTCTGCGCGTACTCATACAGAACACGCTGCGTCTGCCGGAGGGGATGTCCGAGGAGGACGCCGCCCGGCTTCTGCCCGGGCATCCGGCCCTGATCGAAAACCTGCGCCGCCTCACCGAATCGGACGCGGCGGAACTCAAGCGCCTCCAGGCCTTGCGGGAAGGCTTCAGCCGCGAGATTGCCGCGCTCAATACGAAAAAGGGCGCGGCCGAGGCGGACAACAAGCAGCTCGACGAGCTGGCCGCGCTCTGCGGCAGGCTGGAAGCGCTGGACGCGCAGGCGCCGGAGATGGCACAGCGGCGTCAGGCATACGCGCTTGCGGAGAAAGCCGCCCACCGGGTCAAGCCCGTCATGGATCACGCCCAAAAGGCACAGGCGGCTCACACGACTGTCCTTGCGGAGATTGCAGCGCTGAAAACCGATCTCGCTGCGTTTGAAGCCGCAGCTCGGGCGGCAGACGCCGCCGTCAGGGCGGACGCGCAGCACGACGAAGAGATCGCCGCCCTCTCCGCCGAGATCCGCGGCATTGACGAGCAGCTGCCCCGCTATGACGATCTGACAGGACACGAGGACAAAAAGCGCACCGCCGAGAAAGCCGAAAGAGCGGCCGTCACCGAGCTTGCCGCAGAGCAGGAAAAGCTGGACGATCTCAGCGAGGCGCTGGACGCTTTGCGCGAAAGGCTCCTTGCCCTGGAAGACGCCGACGCGCTGCTCAAGGAGGCCGAGCACCGGGACGAGCGCGCGCAGGAGCGGCTGCAGGCGCTGGACGGCAAAAACGGCGTCCGCGAGGAAGCGGCGGCGATCACAGCGCTTGCGGATAGTCTGTCGGATCGGCGGGCGCGCCTTGACGCCCTGACGAAGCACGCGCTCGAAACGGCGTCGGACTACTCTGATCTCTATCGCCGCTTCATTGCCGGTCAGGCCGGACTTCTCGCCGGGGATCTCCGGCAGCGTTTGGAGAGAGACGGCGAGGCCGACTGCCCCGTCTGCCGCAGCAGATTGGGTCGGGCGCAGATCCCGCAGCTTGCCGCAGCAAGTGACGAGACCCCGGAGCAGGCCGATGTGGACGAAGCCAAGGCGGCGCATGAGCGCGCGGAAAAACAGCGCAGCGACGAGCAGGCACAGCTTGCCGCGCTCGTCACGCATATCGACGCGCGGAAAACGAATCTGCTGGAAAAGGCGTTTCCCCTTCTCCCGGACTGCAAGGACTGGGAAACGCTGTGTGCCGACGGGTATCTGAGCGCTGCCATTGCGCAGACGAAGGCGCAAACGCGCGCGGCGAAGGCCGCCCTCACCGAAGCCCGCGCAAGGCAGAAGGAGCGGCTGCGCTGCAAGGCAGAGCTGCCGGAGAAGGAGGAGCAGCAGAAGGCGGCGCGGGAACAGATCGAGGCGCTGGAAAAGCAGGCGCAGGCACAGCGCACCGCCGTCAAAATGGCTGAGGCTGCGATCGAGGAGTTGAAAAAGCAGCTGCGATACGCGGACAGCAAGGCCGCAAAAGCCGCAAAGCAGGAGCTTGAAGCGAAGCGGCAGGCGCTTGAGGCGCAGATACAGGCCCACCGCAAAGCCCTTGAGGAAGCGAACAAAAAGCTGGACACCGCCCGGGGCAGTCTGAAGGAAAAAGAGGTCGCCGCCGGAAAGCAGCGCAAAGAGCTGGACGCCGCGCAGGCCGCGCTTGTCCGCACTCTCTCGGAAACCAGCTTTGAAACTGTTGAGGCAGTTCAGCGCGCCCTCGCGCCCATCGGCGACGAGGATGCGGAAGACTGGCTTCAGGCCGAGCAGAAGGCCTTTACCGCCTATGAAGAAGCGCGCAAACACACGCGCGAGCAGTGCAGCAGGCTGGAAGCGCAGACCGCCGGGAAGCGGCACACCGATCTTGCCGAGCTGGACGACACTATGGAAGCGCTTGGCAAACAGTACCGCGCGGCAAACGACGCCTGCACCGGTCAGGAAAACCTTCTGCGCAATCACAGAGACGTTCTCTCGCAGGCGGAAAAGCTGAAAAACGCCCTTGCCGCGAGTGAGAGCGCCTGGACGAGACTGGACAGGCTCGCTTCCCTCGCCGTCGGCGCAAGCGGTGAGGGCGGCAAGCTGAGCTTTGACCGCTATGTGATGGGCGCGGTGTTCCGGGAGATCCTGGACATGTCCAACCGCCGCATGGAGCTCATGAGCGGCGGGCGTTACGAGCTGGTGCACAAGACCGGCGCGGATCGGAAAAACGCCAAGGCCGGTCTTGAGATCGAAGTGCTGGACAACAGCACCGGGCAGCAGCGGCCCTCCGGCTCCCTCTCCGGAGGCGAGGCCTTCTTTACCTCGCTGGCGCTGGCGCTGGGGCTTTCCGACGTGGTGCGCAATCACGCGGGCGGGCGGCAGATGGAGGCCCTGTTCATCGACGAGGGCTTCGGCACCCTCTCGGACGACGTGCTGGACAAGGCCATGGGCGTACTGAACCAGCTCACCGAGGGCAATCGCCTTGTGGGCATCATCTCCCATGTGGACAAGCTCAGCGAGAGCATTCCCCAGAAGATCCGTGTCCGCAGCGGGGAAAAGGGCAGCACCCTTACGCTGGAAGTGCCGTGATAAAAGCGCGTAATGCTTGAATAATCACGGTTTCTGTGGTAAAGTGAATATTTGAACACAGAAATACTCTATTGAAGGAGATACACTATGATTGCAATCGGCAGTGACCACGGCGGATTTGAGCTCAAAAAGGCACTTATGAAGCATCTGGATCAGCGGGGACTGGCTTATAAGGACTTCGGCACCTATTCCGAGGCTTCGTGCGATTACCCCGTCTATGCCAAGGCGGTCGCAAACGCGGTGGCCTCCGGCGAGTGTGCGCGCGGCATCCTCATCTGCGGCACCGGCATCGGCGTTTCCATCACGGCCAACAAGGTTCCCGGCATCCGCGCCGCCCTCTGCGGCGACTGCTTCAGCGCCGAAGCCACCCGTCAGCACAACGACGCCAACATTCTCTGCATGGGCGCGCGCGTCGTGGGCGAAGGGCTTGCGCTCAAGATCGCCGACGCCTTCCTCGACACGCCCTTCTCCAACGACGAGCGGCATATCCGCCGCATTTCTCAGATAGAGGGCTGAACCCTTGGCGCGGGTACAGGAATTTTATAAGGGCAAGCGCAAACGGCGAAACTATGCCTTTGTGCCCTTTATTGTGCTGCTGGCGCTGTTTTCGGTGATGCTGGTGCTCTTCTACGGGATGCAGAAATACGCCGTCATCTCCAAGGACGGCGTCAAGATCGAGCTGCCCATCCTGAACGAAGGGAACACCGTCACCATGGACAGCGAGGGCCACGCGATCCGGCGCTTTGAACCGGTGAGCATGCCGGTGATCTTTGACCCGTCGGACTTCACGTATGTGAAATCCAACGCCGGAAAGAACGCACCTCCGGTGCGCGGGATCTTTATTCCCTCCGTCAACGTAAACCCCAGCAAGATCATCGAGTACGCCGCCCGTCTGGTGGCAGGCAACGCGCTGGTTTTGGAGATGAAGCCCCGCAGCGGCGTGTGCCTCTGGGAGTCGCATGCCAACATGGCGGTCGCATACTCGCTCACCCAGGTGAACGACCTGACCGCCGCCATGCCGGAGATCATCGAAAAGCTCAAAGCCCAGGACATCTATCTGGTGGCGCAGATCAGCTGTTGCATTGACGAGCTGCTGCCCACCCGCACCACCGCCTACTGCATCCACACGGAGACCGGACAGAATTACACCGACGGACTCGGCACCTGGCTCGACCCGTACAACCTGGATCTGCGAACCTGGATCGCCGAGATGGTGCAGGAGCTCTACGATCTGGGCTTTGACGAAGTCGTGCTGGCGGATGTGGCCCACCCCTCGCTGGCAGAGCCGGTTCCCCTGAGCTATACGCGCGAGATCTCCACCGAGCGCAGCACCGTCGCCGCGGTCTGCGGTCTGGCCGCCGGCGTGGCCGACAAGCTGCGGGATCGGGACAAGGTGCTGTCCATCTACTGCAAGACCCGCGAGGCCCTGGTGCGCGACGACTATACCACCGGGCAGAACGCGGTGCTGTTCATGCAGCTTTATGACCGGGTGTATCTGGAGACCGACAAGTTCACCTATGAATACAATGTTGGTGACATTGAAAGCAACGTGCGCGTCGGCAATGTCTATGACCGGCTGGTGCCCGTGGTTGTCAACTATATCCCCGAAAACTCAAGCTGGGTGCTGGTGGACGGCCCCGATTGACGCATAAAGAATAAAGGGGTTGCGGCAAAACGCCTGTCATCCTGAGCGCAAGCGAAGGATCTTTCTCTGAATGTTTGCATAAACCTTCAAAAGAAAGATCCTTCGTCACTTTGTTCCTCAGGATGGCAAATGGGAAACGTTTTGCCGCAACCCCTTGTTTTATTATCTCACCCAGGCGGCAAGCTCGTCCACCGTCTTAAAATACAGGGGGCAGTTGCGGCGCATGAAGCTCTCGATCTCAGGGATATCATAGGCCCAGCCGACGGCGGCAAAGTCCACCCCGACGGCAGCGGCCATGTCGTAGCCGGGCTTCAGATCGTCGATCATCAGCATCTCCGAGGGCTGGAGGGAAAAGCGCGCCATGATGTCCTCCAGCGGGAAAGGCTGCGGCTTGCGCTGCGCCTCGGGCCGCTCCCAGCCGTAGACCGCGTCCGGCTCCGGCAAGCCGTTTGCCTGATAATCGCGGCGGATGTTGTAGTCAAAGGAGTGGGACACCACGCACAGGAGCCCGCCCTCGCGCTTCTGCCGCTCCATGATCTCCCGGATACCGGGGTAGGCGTTCGGGATGTGGTCTTTCACATAGCGCTGCCAGAAGCGCGCCTCATGCTCCAGATCCGCGTCCGTCATGCCGTAGCGCTCACGGCACATGGGGACAAAGCCCGGATCGAAGTTCAGCAGGAAATAGTCCTCCAGGCTCATCTTCTCGCCGGGGTAAAATTCCCGCAGGTATTCGGCAAAGCAGGGATGGTGGATCGTGGCGGTGGAGTTGACGACCGTATCGTCATGGTCGAAGATCAGGCATTTATACTTCATAGACGCGCTCCGTTCTGTGGAAGCGCTGAATAAATAGCGCTTCCCTGTTTTTTCGACAGTATAACACAAAACAGCGCATGTGCAAAGAAAAAGCCGCCCGGAGGCGGCTTTTCTTGTTACTTCTCTTCTTTTTCGATCTTTGCATCCTGGATGGTCTCGCTCTTTTTTGCCGCCTTTTTCGCGGCTCTGGCCGCGCGGCGGGCCTTGACGCCGCCAAAGAGCTTTTTCAGCAGCGGGCGGAACACAAAGAACAGCACCGCCAGGATCACAAGCGTCGGGATCGAGGAGACCAGGAACACCAGCAGATTCTTAAAGAACTGCCCCGCGTTTTTCAGCGCGTCGGTAAAGGCGCGCCAGAGCTCCTCGCCGTAGCTGATCTTGGTGACCTTCTCGGGCGTGTAGACCTGCACCTCTTTCACGGTGATGTTCAGCGTACTGTAGGAGACGCGGCGGTCCCAGTTATTGAGACTCGTCTGCTGGGCGTCGATGCGGTAGCGCACATCGGTGAGCTTATCCTCGATGGTGATGATATCCTCCACCGTCTCGGCGATCTCCATCATTTCGAGAAGCCGCTTCTCCTGGGCCTGCAGGGCCTTCAGCCGGGCCTGCACGTCATAGTACTGCGCAGTGACGTTCTCGGTATAGGTATACGTATAGGGGACGTTTCCGAAGGTGGAGAGATTGGACATGATGGCGCTGAACTTCTCGCTGGGGACGCGCAGGGTATAAGTTGCGCTGCGGCGGGAGGTGTAGCCGCGGGAGCTGTCATAGTAATTGCTGCCGTTGACGGAGCTGGACTCGATAAAGCCGCCCTCTTTTTCGATCATGGCTTCCAGGGCCGCGATGCTCTTCTCAAACTCGGTGGTCTCGATGGTGGCGTCACCGGAGTAGATGATCTTCTCCGGGTTTTCCTCGGGCGCTTTTTCGCTGCCGCCCGCCGTGCTTTCGGCCTTTGCCGAGGCCATCATGCCGAAGCCGCCGTCCTCAAAGGCCATTTCTGCCATGTCATAGGCGGCGTTCATCATCATGGGCGCGGGCTCCGGCATATATCCGGCTACGGCGGTACTCTGTTCGCGCATGGCCGGGCTGCTGTTTGACGCGCCGCAGGCACACAGCGACAAGCACATCATCAGGGCAAGCAGGAGCGCATATGTTCTTTTGAGCTTCATGGTTTCGTCCTCCATTCTATTCATCTATGCAGACAGGAATCATGCTCTTCGTCTGTTATGACGGGGTGCGGGCCGAAATGTTCCCGCCTTTCCGTTTTATTTTAAGCCAATGCTGCGCAGTGTGCAAGAGTCGGACTCTGTATTGTCCCTGAAAACGCACAAAAAGAGCCCGGACGTTTCTTCCAGGTATGGGCAGTTTGAATGAAAATGCAATCAGGGTCGGTTATATGCTTGACTTTTCCGGAGGCAAAGAGTATAAATATACACATCAAACGAATATTTCTCACTTCGGAGGACATGAAAATGAATAAAAACGAAATTAAGAAGATCGTGCTTGCATATTCCGGCGGTCTGGACACCTCGGTCATCATTCCCTGGCTGAAGGAAAACTACAATAACCCCGAGATCATCGCCGTGGCCGGCAACGTCGGTCAGGTGGGCGAGCTGGACGGTCTGGAGGAGAAAGCCTACAAGACCGGCGCAAGCAAGTTCTACGCCCTGGATCTGTCCGAGGAGATGGTAAACGACATCATCATCCCCTGCGTACAGGCGGGCGCGAAATATGAGGACTATCTGCTGGGCACGGCCTTCGCCCGTCCCATCATCGCCAAGGGTCTGGTGGAGATCGCCCTGAAGGAAGGGGCCGACGCCATCGCCCACGGCTGCACCGGCAAGGGCAACGACCAGGTGCGTTTCGAGCTGGCGATCAAGCACTTCGCCCCGGGCATGAAGGTCATCGCCCCCTGGCGTGAGTGGAGCATCAAGTCCCGTGAGGAGGAGATCGACTACGCCGAGGCTCACAACGTTCCCCTCAAAATCAGCCGCGAGACCAACTATTCCAAGGATAAAAACCTCTGGCATCTGAGCCATGAGGGGCTGGATCTGGAGGATCCCTGGAACGAGCCGCAGTATGAGAAGCCGGGCTTTCTGGAGATGGGCGTGAGCCCCATCGACGCGCCCGACACGCCCGAGTACATCACGCTGGAGTTTGAAAAGGGCGTACCCGTCTCCCTCAACGGTGAGAAGCTGAGCGCGACGGACATCATCTGGAAGCTCAACGACATCGGCGGCAAGCACGGCATCGGCCTGCTTGACATCGTGGAAAACAGGCTGGTCGGCATGAAGTGCCGCGGCGTGTACGAGACCCCGGGCGGCACGATCCTGTATGCGGCCCACGCGGCGCTTGAGACATTGTGCCTCGACAAGATGACGATGCACAAAAAGCAGGAGCTGAGCGTCTGCTTTGCCGAACTCCTCTACAACGGCCAGTGGTACACCCCGCTGCGCGAGGCGCTCTCCGCCTTCGTGACCGCGACGCAGAAGAACGTCACCGGCACGGTGAAGCTCAAGCTCTACAAGGGCAACATCATCAAGGCCGGTCTCAAGAGCCCCTACTCCCTCTACTCCGAGAACATCGCCACCTTCGGCGAGAGCGATTACGACCAGGCGCAGGCCGCCGGCTTCATCAATCTCTGGGGGCTGCCCACCACCGTCCAGGCGCTGATGGAGCAGGGGAAACTTTAAGACCACATTTACCTCCCTTTGGAAAAAGGGAGGTGCCCGAAGGGCGGAGGGATCGAAAGCCCGTCTGCCGAGCTTTGATTAAGCAGGTGCAAAGCGGTCGATCCCTCAGTCAGCTTCGCTGACAGCTCCCTTTCGCAAAGGGAGCCAATAAAGAAAGGATTTGTAATGATGACCAAGCTATGGGCAGGGCGGACGGAGGCGCAGACGGCGCAGCTTGCCGACGACTTCAACTCCTCCATCGCCTTCGACAGCCGCATGGCAAAACAGGATATCACCGGCTCGATGGCCCACGCCGCCATGCTGGGGGCAAAGGGCATCATCACCGAAGCGGAGGCCGCCCGGCTCATTGACGGGCTTCAGGGCATTCTGGATGATCTCACGTCCGGCGCCTTGCAGATCGACCTGCAGGCCGAGGACATCCACATGTTCGTTGAGCAGGTGCTGACCGAACGCCTCGGGGACGTGGGCAAGAAGCTCCACACCGCGCGAAGCCGCAACGACCAGGTGGCGCTGGATTTCCGCATGTATCTCAGAGACGAGATCGACGAGATCGCTGCGCTGACAAAAAGCCTCGCCGCGGTGATCTGCGACAAGGCGGAGGAATACAAGGACGCCATCATGCCGGGCTACACGCATCTGCAGCGGGCCCAGCCCATCACCTTCGGTCACCAGCTCATGGCCTACGCGATGATGCTGCTGCGGGATCTGGGGCGGCTCACAGACTGCCGACGACGCCTGAACTTCTCCCCCATCGGCTGCTGCGCCCTGGCGGGAACGACCTACGACACGGATCGTGAGATGGAGGCCACAGCGCTCGGCTTTGACGGGATCTGCCTCAACTCCATCGACGGCGTGTCCGACCGCGACTTTGCAGCCGAGCTCTGCGCGGCGCTGAGCATCGAGATGATGCACCTGTCGCGGCTGAGTGAGGAGCTGATCCTCTGGTCGAGCTGGGAGTTTCAGTTTATCGAGCTGCCCGACGCGTACACCACCGGTTCCTCCATCATGCCGCAGAAGAAAAACCCCGACATGGCGGAGCTGGTGCGCGGCAAGACAGGGCGCGTCTACGGCGATCTGATGGGGATACTCACCGTGCTCAAGGGTTTGCCGCTTGCATATAACAAGGATATGCAGGAGGACAAGGAGGGCGTGTTCGACGCCTGCGACACGGCGAAGATGTGCCTGGAAGTGATGGCGGGCATGCTCCCCGGCATGAAGGCCCGGACGGATAAGATGCTCAAGGCCGCGTCCGAGGGTTTCATCAACGCAACCGACCTTGCCGACTATCTGGTGACGAAGGGACTCCCCTTCCGATCCGCCTATAAGGTCTCCGGCGCGCTGGTGAAAAAGTGCATCCGGGAGGGCAAGACGCTCGAGACGCTGAGCATCGAAGAATACAAACAGGCCTCTTCGCTGGTCGAAGAGGATGTATATACACACATCGACCTTGGCACCTGCGTTCGTAAACGCGTGAGCGCAGGCGGCACCAGCGTTGCATCTGTCGAAAAGCAGATCGCCGCGGTGCGGAAAGCATTGGAAGCTTGACCGATTATCTGAAAGGAGAAAACAGCATGAAAAAAACACTTGCATTTGCGCTTGCACTGAGCATGATTTTTGCGCTGGTTCTGAGCGTCCCGGCCTCTGCCGCCGACACGCTCACCATGGCGACGAGCCCCGACTTCCCTCCCTTTGAGGAGCTGCAGTCGGACGGCAGCGTCGTCGGCATCGAAGTCGACCTCTTGAACATGATCTGCGAGAAGCTTGGCATGGAGCTCAAGATCGAACAGATGGACTTCGACTCCGTCCTCCCCGGCGTCCAGGCCGGAAAGTATGACGTGGGCGTGTCCGGCATCTCCGTCACCGAGAAGCGGCAGAAGAACGTCCTGTTCACCGATCCCTACTGCCTCGCCGCCCAGGCCATCGTGGTCAAGACCGGAAGCGACATCACCGGCAAGGCCGACCTCGACAAGAAGAAGATCGCCGTCCAGACCGGCACCACCGCCGAGAGCTTCTGCATGGAAAACGGCTACAAGGTCTCTTCCTTCCAGGCAAACTCCGACGCGGAGATGGCCCTTGTCACCGGCAAGGTTGACGCCTGGGTCATCGACGATCTGACCGCCGCCGAGATGGTAAAGGCCTACAACAAGGATCACCCCGACGCCCTCACCATTCTGGGCGAGGCCATGACCACCGAGCCTTACGCCTTCGCCTTTGCCTTCGGCAGCGAGGATCTGGTCGCCAAAATTAACGACGTGCTGCACACCCTGGTTGAAGACGGCACTGTCGCCGGGCTCTTTGAGAAGTTCGACGCGCCCTACACCGCGCCCGTCTTCGACAAGTAAAAACTCCAAACTGAATTTGCCGCAGCCCCGGGGCATGTCCCCGGGCTTGCGGCGTATATTGAGGTATCAAATATGAGTGCATGGTTTGCCAAGCTACACGAAACCTTTATTGAAACCGGCTACTACAGGCTGCTGCTGCAGGGTCTGGGAAACACCCTGATCATGACCCTGGGTGCGCTCTGCATCGGCGTTGTGATCGGCACGCTCATCGCCGTGATCAAATACTTTGCCGAGGACGTGCCCGCCCTCAAGCCGCTGGACATTCTCTGTGACCTGTATGTGACAGCCATCCGCGGCATCCCCGTTGTGGTCTTGCTGATGATCTTCTTTTATGTTATCATGACCTCCGCCGAAGGCATCACCGTCGGCATCATCGCCTTCGGCATCAACTCCGGCGCATACATGGCGGAGCTCATCCGCAGCGGCATCAACGCCGTGGACAAGGGCCAGATGGAGGCCGGGCGCAGCCTCGGCATGAGCAAGGTGCAGGCCATGCGCAAGATCGTCTTCCCCCAGGCGGTGCGCTATATTCTCCCCGCCATCGGCAACGAGATGATCGCGCTTTTGAAGGAGACCTCCGTCGCGGGCTATGTGGCTGTGGTCGATCTGACCCGCGCGGGAAACCTGGTGCGAAACAATACCTACGACGCCTTTAACCCCCTGATGGCAGTGGCGCTGACCTATCTGCTGCTGGTGGTGCTGATGTCCCGGGCGCTCAAGAAGCTGGAAAGGAGGCTGGCAAAGAGTGATAAGCGTTAAGAATCTCAAAAAGGTTTTCGACGGCAACGAAGCCCTCAAGGGCGTGAGCGTCGAAATCAATAAGGGGGACGTGATGTGCATCATCGGCCCCTCCGGCTCCGGCAAGTCCACCTTTCTGCGCTGCCTGAACCTTCTGGAGCATCCGGACGGCGGGCAGGTCATCTTTGAGGGCGACGATCTGATGGACAAGCACGTCAACCTCAACCAGCACCGGCAGAAGATGGGCATGGTGTTTCAGCAGTTCAATCTTTTCCCGCACATGACGGTGCTGGAAAACCTCACCTGCGCGCCCATGATGTTGAAAAAGATCAGCCGGCAGGACGCCGAGAAGACCGCCATGGACTATCTGCAGCGCGTCGGTCTGGCAGAGCGCGCAGGCTCCTACCCGAACCAGCTATCCGGCGGACAGAAGCAGCGCATCGCCATTGTGCGCGCCCTCTGCATGGAGCCGGAGGTCATGCTCTTTGACGAGCCCACCTCCGCCCTCGACCCCGAAATGGTAGGCGAGGTGCTGGACGTCATGAAAAAGCTTGCCGAGCAGGGCATGACCATGGTGGTGGTCACGCACGAGATGGGCTTTGCCCGCGAGGTGGGAAACCGCGTACTCTTCATGGACAACGGCCTGATTGTCGAAGAGGGCGCCCCCGAACAGATTTTCGAGCATCCGAAGAGCGAGAGGCTGCAGAGCTTTTTATCGAAGGTGCTGTAAACCTGGCTCCCCCTTTGGGGAGCTGTCACCGTCGTTTACGGCGGTGACTGAGAGGGTTTCAACATTCAGCCCTCTCCGCCCCAGTGTGCGCACTGGGGCACCTCTCCCAGAGGGGGAGGCAAGTATTGATAAAAGGAGAAACAGGCATGAATCTGCATGGACGCGATTTCCTGTCGCTGCTGGATTACAGCCCGGAGGAAATCGAGGGGCTGCTGGATCTGGCGGCCGAACTGAAAGCGAAAAAGAAGGCGGGCATCCCGCATAAGATACACGAGGGCAAGAACATCGCCCTCATTTTTGAGAAGACCAGCACCCGCACCCGCTGCGCCTTTGAGGTGGCGGGGCACGATCTCGGCATGGGCGTGACCTATCTCGACCCCACAGGCTCACAGATCGGGAAGAAGGAGAGCATCGCCGACACGGCCCGCGTCCTCTCGCGCATGTTTGACGGCATTGAGTACCGCGGCTACGGTCAGGCCATCGTGGAAGAACTTGCGCAGTACGCCTCCGTCCCGGTTTGGAACGGACTGACCAACGAGTTTCACCCGACGCAGATCCTGGCCGACTTTCTCACCATCCGAGAACATTTCGGGCGTCTCAAGGGCGTGAAGCTCGTCTACCTCGGCGACGCGCGCTACAACATGGGCGACTCGCTGATGGTGGGCTGCGCGAAGATGGGCATGCACTTTGTCGCCGCCGCGCCGGAGAAATATTTTCCCGATCCCGCGCTGGCTGCGAAATGTCAGGCAGTCGCCGCCGAGACCGGCGCAGTGCTGGAATTTGAGACCGATCCCGCCAAGGCCGTGCAGGGCGCGCAGGTTCTCTATACCGACGTGTGGGTATCCATGGGGGAGCCGACAGAGGTCTGGGCAGAGCGCATCCGCGATCTCGCCCCGTATCAGGTGAACGCGGCGCTGATGGCAAAAGCCGCCCCCGAGGCGGTATTTCTCCACTGCCTGCCCGCCTTCCACGATCTCAAGACCGGCATCGGCAAAGAGATGGGCGAGAAATTCGGCAGAGGCGAAATGGAAGTGACGGACGAGGTCTTTGAAGGCCCTCAGTCCCTGGTATTTGACGAGGCAGAAAACCGCATGCACACCATCAAGGCGGTCATGGCCGCAACGCTGTGAGAGACATATGAAGAAAGCTTATCTTGTACTGAATAACGGACAGGTCTTTGAGGGTACGCGCATCGGCGCGGAGGGCGACGGTCTCGGCGAGCTGGTGTTCACCACCGGCATGACCGGCTACCTGGAGACCCTGACAGACCCCAGCTACGCCGGGCAGATCATCATGCACACCTTTCCCCTCATCGGAAACTACGGGGTCATCCCCGCGGACTTTGAGGGGCCTTGCCTTGCCAAAGGCTATGTGGTGCGGGAGCTCTGCGACACCCCCTCCAACTTCCGCAGCGAATACGCGCTCGATCGCTTTTTAAAAGAGCACAACATCCCCGGTATCTGCGGTGTGGACACCCGCGCCCTCACCCGCATGATCCGCGAGGAGGGCGTGATGAACGCGCTCATCTGCGGCGAAGTCCCGGCGGATCTCACGCCGATCCGCAGCTACGCGGTGACGGGCGGCGTCCGGGCGGCAAGCTGCAAAAAGGCCCAGGTCTTCCCCGCCATGGGCGAGGAAAAATACCGCGTGGCCCTGCTGGATTACGGCGCGAAGCACCACATTGTGGAGAGCCTGCAGGAGCGCGGCTGCCGCGTGATGGTACTGCCGCACGACACCTCTGCCGAGGATGTGCTGGCTCTCTCCCCCGACGGGCTCATGCTCTCCAACGGCCCCGGCGACCCGAAGGAAAACGTCTTTGAAATCCGGCAACTCAAAAAGCTCATGGGCAGGCTTCCGGTTTTCGGCATCTGCCTCGGGCATCAACTGGCCGCCCTTGCCCTCGGCGGGGACACGGTGAAGCTCAAATACGGCCACCGGGGTACAAACCAGCCCGTGAAGGATCTCAAAATCGGCCACTGCTTCATCACCAGCCAGAACCACGGCTACGCGGTGGTGAGCGAGAGCGTGAAAGACATTGCCGAGCTTCGCTATGTGAACGCAAACGATTTCAGCTGCGAGGGGCTGGACTACCCGGAATACAACTGCTTTACCGTGCAGTTTCACCCGGAGGCCAGCGCAGGCCCCCACGACACGGGCTTTTTGTTCGATCGCTTTGTCGGCATGATGGGAGGCGAAGACCATGCCTAAAAATCCGAACATTCAGAAAGTGCTGGTCATCGGCTCCGGCCCCATCGTGATCGGCCAGGCGGCGGAATTTGACTACGCGGGCGCCCAGGCCTGCCGTGTGCTGCGGCAGGAGGGGATCCAAACCGTGCTGGTAAACTCCAACCCCGCCACCATCATGACGGACAAGCACCTGGCGGACGCCATCTACCTCGAGCCCCTGACGGCGGAGACCCTGCGGCGCATCATCGCGCTGGAGCGGCCCGACGGCCTGCTTGCGGGACTCGGCGGGCAGACGGGCCTGACGCTTGCCATGCAGCTCACCAAGGACGGAACACTGGATCAATACGGCGTGAAGCTGCTCGGTTCCGGCATCGACGCCATCGAGCGCGCCGAGGACCGCGAGCGCTTCCGCGAGACCCTGGCCGAGATGGGCCAGCCCGTCATTCCCTCCGCTACCTGTGAGGATGTGGAGGCGGCGCTTCAGATTGCCGACGAGATCGGCTACCCCGTCATCGTGCGCCCGGCCTACACCCTCGGCGGCAGCGGCGGCGGCATTGCCCAGGACAAGAACGAGCTTGCCGCCATCGCGCGGCAGGGTCTCGACCTCTCCCCGATCACGCAGGTGCTGATCGAGAAATGTGTCTCCGGCTGGAAGGAAATTGAATTTGAAACCATGCGGGACGCGGCCGGCAACGTGATCGCGGTCTGCTCCATGGAAAACGTCGATCCCGTCGGCATTCACACGGGCGACTCCATCGTCGTCGCCCCGGCGCTGACGCTGGCGGATAAAGAGTACCAGATGCTGCGCTCGGCGGCGCTGAACATTGTGGGCGCCATCGGCATACAGGGCGGGTGCAACGTGCAGTTTGCCCTGAACCCGGAGAGCTTCGAGTACGCGGTCATTGAGGTGAACCCCCGCGTCTCCCGTTCGTCGGCGCTGGCGTCCAAGGCGACGGGCTACCCCATTGCGAAGATCTCCACCCGCATCGCCCTCGGCTATACGCTGGACGAGATCAAAAACGACATCACCGGCAAGACCTGCGCCTGCTTTGAGCCGACAGTGGACTACGTGGTGGTCAAGTTCCCCAAGTGGCCCTTTGAGAAATTTGCCGGGGCCAGCCGCAAGCTCGGCACCCAGATGAAGGCTACGGGTGAGGTCATGGCCATCGCCCCCTGCTTTGAGATGGCGCTGATGAAGGCTGTGCGCGGGGCGGAACTGGGGCTTGATACCCTCAACGCCGCGCCCCTGTCCGATGCGCCGATCCGCGAGCGCCTTGCCGCCCAGGACGACCGCCGCATCTTCACCGTCTTTGAGGCCATCAAGGCCGGGATCTCTGTCGACGAGATTTTTGACATCACCAAAATCGACCGCTGGTTTTTGTGGAAGCTCAAGAAGCTCGCGGACTTTGAGGCGCATATCATTGCCGACGGTCTCTCCGACGGAGACTACCAAAAGGCCAAACGCCTCGGCTATCCCGACGAAGCGCTGAAAAGGCTCTGCGGGCTTAAGAGCGTCCCCGGGATGGAAATGCACTACAAGATGGTGGACACCTGCGGCGCGGAGTTTGACGCCGAGACGCCCTACTTCTATTCCTCCTATGACGCCGAGTGCGAAAGCCGCCTCTTCCCCCGCTCGGGAAAGCCCGTGGTCATGGTTCTCGGCTCCGGCCCCATCCGCATCGGCCAGGGCATCGAGTTTGACTATTCCTCGGTACACTGTGTCTGGACGCTGCGGGAGATGGGCTATGACGTGGTCATCGTGAACAACAACCCCGAGACCGTCTCCACCGACTACGACACCGCCGACAGGCTGTACTTTGAGCCGCTTTGCAAGGAGGACGTGTGGAACATCGTGCAGCTTGAAAAGCCGGTGGGCGTGGTTGTGGCCTTCGGCGGACAGACTGCCATCAAGCTCACGGACTTTCTGGATAAAAAGGGCGTACAGATCCTCGGCACCTCCGCCGACAGCATCGACGTGGCGGAGGATCGCGCAAGGTTCGACGCGCTGCTGGAGACCTTCGGCATCCGCCGTCCGAAGGGGCGCGGCGTACTGACGCTCGATGAGGCACTGGAAGCAGCCGAGTCTCTGGGCTATCCCGTGCTGCTGCGCCCGAGCTACGTGATCGGCGGGCAGAACATGTGCATCTCCCGCGACGCGGAGAGCACCGAAAAATATATGAAGGGCATTCTCGCCCAGGGGATCGAAAACCCCGTGCTTGTGGACAAATACATGCCCGGCACGGAGCTGGAGGTGGACGTCATCTCCGACGGCGAGGATGTGCTGATCCCCGGCATCATGGAGCATATCGAGCGCGCGGGCGTACACAGCGGCGACTCCATCGCGGTCTACCCGCCCTACAATCTGAACGACAAGTTCCTGAAACGCATCACCGATGTCTCCGAAAAGCTGGCCCTCGCACTCGGCACAAAGGGGCTTGTGAACATCCAGTACCTCATCTGGCAGGATGAGCTGTACGTCATTGAAGTCAACCCCCGCGCCTCGCGCACCGTGCCGTACATCAGCAAGGTGACGAACGTGCCGATGGTGGATCTCGCGTCCAAGATCATGCTGGGCGCGAAGCTGCGCGACCTCGGCTGCGGGACAGGTCTTTACCGCACGCCCCCCTATTACGCGGTCAAGGTTCCGGTCTTTTCCTTTGAAAAGCTCTCGGACGCAAACTCCATCCTCGGCCCGGAGATGAAATCCACCGGCGAGGTGCTGGGCCTCGGCCGGACGCTCGCGGAGGCGCTCTTCAAGGGTCTCACCGCCGCAGGCTTCCGCCTCCCGGACGCGCTTGCCGGAACGCGTGGGGTACTGCTCAGCGTGGAGAATGAGGACAGCCAGGAGATTCTGTCCCTCGCGCGGCGCTTCTTTGAGCTGGGTCTCAAGCTCTACGCAACACGCGACACGGCGGCGGCCATCTCCTCGCTCGGCATTCCGGTACAGGCGGTCGCAAACGCGGCGGAAAACAACGAAATCTACCGCCTCATGGAGAGCGGCGCCCTGCGCTACATCGTCTATACCGGTGCCGTGAAGGACGGCACCATGGGCGATTACATTGCCCTGCACCGCTATGCCATGCAGCACGGTGTCCCCTGCCTCACCTCCCTCGACACGGCCAACGCCCTCGCGGAGATCATCGCCAGCCGCTTCCACGAGAGCAGCACCGAGCTTGTGGACATCAACGCCATGCGCACCGAGCATCAGACCATCCGCTTCACCAAGATGCAGGACTGCGGCAACGACTATATCTTCATCGAAAACTTTGACGGCTCCATCACCTGCCCCGAGTCTCTGTGCGTGAATCTCTGCCGGGCTCACACGGGCGTCGGCAGCGACGGCATTGTGCTCATTGAAAACTCCGAGATTGCGGACGTGAAAATGCGCTCCTTCAACCGTGACGGCAGCGAGGGCAAAATGGCGGGCAACAATATCCGCTGCATCGCCAAGTACGTCTATGACCGCGGCATCGTCCGCAAGGAGGAGATGAGCGTGGAGACGGGCAGCGGTGTGCGCTCCCTGCGCCTCTTCCTGCGCGACGGGAAGGTCAGCTCCGTAGAGGTGGACATGGGCAAGGCCGCGCTCAGGGCCGATGAGATCCCGGTCGTGTCGGATCGGGAGACACTTGTGAACGCCCCTGTCACCATCGGCGGCGCAGACTATCGCGTCACCTGCGTCAATGTCGGAAACCCCCACTGCGTCGTCTTCTGCGACGGCATCGACGGGCTTGCGCTGGACAAGATCGGCCCGCAGTTTGAGCATGCCCCCCTTTTCCCGGAGCGCGTCAACACCGAGTTTGTGCGCGTGGTGAACCGCCACAACCTGCGCATGCGCGTCTGGGAGCGCGGCAGCGGCGAGACCCTGGCCTGCGGCACAGGCGCCTGCGCGGCGGTGGTGGCGGCCTGCGAAAACGGTCTCTGCGACAAGGGCAGCGACGTGAAGGTCAGCCTTCTCGGCGGCGAGCTCACGGTGAACTACACCGACGAGCGCGTCCTGCTCACCGGCGGGGCCAGCATTGTGTACGAGGGAAGCTTTGAATATTGATACTCCCCCGTTGAAGCGCTCCCCCTCCCTCACACGCCGCAAGCGGCTGAGGGAGGTAGCTTTCCCCCAATAAAAAAAGACACCTTTCGGTGTCTTTTTTTATTGGGTATGTTTATCAGACGATGCCCTGGGCCATCATGGCCTCGGCAACCTTGAGGAAGCCCGCGACGTTTGCGCCGACCATCAGGTCGCCCGGCTTGCCGCACTCGACGGAAGCGTCGTAGCAGGCCTTGTAGATGCTCTGCATGATGCCGTGCAGCTTCTCGTCGACCTCGTCAAAGCTCCAGCTCATGCGGATGGAGTTCTGGCTCATCTCCAGGCCGGAGGTGGCAACGCCGCCCGCGTTGGAAGCCTTGCCGGGGCTGTACAGAAGGCCCGCGCCCTGGACAAGGGCAATGGCCTCGGGAGTCAGGGGCATGTTCGCGCCCTCGAACACGGCCATGCAGCCGTTGTCGATCAGAGCCTTGGCGCCCTCGGCGTCCATTTCGTTCTGGCTGGCGCAGGGGTGGGCAATGTCGCACTTGACCTTCCAGATGTTCTTGCAGCCCTCGACGTACTGAGCGCCGGGAACCTCGTCGGCGTAGACGGAAATGCGGGCGCGTCTGCGCTGCTTGATGTCGAAGAGCTTCTTGAGATCAATGCCGTTGGGATCGTAGACATAGCCCTTGGAGTCGGACATGGCGACGACCCTGCCGCCGAGCTGGGTGGCCTTCTCAGCGCAGTACTGAGCCACGTTGCCGGAGCCGGAGACCACGACGGTCTTGCCCTGGTAGCTGTCGTTGCGCAGGTACTTGAGGGCTTCTGCGGCGAAGTAGCACAGGCCGTAGCCGGTAGCCTGGGTGCGGGCCAGGGAGCCGCCGAAGCTCAGGCCCTTGCCGGTGATAACGCCGCCGTCGAAACGGTCGACAATGCGCTTGTACTGGCCGAAGAGGAAGCCGACCTCACGCGCGCCCACGCCGATATCGCCGGCGGGCACGTCGGTGAACTGGCCGATGTGACGATAGAGCTCGGTCATAAAGCTCTGGCAGAAGCGCATGACCTCGGCGTCGGACTTGCCCTTGGGGTCAAAGTCGCTGCCGCCCTTGCCGCCGCCCATGGGGAGGGTGGTCAGGGAGTTTTTCAGCACCTGCTCAAAGCCCAGGAACTTCATGATGGAGAGGTTGACGGAGGGGTGGAAGCGCAGGCCGCCCTTGTAGGGGCCGATGGCGGAGTTATACTGCACGCGGAAGCCGCGGTTGACGCGGGTCTTGCCCTCGTCGTCCACCCAGGGGACGCGGAACTCCAGCACACGCTCGGGCTCGACAAAGCGCTCGATCAGGCCGGCCTTCTCCCACTCGGGGTGCTTGTCGACCACGAGCTCGAGAGACTCAAAGACCTCGCGCACGGCCTGCAGGAACTCGGGCTCGCCGGCGTCGCGGCGCTCCACATCGGCATATACGCGATTGAGATATTCGCTTTTAAACATGTTTTTATTCCTCCTGACTCTTGGATAGGATGTTTGCACGTGCAAATTATACTGCAAACCGGAATAAAGATACAAGAAAAACCGCATGTCCCCGTGTAAAAATTCTATGGGGACATGCGGCTGCTTCTTGTGAAATATTACAGAACCTGTATCCGTTTACCAGACGATCACGCGGTCTGCCGGGGCGAGGTACATGCCGTCGCCCTCGGTGATGCCGTAGGTGTTCAGGAATTCGTCAAACTGCTGGAGCGTGCAGTTGACGCGCAGATATGACATTGGGTGCACATCGTTGATGTGTACATAGGCCATCTGCAGGCTGTCCTTTTCGAGCCAGAGCTCAGCAAAAGCGCGGAAGAAGGCGTCGTAGTCGAAGTTCTCCTTCCCGGCGGCAATGCGCAGCATGACCTTCATGCCCGCCATATCGGCCCCGGCCTCGCCGGTCACGATGCTGCCGTAGAAGTCCTGGCCCTCCCAGGGGTGCATGGCGTTGTAGTAGTCCACCATCTTCTGGTTGCGCTTGAGAAATTCCGCAGAGTCTTCCTCTGTCCACCAGTCGGCCTTGTTGCCGTTCTTGTCATACTGCGCGCCGGTGGAATCAAAGGCGTGGGAGATTTCGTGGCCGATCACGCAGCCGAGCTTGGCCAGCATCTCTTCGTCGCTCATGTCGCTTCTGTAAATGTTGCCACGGGCGAATGCGCCAAGAATCGAGATGGTGTTGTTCGACCAGGAATAGAAGCAGTTGACCGTCGTCGGTGCCGAGGTCCACTTTTCCTTGTCCACAGGCTCGGAGAAATCCTTGATGGCCTCGGCGGTCATGTAGGCCGAGATACGTTTTGTGGCCTCCCAGAGTGTGCCGCCGTTCTCCGGCCCGTCGAAGTCCAGTTCTTCGCAGCTGTACTTCTCCCAGCTGTCGGGGTAAAGGCTGCGGGGTTCGATGGCATCCAGCTTTTCGATGGCCTTTTCGCGGGTTGCGTCAGAGAGGAAGTCGGCCTCTTCGATAATGCCGTGATAGGCATCCAGGATCTCCGTCATCATTTCAGCGATACGATCCTTGTCCTCCTGCTTGAGGTAGGTCTGGGTGTAAAGCTGCGCCACGGGCCACACCAGCGTTTCGGCAACCGAGCTGGAGAACACCGTCTCGTCGTCGAGCATGCCGCTTGAGCCGGAAATGGCGTTGTTGCAGGCATAATTCCACTCATAGCACTCGCGGTCGAGGCTGTCCGACATGCTGATTGCGCCGTGTACGATCAGGAAATCC